>Ga0114931_10001827_pt1 | contig 27047 bp, 37 predicted proteins | sample 2SBtaG_FD_89579 | JGI IMG/M metagenome (GOLD analysis project Ga0114931, IMG submission 89579) | Deep subsurface microbial communities from Kolumbo volcano to uncover new lineages of life (NeLLi) - 2SBTROV14_V59a metaG | ecosystem: Environmental > Aquatic > Marine > Volcanic | place: Kolumbo... | reverse complement strand
CTGGTGATAATTCCAGGCTCAACATTTCTTTTTTGTACCAATCGATATCAATGTCTTGGTTATTTAGTTTTGCTTCTGCAACTTGTTTGAAAAAATCTATCGCGAATTGAAGAAATTCAGCATTTATTAAAGTTACTATCTCAATTCTATAATCATCACCATTGATAAGTTTCCTCACAATGTTTTTCGTTACTTGCTCAGTTATTGTCATTTAATTTTCTTTTTAAATTCGTCTAATGTTAAAAACTTGCTTTCCCTTTCTTTGAATAGTCTGGAATCACTTTTCTTTAAAAATGACTTCATATATTCAAAATATGTTGGTTCTTTTTCAGTCAAGAAAAAATATCGGTTTAAATGTTTTGCAGTTCTTCCAAATGTCCCGCTACCCGCAAATGGGTCAAAAACTAAATCTCTTTTAAATGAATAGTACTCAATTACTCGTTTGCATAAATCAACTGGGAAAACGGCAGAATGAACTTTGTCAAATTTTGGGTCAATCTCCCAAACATTTGAAGTCTCATAGCCGTCTTTCACTTTACTCTCTTTCACGGTATCCCAATCGTATTGCCGAATATTCCAATCAATTAGTCTATCGGTTTGCTTTCTGTAAACCATTAAATACTCAGTTCTTGCATTTGGCTTGTATGCAAGTGGTTTTCTGTGCTGTAAAAATCCAGCATTTCTGTTTTTGACACATGCTTCCGGTTTTGCCCAAATTATATCATCAATGAATTCCCATCCAATTTCCATTAAAAAATGATGAATATCAAAAGGAATCGGGTATCGTTTAGATGAATGTTGACGACTTATTCTTGGTACGATTACTGGGGAAGTATTAACTATTAGAAAACGACCTTCTTTGGTTTTGTCATAAGTCAATTTAAAAACTTCTTCTAAAAAATTTAAATATGCTTTGTAACTTGGATAAATTGAATAATCCCGTGCATTGTAATAAGGAGGTGAAGTAAAGGTTAAATGAAAACTTTCATCAGGGATTTGTTTGAGAGTATCTCGTACATCGCCAAGTACAACTGTGTTTTTTAGATAATCATAAGATTCCGGATGCTTAAGTTTATCCTTTGAAATATTCCTTTTATTGAAGTATTCTTTTCTAATTACAGTTTGAATTGTTTCGTTTTCGTGTTCAATTAATTTTTTTAGTTTTTTATCAATTTTTTCATCACCTTTAAATACGAGCAAACCCCTAATTGCTTGACTGATAATTTTGGGGTCATTATCGGTGAGCATTTCCCATAATGCTGGAATTGCTTTTTTACTTCTCATTCTACCAATAGATGATACTGCTTCTCTTCTAACATCCGTAGATTTGTCGTTTTTAGCAATTTCAAATAAAACTTTGATATTTGCTTCATCCTTAACTTTTCCAATGGTTTTTATTGCGTTTAAACGGATTTTCTTGTTATCACTGTCTAAAAGGTCTTGAACCCAGCTATCATCAAAATCGTCAGGAAGATAGCCGAGATTTTCAAGTATGAATAATATACTTTTATCATCTTTTTTAGAATCAACAAGCTTTTTCAAATCTCCATTCCCATTGGATTTTACTTCTGATACATATTCTTTAGTAAGCATTTTGAATCTGTTTTAAAAATTAAAATTAGTTTGTTTGGCATTTTTTTGTTTAAAATATTCTACTTTTTCTTCAGCAAGTCGTAATACCTCATTCGAGCAATTGCTTTCATATATTTTGCCGGCAATTTGCTCACTAATAAATTCATTTTTAAGATTTTCTAAATTAAGGTTGAATTTTTCTGCTATTCTTGGTAAAATTTTCTCATCAAGTTTTTTCTTGCCATTTTCAATTTTACTTAAAGCACCACTGTCAATTCCAATATACGCTGCAAGTTGAGTCAATGTTAATCCATTTTCAACTCGAAGTTTTCTTATATATTCTCCGAATAATTCTTTCATTTTTGAAATATTTGTCTTGTTAAAAACATCTTGACAAAAATAACAAGTTTTTAAACTGCTTGCAATTCTTTTTTAAAATATTTTCGCTTTTAGTATGGGAGGTAACAGTTAATATATTCCTAAATTAGACATTGATGTACATTTAGAGAAAACATTGTATAACAAATGATTCTTCAATGCATTCATGTATATAACTCATTTTATTTTAATGGTAGAAAATACGAAATAATATTCGGAGTAAAAAAAAAAGAGCAACCGGAAATTCCGATTACTCTTTAATAAAAATTAAATAGATACTTTATTTTTTTTCTTCATCCTCGGTTGAAGATTCATCAGCTTTAGTTTCGTCGGACTTTTCTTCGGTTTTTTCTTCAGCTTTTTCTGTATTAGTTTCAGCAGCTTCAACTACTTCAGTTTCCTCAACTGCCGGAGCTTCTGTTTCTAATTTTTGTTCTTCGTCCGCTTTTTCTTCTGTAACAGTTTCTTCAACAATTTCTGCTTCTTCAATATTTTCTTCTTTTACTTCAGGTTTTTCAGCAGCAACTTTTTCTGTTTTTGACTTTTTCTTTGTTTTGTTATTTCTAGCTTCGCCAAAATCAACTAATTCAAGAATAGCCATTTCCGCACCGTCACCGTGTCTTTGACCTAGTTTAACAACTCGAGTATAACCACCGGGCCTATCAGCCACTTTTTCAACAATAGGTCCAAAAAGTTCTTTCATAGCTTCACGATCGTGAATATGCCGTGCAACCAACCTATGTGCATGTACAGAACCTTTTTTAGCTTTCGTAATTAATGGTTCTACAAAAAGTCTTGCACTTTTAGCTTTTGCTACTGTTGTTTTAATTTTTTTGTGAAGAAATAACGCCGTAGCCAATGAACGCATAGTTGCTAATCTATGACTTGCGGTTCTATTTAATTTTTTCCCTTTAACTCTATGTCTCATAACCTACAACCTTCTCAACAATTAATTAGAATCAGATTTATCATTTATATATTTATCTACATCCATACCAAAATCAAGTCCGTAATTTTCAACAATTTCATTCAACTCGGACAATGATTTTCTACCAAAGTTTCTAAATTTAAGCAATTCGCTCTCATCTTTTCTAACCAAATCACCAAGAGTTTTAATATTAGCAGATTTCAAACAATTATGTGAACGAACACTTAACTCCAAGTCGTCAACTCCGGTAAGTAATATTTTTCTAAGTCTTTCAAACTCAGCGTCTATTTTTGTTTCAACTTTTTCTTCTACTTCCTCATTATCGAAATTCACGAACAATTTAAGATGGTCACTTAAAATCTTTGCAGCATTTGAAAGAGCATTTTCCGGAGTAATGGAACCATCGGTAGTTATTTGTATTTTTAGTTCCTCAAATTCATTACTTTCGCCAATACGTACATTTTGAACATCATAATGCACCTTTGTTACTGGGGTAAAAATAGAATCTATAGGAATTAAACCAATAGTTTGCCCACTTATCTTTTGATTTGTTGATGGAACATACCCCTTTCCCATTCCATAATATATTTCAATATTTAGTTTTGCCGTATCGCTTAAAGTTGCAATGTGCAAATCCGGATTTAATATTTTTATGTCTGCAGAGTGTTTTTGAATATCTCCGGCGGTAAAAGTTCCCGGGCCTACTATGTTTACTTCTACTTTATTTGAATTTTTATTCTCTATTAACATTCTAACTTTTTTAAGATTTAAAATTAAATCCGTAACATCTTCAACTACACCAGGAATCGAAGTAAATTCGTGTAAAACTCCATCAACTTTAATAGCAGTTATCGCAGAGCCGGTTAACGATGAGAGCAGTACGCGCCTTAGAGAATTTCCTAAAGTAACACCATAGCCTCTTTCAAGTGGTTTTAGTGAATATTCACCATAAGTATCAGTTGCGGTTGCTTCATTTAATACAACGCCATCCGGCATTTTTAAAAAAGAATAGCTCATTTATCTTCCTCTTAATTTAACATTTAATTTTATTTAGAGTACAACTCTACAATAAGCTGTTCGTTTACGTTCAACGGAATATCTGTCCTTTCAGGGTATTGTTCAAAAATCCCGGACAAATTAGCCTTATCAACAGATACCCAATTGTACATCCCATCTTGAGTATGCCTAAGTGCATCGTGTATCAAATCCATTTTTTTACTCTTATCTCTTACAGAAATTACATCTCCGGGTGAGACAAGATATGAAGGAATATCAACTAATTTCCCGTTAACTAATAAATGTCTGTGCTTAACTATTTGACGTGCAGACTTTCTTGAAGGAGCAAAACCAAGACGATAAACTACATTATCAAGTCTTCTTTCCAATAATTTAAGTAAGTTTTCGCCTGTAACACCTTTTTGTCTGCTAGCTTTTTCAAAATAAGTATGAAATTGTGATTCAAGCAATCCATACATTCTTTTAACTTTTTGTTTTTCTCTTAATTGGACACCATATTCTGATATTTTAGCTCGTCTATTAAGACCATGTTGTCCCGGTGCATAATTTTTCTTTTCCAGCGGACATTTTACAGAATGACATTTAGTGCCTTTCAAAAATAATTTTTGTTTTTCTCTTCTACATAGCTTGCAGCTTGCGCCTGTATATCTAGCCATTAATTTCTCCTAATTTAAACTCTTCTACGTTTTGGAGGTCTACATCCATTGTGCGGTAAAGGCGTGATATCCTTAATTGCACTAATTTGTAAACCTGCTGTATTCAACGCTCTGATTGCAGCTTCTCTACCGGAGCCAGGGCCTTTAATTAAAACTTCTACTCTTCTTAAACCTAAGTCATAAGCTTCCTTAGCAGCTGCTTCGGCAGTTACTTGCGAAGCAAATGGTGTGTTTTTACGCGAACCTTTAAAGCCATTTTTACCGGCAGACGACCACGAAATTGTATTGCCGTAAACATCTGTTATAGTAACCAATACATTGTTAAATGAAGCCTTAATATGGGCAACACCCACTGCATCAACATGAATTTTTTTCTTTGTCTTTCTATTTGCTTTAGCCAAATCTTAACTCCTAATAATTTCCTATTATTTAATAGCTTTTTTCTTGTTGGCAACTGTTTTACGTTTACCTTTACGAGTCCTGGAATTGGTTTTTGTCCTTTGACCATGGACAGGTAATCCACGTCTATGACGCAAACCTCTATATGAACCAATATCCATTAATCTCTTAATGTTCTGTTGAACTTCACTACGCAAAGATCCTTCGACTTTATAATTGGAAACCATAATAGAACGAATTTCAGCAATCTCTTCTTCAGATAAGTCTGAAATTTTTCTATCAAAATCAATTCCAGCTTGTTTTAGAATTAATTTAGCTGTATGCTGACCAATTCCATAAATATAAGTTAATCCAATAAAAGCTTTTTTTTGTTTTGGTAAGTCAATACCTGCAATACGAGCCAATTCACTAACCTCCTAAGTTTTAATTATCCTTGACGTTGTTTATGCTTTGGGTTTTTGCAAATAACACGAACAACACCCTTACGTTTAATTATTTTACAATGTACACACATCTTTTTCACAGAAGCACGAACTTTCATTTCATCCTCATCTACTATTTGTATCGGTATGTAATTCTACCTTTGTTCAAATCATACGGAGATAGTTCAACAGCAACTTTATCTCCAACCAAAATTTTTATAAAATGCATTCTCATTTTACCGGATATATGTGCAAGAATCTGGTGTCCGTTATCCAACTTAACTTTAAAGTTTGCATTTGGTAACGTTTCTGTTACTATACCATCAACTTTTATTGCACCTTGTTTTGCCATAACTTTATATTTTTGTTAATATTTCCGGTTTACCATCAATTATTGCGATGGTATGTTCAAAATGTGCTGATGCTGAATTATCTGCTGTTAAAACCGTCCAATTATCATCAGCTACAGTTACTTTATAATTCCCAATATTTACCATTGGTTCTATAGCCAGGGTCATTCCGTTCTTAATAATCGGTCCAGTATTTTTTCTACCAAAATTATTTATTTGCGGATCTTCATGTAAATGTTTTCCCACGCCGTGTCCGCATAAATCTCTAACTACAGAAAAACCGTTACTTTCAACTTCTTGTTGTACAGCATAAGAAATATCTCCAATCCTATTTCCGGCGACGGCCTGTTCTATGCCAAGATAAAGAGATTTTTCAGTAACATCCATCAATTTTTGTTTTTCTTCCGAAATATTTCCAATTGCAATTGTAATAGCAGAATCACTAAAATAATCATTTTTAATCCCGCCACAATCAACTGATAATATTTCACCATCTTGTAACTTTCTATCACTTGGAATCCCATGAACAATTTCATCATCAATTGATGCACAAATAGTACCGGGGAATCCGGGAGCTCCACCTTGTGAATATCCTTTAAAAGCAGGGATAGCACCATTACTTCTTAAGTAATCTTCTGCAATTTGATCTAATTCGTAAGTTGTTACTCCAACTTTTGCATGACTCTTAACAAGCTGTAATGTTTCAGCAAGAATCTTACAACTTTCTCTTATATAATCAATTTCTTTTTTCGTTTTAATTAAAATCAAACTACCATCTATTCCTTATCTTCTACCACGGATCTTACCGGTCTTCATAAATCCGTCATAATGTCTCATCAACAAATGTGATTCAATTTGCTGCAATGTATCAAGTGCAACCTCAACAATAATTAAAAGGCTTGTTCCACCAAAAAATGAAGCAAAACTACCCGATACACCAAACCGGGAAACAAATGCCGGAAGTATAGCTACTATAGCAAGAAATATCGAACCTGGCAATGTAATTTTTGTTAAAATATTATCAATGAACTCGGAAGTCTGTTTCCCCGGACGAATACCGGGAATAAAACCACCTTGTTTTTTCATATTTTCTGCAACATCCTGCGGATTAAATGCAATTGCTGTATAAAAATAAGTAAAGAATACAATCATCAAGCCATAAATAAATGAATAAGTAAATGACGTATAAACAAAATATCCGGATAGTGATTGTAAAAACTCATTATTTGGAAAAAAAGACAAAACTGTACTCGGGATAAACATAATTGCCTGTGCAAAGATAATAGGCATAACACCTGCAGTATTTACTTTTAACGGGATATATTGAGTTACGCCTCCATATACTTTCCTACCAACAACACGTTTTGCATATTGAACCGGGATTCGTCTCGTTCCCTGAGTAACCAAAACTATACCGGCAACAATTAAAACCATAAATGCTAAAATAACAATTTCAATAACAATGTTTCTCGTCCCGGATGAAATCAACCTGTATTCATCAATTAATGAAAACGGCAAACGATTTATAATTCCAATAAATATTATCAAAGAAATTCCGTTACCAATTCCTTTGTCAGTAATTTGCTCACCAAGCCACATCATAAACATTGTGCCCGAAGTCATTAATACAACTGCAGAAAAAGTGAACTGAAAACCGGATATTTCTGCCGGAATAATTGGAATACCATTAAAGTTAATTCCAGGTAATCTTAACGCGGCAATTCCCCAAGCTTGAAAAGCGGAGATTATAAGTGTTCCGTATCTTGTCCACTGTGTGATTTTTTTTCTACCTTCTTCACCTTCACGCTGAAGTTTTTGTAAATATGGGACAACAGCACCACCGAGCTGCAAAATAATTGATGCACTAATATATGGCATTATACCAAGTGCAAAAACAGCAGCATTTTTAAATGCGCCACCAACAAATAAATCGTATAATCCAAAAAGATTATCCGATGAACTATTAGCCATTGCTTTAGAAAGAACACTTGTGTCAATTCCCGGCAATGTAATGTGAGCACCAATTCTAACAACCACAAGAATTCCTAATGTATAAAGAATTCTCTGGCGTAATTCGTGAATTTTAAAAATATTTCGGAAGGTATCCTGTACTTTACTCATTTATTTTTTATCTCTTTTATGGTTCCGCCGGCTTTTTCAATTTTATCTTTTGCCGAAGCACTAAAACTGTATGCTTCCACTTCCAATTTGCTGCTCAATTCACCGTTACCAAGAATTTTATAAGGAAGTGCTGCTTTGGCAATTGATTTTGTTTTATATAATACTGCTGCATTTATAACACCGTCAGTAACTTTACCTGATTCAACAAGATATTGCAATCTCGCAACATTAACAACTTGATAATCAACTTTGAATATGTTTTTAAAACCTCTTTTTGGTACTCTTCTCTGCAAAGGCATTTGACCACCTTCAAACCAAGCTCGATACTTAAAACCTGATCTGGATTTTTGTCCGTTCATACCTTTTGTGGCAGTGCCACCTCTTCCGGAACCTTCACCGCGACCAATTCTTTTTTTATTTTTACGTGAACCCTTTGCGTATTTTAAATTACTTAAAACATCCATAATTTCATTATCCTTCAATTTCTTCAACTTTCACAAGATGGGAAACTTTGTTAATCATTCCTCTAATCTGTGGAGATTCATTTTTTTCAACAGTGTAATTTGGTCGCCCTAATCCTAACGCTTTAATAGTAAGTTTTTGTCTTTTGGGTCTATCTATAACACTTTTAATTTGCGTAATTTTCAATTTCTTTGCCATCATCATCACCTATGCGTTAAAAATTTCAGCAACTTCAATTCTACGTTTATGAGCCATCCTTCTGGCATCAATCAAATGTAATAAGCCTTGTAAAGTTGCTTTAACTTGATTGTGAGGGTTACTTGAACCAAGTGATTTAGTTAAAATATTTTGTATCCCTGCAAGTTCTAGTACTGCCCGAACTCCTCCCGCAGCAATTACACCAGTACCGGCTGATGCAGGTTTCAATAATACTTTCCCGGCACCATATTTACCAATAATAGTATGAGGGATTGTACCTTTTATGACCGGCACATGATACATATTTTTTTTAGCATCATCAATACCTTTAGAAATTGAATCGGTTACTTCATTTGCTTTACCAAGTCCAACACCAACATTACCATTTCCGTCACCAACTACTACAATCGCATTAAAACTAAATCTTCTACCACCTTTTACAACTTTAGCAACACGGTTAATTGTAACGACTTTTTCTTTAAGTCCGTCAATTTCCGATACTTTTTTATTCCTCAATTTTAACTCCTTAATTTCATATATTTTAGAGTTGCCGGAAGAGGATTCGAACCTCTACAGACGCCTCCAAAGGGCGTAGTCCTACCATTAGACCATCCGGCAATTATTAAATTTTTAATCCGCCTTTTCTGGCACCTTCGGCAACAGCTTTCACTCTGCCATGATAAATATAACCACTTCTATCAAATACAACTTCTGTAATATCATTTTCCATAGCTTTCTTAGCCAATAATTCACCTACAACAGTGCTTTTTGCCACTTTACTATCCGCTTTTTTAATATCATCAACAATTTCTTTAGAAAGTGTTGATGCCGATAATAAAGTTTTTCCACTTGTATCATCGATTAATTGAGCATATATATTATTTAAACTTCTATAAACAGCAAGTCTTGGCCTTTGGGGCGTACCTGAAAGCCTTTTTCTAATTTTAATTTTTCTTTTATCTCTTTTACTTAATTTTGTTCTTGACATCTTTTCAATATCTCCTAATAAATTTATGCACCGGCGGTTTTACCGGCTTTTCTAACAATAATTTCATCAGAATATTTAATTCCTTTACCTTTGTAAGGCTCAGGTTTTCTGAACGACCTTATTTTAGCGGCAACTAAACCAACAAGTTCCTTATTTATACCTTTAATTACAACTTGCGTATTTGAAGGAATTTCAAGCGTAATCTCATCCGGTGGTATAAAATAAATAGGATGGGAATAACCGATATTCAACAACATATTCTTCCCCTTTAACTCGGCACGATAACCAACACCAATAATGTTCAAAGTTTTCGAATATCCTTCTGTAACACCCGTTACCATATTTTGGATAAGTGCACGAGTTAAACCATGCAATGATCTGTTTTCTCTACTATTATTTGGTCGTTTCACCAATAATTCATCACCTTCAATTTCAACTGATATGTTTGGATGAACATCTAATGAAAGATCGCCTAATTTACCTTTTACAAACACGGTATTTCCTTTTTGGGTTACCGTTACATCTTTAATATTTACAGATTTTCTACCAATTCTTGACACTTAAATTCCTCTTACAATGAGTTACCAAATATAACAAACTACTTCACCGCCAACACCATCTCTTCTTGCTTGTTTGTCGGTTAAAAGACCTTTCGAAGTAGACAATATAGCAATTCCCAAACCGTTTAATACTCGTGGGATATCATCTTTACCAACATATTGTCTTAATCCCGGTGTACTAATTTTTTTCATTCCTGTTATTGATGATTCACCATCAACATAGGATAAAAACAATCTTAATATATTCTGTTTATTATCTTCAATAATAGTATAATCACGAATAAAACTTTTATCTTTTAATATTTCAGCTAAACCTTTTTTCATTCCTGACAACGGAATATCAACCATTTTTTTCTTTGCTTTAACAGCGTTTCTAATTCTTGTCAAAAAATCAGCTATTGGATCAGTAACTGGCATTTAATATTCTCCTATCTTTTACCAACTTGCTTTTTTAATTCCCGGGATTTCGCCTTTTAGAGCCATTTCTCTAAAAACCAATCTCGAAACACCAAATTTTCTATAATATGCTCTTGATCTTCCTGTCATTAAGCATCTGTTATGAAGCCTTACCTTAGAAGAATTTTTAGGTAATTTTTGCAAGCCTTCATAATCTCCTTTTTCTTTTAATTCTTTCCTTAAAGCTGCGTATTTTTCAACTAATTTTCTTCTTTTTTCTTCGCGAGCTATTAAACATTTCCTTGCCATAACTTTCCTTAATAAATTTATTTTTTCTTAAAGGGCATACCAAAAGCAGCTAATAATTCATAAGCTTCTTTATCAGATTTTGCCGATGTAACAAAAGTAATATTCATTCCAAAAATTCTACTAATTTTATCAACATCAATTTCAGGGAAAATATTTTGTTCTTTTAACCCAACAGTATAATTCCCTCTACCATCAAATGCTTTATCCGATATTCCTCTAAAATCCCTTACTCTAGGAAGAGCAACAGCAATGAATCTATCTAAAAACTCATACATCCTGTTTCCTCTAAGTGTGACTTTAGTTCCAATAGGCATTCCCTCACGAAGTTTAAAATTCGAAATGGAATGTTTGGCAGTTCGAACTGTAGGTTTTTGACCAGTGATAGCTTCCAAGTCTTTGTTAGCAAGATCTATTAATTTTGGATCCTGCGTAGCGTCACCGACACCCACATTAAGCACAATTTTTAAAATTTTAGGTACTTGCATTACGTTTTTGTACCCAAATATTTTTGTTAATTTAGCAATAATCTCCGAGTTGTATTTTTCCTTTAATCTTGGAACTACAACTTTTGTTTCTTCAGTTTTATTATTCTTTTTTGTCGTTTTCTTAGCCATATTTTAATCTCTTAAATCCACTTATATTAGGACAACATTTCTCCGCTTATTTTACTAACGCGTATTCTACGTTTTTTACCTGTTTTATCGTCTATAATTATTTTTTTACCAATCCTAGTAGCTTCATTAGTTTTAGGATCTATAAACATAACATTTGAAATATGTATTGGAGCTTCTTTTTCAATAATACCCCCTTGAGGTAATTGCTGATTGGCTTTAGTATGGCGTTTAATAATATTAACACCTTCAACGATAACCCTGTTTTTTTGGGGAAAAACCTTTAAAACTTTTCCGGTTTTCCCTTTATAGTTCCCAGCTACAACAATTACAGTATCATTTTTCCTAATTTTCATAATTCATAATTCCTTATTATAAAACTTCCGGTGCCAGTGAAATAATTTTCATGTACTTTTTATCTCGTAATTCTCTTGCTACAGGTCCAAAAATACGTGTTCCACGTGGCTCATTTTGTGCATTTAATAATACCGCTGCATTTTCATCAAATCGTATGTATGTACCATCTTTTCTGCGAATTTCTTTTTTTGTACGAACTACTACTGCACGGGAAACTTCACCTTTTTTAATCCCACCACCCGGAATTGCAGCTTTAACAGTTACAACAATCAAATCACCAATACTAGCATATCTACGACTACTTCCGCCAAGAACGCGAATACAACGAATTTTTTTTGCACCCGAATTATCTGCTACTACTAAATTTGTTTCTTCTTGAATCATTTTTGTTCAACTCCTTATCGATGCACTATTACTTGGCTTTTTCTAATATTTCAACAAGGCGCCATTTTTTATTTTTACTTAATGGTCTTGTTTCCATTATTTTAACTACATCACCAATATTCGATTCATTATTTTCATCGTGAGCCATGAGTTTGGTTGTTTTCTTAAAATATTTTTTATAAAGTGGATGAGCAACTTTTTTTTCAATTGCAATAACTATACTCTTATCCATTTTATTTTTTATAACAACACCTATTCTGGTTTTTCTTAAATTTCTATTTTCCATTTAACCAAACTGCTCCTTATTTATTTACCGTTTCTGAATTTTCGTTCAACTCTCTTTGCTTAAGAATAGTTTTCATTCGTGCAATATCTCTTTTAACTAATTTAATTTTAGATGTATTAGTTAAAGTTTTTACTGCATGTTGGAAACGCAAATCAACAAGATTTTGTTCTTCTTCCACAATTCTTTTTGATATTTCATCGGAACTCATTTCACGAATTTCATAATTTTTCATCTAACAACCTCACTTTATTCATAATCAGGTCTTGAAACTATTTTAGTATGAATTGGTAATTTATGTGAAGCAAGATTTAATGCTTCCATAGCCAATTCCTTTGAAACACCGGATACTTCAAACAAAATACGTCCGGGTTTTACTACTGCTACCCAAAATTCAGGTGCGGCTTTTCCTTTTCCCATTCTTGTTTCTAAAGGTTTTTTTGTAACAGGTTTGTCCGGAAATATTCTAATCCAAACTTTTCCGTCCCTTTTCATTCTTCTTGTGATTGCAACTCTACATGCTTCAATTTGACGGCTTGTAATCCAAGCTGCATCAACAGCTTTTAAACCAAAATCACCAAAACTTACTCTATGTCCGCGCTGTGCTTTACCTCTTCTTCGACCGCGCTGTTGCTTTCTAAACTTTGTTCTTTTAGGCATCAACATTGGAGAAACTCCTACAAATCTTTAATCAGAAAATCTTTTAGTTAATTTTTCGCCTTTGAATATCCATACTTTAATACCAATAGACCCATAAATTGTTTGTGATGTTGCTGTAGCATAATCAATATCAGCTCTCAAAGTATGTAAAGGGATTTTACCTTCTTTATACTGTTCACTCCTCGCCATTTCAGCACCACCGAGTCTTCCGGAACACTTAATTCTCATTCCTTCGGCACCCATTCTCATAGCAGATGTAATAGCTTGCTTCATAGCACGTCTGAATGACATACGACCTCTAAGCTGATTTGCAACATTTAAAGCAACGAGTTTAGCATCCAATTTAGGTCTTTTTATTTCACTAATCTGAACTTTTACTTCTGCATTAATAATCTTTTTTAATTCTTGTTCTAACTGAGCAATTTCTTTACCACTTTTACCGATAACAACACCGGGTCTTGAGGTATGTATTGTAATCACCGTATTCTTAGATGTTCTATTAATAATAATTCTTGAAACACCTGCTTTAACAAGCCTATTCTCAATGTATGAACGTAATTTTTTGTCTTCCAACAACTTGGAAGCATAACTTTTACTTTCATACCAGTTGGATTCCCAACCTCTTATTACACCAACTCTAAAACCAATTGGATTCGTTTTCTGACCCAAAAAACCTCCTACGACTAATTTTTTGTAGCAACAATTATTGTTAAATGATTAGATCTTTTTCTAATTCTAAACGCTCTACCCATCGGAGCCGGTTGAATCCTTTTAACCATCGGACCTCCGTTTACATAAACTTCTTTTACATATAATTCTGACGGATCGTTGCTTGAATTTTCGTCTTTATTAAATAAATTTGAAACAGCAGAACGCAATACTTTTTCAGCATCAACAGCTGCATGCTTCGGACTAAAATGTAAAATTTCTAATGCTTTATCAACTGATTCACCTCGAATTAAATCAATAACTAAGCGCATTTTTCTAGGAGATGAACCGATATACTTATGTACAGCTTTAGCTTCCATTAATAAATTACCTCATTCTTGATGCTTTTTCAGCTTTAGTTCCCGGATGACCTCTGAATATTCTTGTCGGAGAAAATTCACCCAATTTATGTCCAACCATGTTTTCCGAAATATATACGGGAATCATTTTGTTACCGTTATGTACAGCAATTGTGTGCCCCACAAATTCCGGAGAAATAGTACTTGCTCTTGACCACGTTTTAATTATTTTCTTTTGATTTGTATCATTCAACTTTTGAATCTTTTTCAAAAGCTTGTAATCGATGTAAGGACCCTTTTTAACTGATCTTGGCATATTATTCTCTAACTTTTTCTTCTTTTAACAATATATTTATTTGAAGTATTCTTTTTTCTACGTGTTTTTAAACCTTTTGCCGATTGTCCCCAAGGTGAAACCGGATGTCCGCCACCTGATGATTTACCTTCACCTCCACCCATAGGGTGATCAACGGGATTCATAACAACACCACGACTTTGAGGTCTGCGACCAAGCCATCTGCTTCTACCTGCTTTTCCAATACTGATATTAAAATGATCCGAATTACCAACAACACCATAAGTTGCCATACATTCAAGATGAACTAATCTAACTTCACCTGATGGCATTTTTAGTTGTGCATAATTTCCTTCTTTAGCCATAACCTGTAATGATGTTCCGGCTGATCTACCAATTTGTCCCCCTTTACCGGGTTTTAATTCAACATTATGAACAAAACTACCAAGAGGCATATCTTTTAATTTAAGAGCATTGCCAACTTTTATATCAATATTTTCCCCTGCCAAAACAGTATCACCAACTTTCAATCCATCAGGGCAAATAATATAGCGTTTTTCACCATCTGCATAATGTAAAAGTGCAATTCTACAAGTTCTGTTTGGATCATATTCAATAGAAAATACTTTTGCAGGTATATTTAATTTATTCCTCTTAAAATCTATTATTCTATAAGTTCTTTTATGTCCGCCGCCTCTGTGCCTTGAAGTAATTCTACCTTTATTATTTCTTCCGGCAGATTTTTTTAACGGTACCAATAAAGATTTTTCCGGAGTTGTCTTTGTAATTTCCTCAAAACTGGAAATTGACATATATCTTGTCCCGGGTGTATTTGGTTTTAATTTTCTAATTGCCATTTCTTAAACTCCGTATCCTAAACTTCACCAAATAAATCGATTGTTTGACCTTCTTTAACAACAACTATTGCCTTTTTATATTTAGCAGTTCTTCCGCTAAAGCGACCACGCTTTGTAAATTGAGTTTTCAACTTCCCGTGATTGTTAATTGTATTAACTTTAACAACATCGACATCGAATTTTTCTTTAACAGCTTTGGCAATTTCAATTTTGTTTGCATTAACTGCAACAACAAATCCGTATTTATTGCTTACCTCAGCCATATCTGTTATTTTTTCGGTTACCAGTGGTCTAATTAAAATATTACGCATTTTCTCAGTTTAGTTTAGTTCAAAATTTGTTCTAATTTTTCAAGAGCACCTTTTTGTATTAACAACATTTGATTGTTTAATACTTCATAAGCATTTGCTTTTGATGCTTCAAGGACATTTAATTTTTTAATATTTTTTCCGGATTTATAAACATTCTCCAGTTTTTCACTTGTTAAGACAAGCGTTCTTTTACCATAAGCATTTAATGAATTTAATATCTCAGCAAATTTTTTCGTTTTTGGAGCATCAAAATTAAAATCTTCAACTACTTTTAATTGCTCAGCTTTAACTTTTTGACTAAAAGCTGATTTAACTGCTAATTTTTTAACTTTTTTATTAAGTTTTTGACGATAATTTCTAGGCTTCGGACCAAATATAGTACCTCCGCCTACCCATAATGGGGATCTGGTTGTACCTGCACGAGCAGTTCCCCTACCCTTCTGTTTCCAGGGTTTCTTACCTCCGCCTCTCACTTCATTTCTTTCTTTAGTTTTATGAGTACCTTGACGTTGGTTAGCCAAATAAGCTTTAACAGCAAGATAAATAACATGATCATTAGGCTCAATACCAAATATACTATCGGAAAGCTCAACTGCTTCGCCTGATTTAGTTCCATCAACTTTATAAACATCAAATTTCATATTAAACAACCAACTTATTTATTAATTTCAACAATAGAATTAATAGCTCCGGGTATTGCTCCTTTTATGAGAAGGATATTCTTTTCAGGAATAACTCGAACTACTTCCAAATTTTTTACAGTTACATTATCATAACCCATCCTGCCCGCCATACGTGTTCCTTTCAAAACTCTTGAAGGCCATGAACTTTGTCCGATTGAACCGGGATGTCTTTGTCTATCTTTTTGACCATGAGTTGCACCGCCAACACCACCAAAACCATGACGTTTCATCACACCTTGAAAACCTTTACCTTTGCTTCTGCCTTTAACCTTAACTTTGTCACCTGCTTCAAAAATTTCGCAAGAAATTTCTTTACCTACTTCATAATTTTCAATGTTAAAATTCCGAAACTCTTTTAAGTATTTAGAAGGCTTCAGTTTTTTCTTTTTAAAAGCTATAGCTTCAGGTTTCGTCAAATTTTTCTCTTTTGCTACACCAAAACCCAAAGTTAAGGCTTCATAGCCATCCTTAGATTTTGTTTTTACACTAACAATTTGACATGGGCCAGCTTCAACAGCCGTAACAGGAATTGATTTCCCATTATCAACAAAAACACTTGTCATCCCTATTTTCTTACCTAATAATCCTGGCATTTTCTCAAATTCCTATAACTTAATCTCAATATCAACGCCCGCAGGAATATCCAACTTACTTAACGAATCTACGGTTTTGTTGTTAGAATTATGAATATCAATAATTCTTTTATGAGCTCTAATTTCAAATTGTTCTCTTGATTTCTTGTCAACATGCGGAGAACGTAAAACTGTATAAACTGTTCTACGGGTTGGCAATGGAATTGGACCTGAAACTACAGCACCTGTACTTTTCACGGTTTTGATTATTTTATCCGTTGACTTATCAATCAAAATATGATCATACGATTTTAGTCTAATTCTGATTTTTTGTCCTGCCAATTTTAATTCTCCTATATTGATTACTGAGGGAATTAAATTCTCTCAGTAATATTTTTAATAAATTATTTTATAATTTTTGAAACGACTCCGGCTCCAACAGTTCTACCACCTTCACGGATAGCAAAACGCAAACCTTCTTCCATTGCAATTTCACTAATTAACTCAACTTTTAATTTTACATTATCACCAGGCATAACCATTTCCGTACCTTCGGGTAATGTAGCAACACCAGTTACATCCGTTGTTCTAAAGTAAAACTGCGGTCTGTATCCATTAAAGAATGGAGTATGTCTTCCACCTTCGTCTTTTGAAAGGATGTAAACTTCACCTTCAAATTGAGTATGCGGTGTAATTGAACCGGGTTTAGAAAGAACCATTCCTCTTTGTATTTCCTTTTTGTCGATACCTCTTAAAAGAAGTCCTGCATTATCACCAGCAATAGCTGAATCTAATATTTTTCTAAACATTTCAATACCGGTAACAACTGTTTTTTTATGAAGACCAAGGCCAATGAGTTCAACTTCGTTACTAACTTTTACTTCTCCTCTTTCAACTCTACCGGTAGCAACAGTTCCGCGTCCCGTAATAGAAAATATATCCTCTACCGGCATTAAGAAAGGTTTATCAACATCACGTTCAGGAAGTGGAATATAACTGTCAACGGCATCCATAAGTTCCCAAATTGAATTTAAAGCAGGAGCATCAGCCGGGACACTGTCATCGGTAGCTGCTTCCAAAGCTTTTAATGCTGAACCTTTAATGATTGGAATATCATCCCCTGGAAATTCATATTCATTTAAAAGTTCTCTTAATTCCATTTCAACTAATTCGATTAATTCTTCGTCATCAACCAAATCAACTTTATTCATATAAACAACAATTCTAGGAACACCAACTTGACGTGCCAACAAAATGTGCTCTCTTGTCTGAGGCATAGGACCATCAGTGGCTGCAACAACTAAAATTGCACCATCCATTTGAGCGGCACCGGTAATCATATTTTTTACATAATCCGCGTGACCCGGGCAATCAACATGAGCATAATGTCTATTGGCAGTTGAATATTCAACGTGTGCCGTTGCAATAGTGATACCGCGTTCTCTTTCTTCAGGTGCATTATCAATACTATCAAATGTTCTTTTTTCAGATAAACCTTTTTTGGCAAGAGCCATAGTAATGGCAGCAGTAAGAGTAGTTTTACCATGGTCAACATGACCGATTGTACCTATGTTAATGTGAGGCTTACTCCTATCAAAATGTTCTTTAGCCATTGTTCACTCCTTTGTTATATTATTTACTATTAAATTACTTATATTACTTATTATCAATTTATTCAATTAAGAACTAACAACCTTATTTTTTTCAGCTATTTCTTCGGCAATTGATTTTGGAACTTGGGTATAATGAGAAAATTGCATTGTGTAAATTGCTCTCCCTTTAGTCATCGATCTCATAATTGTAGCATAACCAAACATTTCTGCCAAAGGAACCATAGCCTTAATTACTTGAGCATCTCTTCTAGCATGAAATCCTTCAATTTTTCCTCTTCGAGAGTTCAAGTCACCCATAACGTCGCCAAGATATTCCTCAGGAGTTGTAACCTCCACTGCCATCATTGGCTCAAGAATTATTGGATTTGCTTTACGAGCACCATCTCTAAAAGCCATAGCACCGGCTACCTTAAAAGATATTTCGTCGGAATCCACATCATGGAATGAACCATCAAATAATCTTACTTTGATATCAACAACAGGATAACCTGCCAAGACACCATTTTTCATTGCATCCTGGATACCCTTTGAAACAGGTTGAATATATTCCTTTGGAATTGAACCGCCAACTATTGCATTTTCAAATTCGTAACCTTTACCAGGTTCGTTTGGTTCCAAATCAATAACAACGTGTCCATATTTTCCACGACCACCTGATTGTTTTGCAAATTTAGCTTCGGAAACAACTTTTTTCGTAATTGTTTCACGATAAGCAACTTGCGGCTTTCCAATATTGGCTTCAACCTTAAATTCTCTTTTCATTCTGTCAACAAGAATTTCTAAGTGAAGCTCGCCCATACCACTAATTAATGTTTGACCTGTTTCCTCATCAACATTAACTCTAAATGTAGGATCTTCATCCGAAAGCTTAATTAATGCTTCAGAAAGTTTATCCTGATCAGCTTTTGATTTTGGTTCAATTGCAATTTGAATTACAGGTTCCGGGAAAACCATATTCTCCAATAAAATCGGATCATCTTCCGTACAAAGAGTGTCACCAGTTTTTGTGTGTTTAAGTCCAACAAAAGCAATTATATCTCCGGCTCTTATCAAATCCAAATCTTCTCTATGATTTGCATGCATCATTAAAATTCTACCAACACGTTCTTTTTTCCCCGAAACCGAATTATAGATATAAGAACCTGCCGAAAGTGAACCGGTATATACCCTGGCATAAGTTAGTTTGCCAACATGTGGGTCGGTCATAATTTTGAATGCAAGCGCAGAAAACTTTTCATTTGTATCAATTTTTCTATACGTCAAATCATCACTATCTGCATAATGAGTTTCCAAATCGCCACTATCGTATGGCGATGGCAAATAATCAACAACTGAATCCAATAAATATTGAACGCCTTTATTCTTAAACGATGAACCGCATATTACCGGAACAATTTTAAGATGAATTGTTGCTTTTCTCAAAACATCTTTTATTTCAGCAGCTGTAATCTCATCACCATCAAGATATTTTTCCAACAAAGTATCATCAACATCTGAAACAGCTTCCAACATTACCGTTCTATATTTATTAGCAACAGCCATTAAATCAGCAGGAATTTCCATATCTTCAAAAGTTGCTCCTTGTGTATCTTCGTCATACATACGAGCCTTCATCTCGATTAGATCGATAACACCTGAGAACATATCTCCTTCACCAATAGGCAAGGTAATTGGAATAGCGTTTGCACCAAATCGATCTTTTATATTGTCAACAACATTAAAAAAATCTGCTCCAATTCTATCCATTTTATTAACAAAAGCAATACGCGGCACTTTATATTTATCAGCTTGACGCCAAACAGTTTCCGATTGTGGCTCAACTCCGCCAACAGCACAAAACAAAGCAATTGCTCCGTCTAGAACTCTCAACGATCTTTCCACTTCAACAGTAAAATCAACATGCCCCGGAGTATCAATAATATTTATTTGGTGCCCGTTCCAATAAGCTGTGGTTGAAGCACTTGTAATTGTAATTCCTCTTTCTTTTTCCTGCTCCATCCAGTCCATTGTTGCAGCACCATCGTGCACTTCGCCAATTCTGTGAACTTTGCCGGTATAAAAAAGTATCCTTTCCGTCGTTGTTGTTTTACCGGCATCTATGTGAGCCATAATGCCGATGTTTCTAACTTTTTTAATATCTACTCTTTTCTTAGCCATATAATCTTAACTCAATCCAATCCTTACCATCTGAAATGTGCAAAAGCTTTATTAGCTTCAGCCATTCTATGCGTATCATCTTTTTTCTTTACCGAAGGTCCCTCACCGTTGGAAGCAGCAATTAATTCGGCTGCTAATTTACTTGATATTGATTTATCTTTCCTCAAGCGGGAATAATTTCTAATCCACCTTAAAGCAAGTGCAATTCTTCTTTCGGGTCTAACTTCCATTGGAACCTGATAAGTTGCTCCGCCAACTCTTCTACTCCTTACTTCAACAAGAGGCTGAACATTCTGCACAGCTTTTTTGAAAACTTCTAAAGCAGGTTTTTTGGTTTTCTTTTCAATTATTTCAAAACTATCATAAATCATTTTCCTGGTAACTGCTTTCTTCCCGTCATACATCATATAATTTACAAACTTCGCAACCAATAAATCATTGAATTTAGGATCCGGTTTAATATACCTTTTTTCTGCTCTTCTCTTTCTCATAATCTCTTACTTATTTTGACTTTGGTTTTTTAGTTCCATATTTCGATCTTGATTTATTTCTATCGTCAACTCCACTTGTATCGAGAGTTCCACGTATAATATGATATCGAACACCGGGTAAATCTTTAATTCTTCCCCCTCTTATTAAAACAATTGAATGTTCCTGAAGATTATGACCTTCGCCCGGGATATACGCAGTTACTTCCATTCCATTTGTTAACCTTACCCTTGCTATTTTACGTAAAGCCGAATTAGGTTTTTTAGGTGTAGTTGTATAAACTCTTGTACAAACACCTCTTTTTTGAGGACAGTTCTGCAAAGCCGGTGCTTTGCTTTTCATCTGAACTACCTTTCTTCCTTTTCTAACCAACTGGTTTATTGTTGGCACTAAAACCTCCAAATATATAATACTAATTTATAACTATTCAACAAAATTCAGACTCTTAATATAGATATATAATAAATTTATGTCAAGACTTGACATTTTCGTTTTTTCTTTTTTAAAATATTTATTTTAATTCTTCTTTTAATGATTCGGTATTTTCTTTTATATCTTCGTCTTCTTTTATTTCTTCCTCAGTTAATACTATGTTTTTATAACGTTTTAACCCTGTCCCAGCCGGAATAAGATGTCCCATAACTACGTTTTCTTTTAAACCTGTTAAATTATCAGTTTTTGCTGCAATTGCCGCATTAGTAAGAACTTTGGTAGTTTCTTGGAAAGATGCCGCAGAAATGAAACTTTCAGTACTTAGTGCCGCTTGTGTAATTCCCAAAAGTACATTTTCAAAAGTTGCCGGTTCTGCCGGTCTTGTTTTCAAAGGTTCTTTTTCCTTCCTTGCAAGATCAGAATTAATTTCTCTTGCTTTAGCTTTTGTTATTAAGTCGCCGTATTGTAATTTAGAATCACTTGGATCTTCAACAAATACAAGTTGACTAATCCTATCATTTTCAGCATAAAGTTTATTACGATCGATAAGGTCTTCTTCAATAAAATTAGTATCTCCTGAAGATATTACTTTTAACTTGCGCAACATCTGCTTAACAATTATTTCAATATGCTTATCGTTTATTTTTACTCCTTGCAGACGATAAACATCCTGTATTTCATTTACAAGATATTCTTGAACTGCATTTGTTCCTTTAATACTTAGAATATCGTGGGGGTCCATTGGCCCGTCAGTTATTTTTTCTCCGGCAGGAATTTCATCTCCTTCCTGAACAAGAATATGTTTACCGTATGGGACATTGTAAATTTCCTGATCAATTTTATCAAAAGATTCAACGATAATTTCTCTTGAGCCTTTTTTCCTCGCACCAAATTTAACAGTTCCTTCAATTCCGGATACTATAGCCGGATCATGAGGGCTTCGTGCTTCAAATAATTCTGTTACTCTCGGAAGTCCACCGGTTATATCACGAGATTTTGACGACGATTTAGAAATTTTTGCCAATATTGTACCAGGTTGAACTGTTTCGTTTTCTTCAACAGATAGGTAAGCATGCGTCGGCACGTTAAATATTTTTTGACTTCCATCCGCAGCAGTAATTCTGATACTCGGGGTCAAGGTTTTATCCTTCGATTCGATTACAACTTTTTGAACGTGACCTGTATGCTCATCCGCAATTTGCTGAAGTGTATTTCTATCAATCAAATCAAGATATTCAACCGTTCCACCAATATCAGTTAATACTAAAGCATTGTATGGATCATGATTATAAAGCGGTTTGCCTTTAGTAATTTGTTCACCATCATTTACTAAGAGTTCGGCTCCATAAGGAATTTTATATTGTTTAATTTGACGTTCATCTTCGTCAAGGATACCTATTGAACCGCGTCTGCCAATAACAACTTTTACTTTACCAAAGAAATCTGATTTTTCAACAAAATTAATTTTTTCAAATCTAACAACACCACCTACATTTGTTTCAACTTGTGATTGGCTTGCAATACGCGACGATGTTCCACCCAGATGGAAAGTACGCAATGTTAACTGTGTCCCGGGTTCACCAATTGATTGTGCGGCAACAATACCAACTGCTTCGCCAATTTCAACTAATCTACCATTTGTTAAATTTCTTCCGTAACATTTGGCACAAACTCCCCTCTTAGCTTCACATGTAAGTACTGTACGTATAAATACCGAATCAATATTTAGGTCATCAATCTTTTCTGCAATTTCTTCCGTAATTATTTCACCGGCTTCAATAACAATTTCATTTGTTTTGGGATCATAAACATCTTCTTGAACCGTACGTCCGGTTATTCTTTCGGCTAATGGTTCACGTTCCAACTCAACATCTTTAATTGCAGTAACATAAACACCTCGAATTGTTCCGCAATCATCTTCAGAAACAATAACATCTTGGGCTACATCGGTCAACCTTCTTGTTAAATATCCGGCATCAGCCGTTTTTAATGCAGTATCGGCAAGACCTTTACGAGCACCGTGAGTTGAAATAAAATATTCAAGTACTGATAAACCTTCTTTAAAGTTAGCAACAATTGGACTTTCAATAATTTCACCCGTTTGCCCACTTAAACTTTTTTGTGGTTTCATCATCAACCCACGCATTCCCGCAAGCTGACGAATCTGTTCTTGAGAACCTCTCGCACCGGAATCAACCATCATGTGCAATGAATTAAAGCCTTCCTTATCACTTTTTAGTTTTTCCATCAATGCTTTACTAACATCGTTTGACGTATGTGTCCAAACATCAATAATTTTGTTATATCTTTCAGCATCAGTAATTAAACCTTGTTCATGCTCACTTAAAATATCTTTAACCTTTTCATTTGAATCTGTAATAAGTTTAGCTTTTTTATCGGGTATTACCATATCACTGAAACTAATTGATATTCCGGCAGAACTTGAATATTTATATCCTATTTCTTTAAGATTATCTAAAAATTCAGCGGTTACTTTATTTCCAAGTTTTACAAACATTTTATAAATAAAACCGCTGAAAACTTTTTTAATCAACAGTTCGTTAAAAAATTCCATACCTTCAGGAACAATTTGATTAAATATCACTCTACCGGTAGTAGTCTCAATAAGTTTACCGTTAATTTTAACTTTAATTTTAGCATGTAAATCAAGAACATCTGCTTCATGTGCAATTATAACTTCATCAGGACCATTGAAAATTAATCCTTCACCTTTAGCACCATTTTTAACTTTGGTTAAATAGTAACAACCGAGTACAATATCCTGAGATGGGACAACAATTGGGCTTCCATTTTGGGGGGAAAGTATATTATGACTTGATAACATTAATAAAGCTGCTTCCATTCTTGCTTCGTACGATAATGGAAGATGCACAGCCATTTGGTCACCATCAAAGTCAGCATTAAATGCAGTACAAACCATTGGATGAAGCTGAATTGCTTTACCATCAATTAATTTTGGTTGAAAAGCTTGTATACCAAGTCTATGCAGAGTAGGTGCACGGTTTAGTAACACCGGATGCCCTTCAATAAGTTTTTCTAAAATCTCCCAAATTACAGACTCTTTTCTATCTACGGCTTTTCTAGCGCTTTTTACTGTTTTGTAATTTCCTCTTTCAATTAATTTTCTTATTATAAAAGGTTTAAACAATTCAACAGCCATATCCTTGGGAAGTCCACATTCATGAAGTTTCAATTCAGGACCTACAATAATAACTGAACGTGCTGAATAATCAACACGTTTTCCTAGAAGATTTTGACGAAAACGTCCTTTTTTCCCTTTTAAATTGTCACTTAATGATTTTAATGGACGATTACCATCGCTTCTAACAGCACTTGCACGCCTTGAATTATCAAAAAGTGCATCTACTGCTTCTTGAAGCATTCTTTTTTCATTTCTTAGAATTACTTCCGGAGCTTTAATATCAATTAACCGTTTCAAACGATTATTACGAATAATTACTCTTCTGTATAAATAATTTAAGTCACTAGTAGCAAATCTTCCGCCTTCCAATGGAACTAAAGGTCTTAGTTCCGGTGGAATGATAGGAATCATGGTCAATACCATCCATTCAGGTTTATTTACAATTTTACCTGCATGGTCCCTAAATGAACCGAGCACTCTTAATCGCTTTAGTGTATCGCTTCTCCGTTGTTGAGATGTTTCTGTAGCAAGTGATGCTTTTAATTCCCTGAATGTATCTTCTATTGATACCGATTTTAATAATTCCCTTACTGCTTCCCCACCAATTTTTGCAATAAATTTTTTGGGATCATCATCATCCAAAGCATCGTTGTCATGTTGTAAAGTAGAAAGTATTTCAAAATACTGATCTTCCGAAATCAAATCTTTTTTGCTTAAACCTGTTGTCCCCGGATTAATAACAATGTATGATTCATAATAGATAACTTTTTCAATACTTTTGGTTTTCATTCCAATAATATTTCCAATCTTTGATGGAAGTGATTTGAAAAACCAAATATGGACTACAGGTACTGCAAGTGCAATGTGCCCCATTCTTTCGCGACGAACATTTTTCTGTGTTATTTCCACTCCGCATCTATCGCAAACAATGCCTTTATATCTTATTCCTTTGTATTTACCGCAAGCACATTCCCAGTCCTTAACCGGTCCAAATATTTTTTCACAGAATAATCCGTCTTTTTCGGGACGAAATGATCTGTAATTTATGGTTTCCGGTTTTGTAACTTCACCATGAGATCTAGATAAAATATCATCGGGACTTGCCAGACTTATAGTTATTTTATCAATTTGCTGTATTTTATTTTCTTTTCTTCTAAATCTCATTTATCTTCTCCTTAAACTTAAAGTGACCTTAATTAATTAAGCATTATCTAATTAATTTTAATATCTAAACCAAGACCTTTCAATTCTTTAATTAAAACGTTGAAAGATTCAGGTACATTTGGTTTCGAAAAGTTTTCACCTTTCACAATAGCTTCATAAGCTTTTGCTCTACCTTGTACGTCATCACTTTTAATAGTTAAAATTTCCTGCAAAGTGTGGGATGCACCATAACCTTCCAAAGCCCAAACTTCCATTTCCCCAAATCTTTGACCACCAAACTGGGCTTTTCCACCCAATGGTTGTTGTGTAATTAAAGAATAAGGACCGATTGAACGTGCATGAAGCTTATCATCAATCATATGCCCAAGTTTTAGCATATAGATGTAACCACACATAATTTTTTGATCGAATTTTTTACCGGTTCTTCCATCATATAATACTGTTTTACTTCCTTCCGGAACATTTCCTTCATCAAGCCATTTAACAATATCATCAAGTGATGCACCATCAAAGACCGGCGTTTCAAATTTAACTCCAAGATTTTTTCCAACCCAACCAAGCGCAGTTTCATACAACTGACCGATGTTCATACGTGACGGTACACCAAGAGGATTAAGAATTATATCAACCGGAGTCCCATCTTCATGATACGGCATATCTTCAACTGGAACAATTTTAGAAACAACACCTTTGTTTCCGTGCCTCCCTGACATTTTATCACCAACCGATAATTTACGTTTTTTTGCTACATAAACTTTTGCCAGTTGTGTAATTCCTGGTGGTAATTCATCTCCACTTTGAACATTCAGCTTATTTCTTTTTAAATCTTCTTCTAAATCATTTTGAACAGCAAAATAATTAGCAAATAATTTGTGAATCAACGAATTTGTTTTTTCATCTTTAAACCAATCTTCTGTCGAATCTAACTTAGTAACATCTTCCATAGAAGAGAATGTCGATTCTTTAACTACCATATTTGCTCTTAAAACAACAGAACCATCTAAATCTCTAATTCCTGTAGTTTTTTTCCCAAGAGTAATGTTTGTTAATTTTTCAACTAATTTGTTATAATATTTTACTTTATCCGCATTATAAGCAACTTCTAATTTTTCAATTTCTTTCTTTTCTTGTTTTTTGGATTCAGCATCTCTTTGTTTACGTTTAAATAAACGAGTTTTTATTACTGTACCTTTCAAACCGGGATGTGCTTTTAAGGATGCATCTTTAACATCACCGGCTTTATCACCAAAAAT
>Ga0114931_10001826_pt1 | contig 27050 bp, 30 predicted proteins | sample 2SBtaG_FD_89579 | JGI IMG/M metagenome (GOLD analysis project Ga0114931, IMG submission 89579) | Deep subsurface microbial communities from Kolumbo volcano to uncover new lineages of life (NeLLi) - 2SBTROV14_V59a metaG | ecosystem: Environmental > Aquatic > Marine > Volcanic | place: Kolumbo... | reverse complement strand
CCTCTGGCTCGTCAACCTTAATTTCGACTTCTCCAGTGAGTAAGTCTTGCATAAGACCAGATTTAGTTTTCTTTAATTTCTGTAGCCAGTAACCGCTTAGACGATAGTAATTAATATGTGAGAGATAGTGACTAACCTGACTCTTGTTGGGTATGGACATACCACGACTTTCGAGGAGATCGACTTGCTGATCAAAAGTTGTTGGGAGCTTGTTATATTTCATTTTTCTGTGCCCCAGAAACAAGTAACCCCCCATGGTGCGCAGATCTGACGGAATGCGTGGGAGGTGTTGTTACTATGAATCATAAGGCTCCGTGCAGGGAAATCAAGCTGAAATCCCTGGCTGAACTGCATTATCTCTTTGATATTATTAAAGAATAACATTCTGTTATCAGTAGTATTTATTAAATACCAGCTTTTATTACAGGAAATACAACCCACAATCATTGAAATAATTCGAATCAGAAGACATTTTTTTCTCATTCAAGCTAGTCAATGATGTCGGACACCATGGATGTTCGCTCAAGAAATCGTACCACACCCACCCCCTCTTTCGGGTCTGAAATTAAGGGTTTATGAGCCTTATTTGCGTGTAATAAGGTCGGCTGAAATAGGGCTCTCGCGCGATTTCGGCTACTATGGTGCCACATGAGTACGGCGCATTCTTTCACGACGCGGGATAACGTCTCGCTGACCTATTACCTGTGGCGCAAAGGCGGGGCACCCCGGCCTTTGCTGGTGCTGCTTCATGGGCTGGGCAGTAATCATACTCGCTGGCGTGAATTTGTTGAGCACACCTCGCTGGCTGATCACTGGGACATTCTGGCACCGGACCTGCGTGGCCACAGTGAGTCGATGGTGCGTGGCAGGTTCACCGTGAACACGTGGGCACAGGATCTGGCGGAGATGCTCGCGCATGAGGGTTATCGTGAGGCGGTGGTGGTCGGCCATAGTCTGGGTGCGCATGCGGCGCTGTTTTTTGCCAAACGTTATCCCGGGGCGGTGCGCGGACTGGTGTTGATCGACCCGTTGTCACAGGAGAGCTTCACTTTTGTGATGCGCTGGGTGTGGCGACTGCGCTTTATCAGTGTTGCGCTGATTGCCATGATTCGTTTTCTTAACCGGCTCGGCATCCGGCGACGCCATATTCCGTTGCGCGACCTCGGCGTGCTTGATCAGGATGCACGTGCGCTCATTGCCGCCGGCAAGGAAGCGGAGATGGTGAAATATTACGGTTCGATCTGGCCGGACCTCAAGCACAATGCCTGCGCCAATTATTATCAATCGACGCTGGAAGTGCTGCGCCCGTTGCCTGCGGATGTGAACGATGATGTGCCGGTGCTGTTGTTGCTGTCGGCGGGTTCAAGTTATAACAAACGCGATACGGAGCATACGCTCATCAAGCAGTTTACTGATTGCACGATTGAATCCGTTGAATGTAATCACTGGCTGCTGACGGAAAAACCCGAAGAGGCGTACAGGTTGATTGAGGGGTGGTTGGGGGAAGAGTTTGGGGGTAAGTTATTTTTACCCTAATGTTTACCCCCTCACCCCACTTTCTAATGGGTATGGAGCATCCAGAAAATCCTCTTTACTTGTACTGACTCCCCTCTCCCGGAGGGAGAGGGAACTGGATTTCCACCTACCTGTCATTTGTATGTTGACGTCCCCTGATAAATTGGCCAATTTATCAGGGGACGTCAACATACAAATGACAGTCTCAGGCAATATCCAGCTTTATCCAGAAGGGCCGGTGGTCGGATAGATGGTGCTTGAGGTGGCGGTTGAATAGCCCGATGGAACGCTTTTCGGTCTTTTTCTCTTTGAGTATTTTTTTCCACAGACCTTTGAATACTGTCTTGTCGAAATCAAACACGCCGAAATCAAGCAAGCGGTCGGATAAATCGCCGGGAGTGAACACCATTTGATCATAGGTTTTGTTATTGCCCAAATTAGAGCCGCCGGTGCGTGTCGTGTATTCCACCGGCTGCCAGCCGAATTTAACCAGGGCTTTAAAGGTGCTGTCTTTTTTGTCCATCGCGGGCACGTTCATGTCGCCCAGTAAGATGATGTTATGTGAATAGGTGCTTGCCAGATTCACACGTTTATCCGCCCAGCGGGATAAGGCAAAAATTTCCAGTACCCGGCGCGCAAATTTCTTGCGGTCTTTTTCCAGTTTCGAATTACCATCTTTACCAAAATACAAATGCACATTGACCAGTGTGAACTCAAAGTCGCCGGTCATAAATGAACACATGTACGGATTGCGATTGAAAGGCTCATATTTGAAGTTTTTAAACACCTGGACTCTTTGCTTTTTGTTTTTATCTTTAAACGGCACACGCACGGTACGTTTCGGGTATTCCCTGGGCCGGATGGCCAGTTCACCGTTCAAGTGTGTCGGCGCCACTTTCTTGAAACGATAAATGTAGGCCAGGCGTTCCTGATTGCCGGCGGTGTCGGACATAACATAATCGAAGCTGGGCCCCATCAATTCGACGACTTGTTCAAATTCATCGAACTGGTCATTTACCTCCTGCACAGCGATGAGGTCAAAGCGTTTGAGAATATGGGCGATGAGTTTAAGGGCGCCTTTGGTGCGGCCCTGGACACCGAAATTGGCGATGTTCCAGGTAGCCAACAGGACACTGTTTTTATCTGAAGTCGGTACTTTGCGTTTACGAAAGTGACGGGTGATGGCGGTCTTTTCGGGGCTGACTTTGAACCGGAATTTTGGCTCAGGACTTTTGAAAACCAGTGGCATATCCGTATCTCCTCCGTGTCCGTGAGAGAGCAAGCATACTCCATTTTCGTTTTATTGGGGGAAGGCCTGGATGGGGGTGAGTTAAAAACCGTCATTTGCGTGCCACACACCTGTCATTCCGGAAAGCGCAAAGCGCTTATCCGGAATCCAGAATTTTTAATAACTGGATTCCCGCTTTCGCAAATGACAAACTTTTGTGGGAATGACACATGGATTAACGCCTGATAAGTGAATACCCACTACCCCCTATAAGTAGACATCTAGCGGTGCTGCGGCGAAAGCGGCCCGGGTGCTTTTCGATGGTAGTGCCTTTTTTGCTCGCTGATTAATTAATGCTTGACGTTCTCCAAAAGTTCTCTATACTGGGAGAACGTTTGGAGTACTTTTGATGCTAACACCTCTGGAACAGCGCATATTAGATTTTATTCAGACCTTTATCGCTGAGCATGGTCATGGACCGACCCTGAAAGAAATCGGCGCTGCGGTGGGTATCAAGTCCAAAGGAACGGTACATCGTTATGTGCAGGCCCTGAAAGACAAAGGACAACTAGCACTCACCGAACGTGGCTGGCGTGGCATCCGACTGACTGATGACCCTGACCCTTCCTCCATCCCGTTAGTGGGTCGGATTGCCGCGGGCCGTCCTATTGAAGCGATTGCTGACCACGCTTCGATCAATCTCAATCAATTTTTTGCCGGTGAAGATCGCTACGCCCTGGAGGTGAAAGGCGATTCCATGATCGGCATCGGCATTTTCGATGGCGACACTGTGATCATTGAACGGCGCGACACCGCGCGGCAAGGCGATGTGGTGGTGGCCCTGATCGATGATGAGGAAGCCACCCTGAAACGATTCAAACGACTCGACGATGGCAACGTTCTGCTGATTGCTGAAAACCCCGAGCTTCCCCCCATGACCTATGAAGCGCAGCGCGTGCGCATTCAAGGCATCCTGGTCGGCCAGCTCCGTCATTACGCCTGAATGGGCGAATGACCACCATGAAAACGGCTGCATCCTCCCGGACTCCCGCACGGCCCTCCTCCCAATCCCTCTGGCCCCGCGCCATTATCCTGGTGGATATGAATGCGTTCTTTGCTTCCATTGAACAATATGACCGCCCGGAATGGCGCGGCCGCCCGGTGGCGATTACCAATGGCGAAGTCGGCACCTGCATTATCACCTGTTCTTATGAAGCGCGTGCCTATGGCATTAAAACCGGCATGCGTTTGAAGGCCGCGCGGCGTTTATGCCCTGACCTTATTCAATGCCCGGCACACCCGAAACGTTACGCAGAAGTGTCGACCAACATCATGTCAGCGTTGCAGGACATTACGCCCGATGTCGAAGTCTTTTCTGTGGATGAAGCGTTTCTGGATGTCACCCGTTGCCAACGTTTGCTGGGCTCACCGGAACAGATCGCGCGCCTGGCCAAACAAAAAGTCTTCGAGGCATCGGGCGTTTTGTGTTCGGTCGGTGTCAGCGGCGATAAAACCACGGCCAAGTATGCCGCCAAACTGAACAAGCCGGACGGCCTGACGGTGATCCCGCCATGGGAAGCCAGGGAACGACTGGAAAACGTGCCGGTGACTGAATTATGCGGCATTGCCAAAGGCATCGGTGGCTTCCTTGCCGACCGCGGCGTCCATGTCTGCGGTGACATGGCAAGACTGCCCATCGGTGTTGTCGGCCAACGCTTTGGCAATCCGGGCCGGCGCATCTGGTACATGTGCCAGGGCGAAGATCCGGATGAAATTCAAACCAACGTGCCAGCACCGAAATCCATTGGCCATGGCAAAGTGGTGCCACCAAATACCAGGGACCGCGTCGTGCTGCTGACATACTTATTACACATGAGTGAAAAGGTGGGCGCACGTTTGCGGCGCCATGACATGCAGGCGCGCAAGTTTTTTGTTGGTGTGCTGGGGCCCGACACCTGGATTGGCGGCAAACTGCAAACCGTGCATCCGACGAATGATGGCCGCACCATTTTTCAGCTGGGCAAGGAAATACTCAATGACTACTGGCAGGGCGAAGGCATACGGCAAGTGCAGATCACCGCGCTTGACCCCCGCCTCCTCGGCGGACAAATGGAAATGTTTGCCGATAATGACGACCAACATGACAGTAATCACGTGATGGATGCGATCAACGACCGTTATGGTGAATTCACTCTCGCGCCGGCGACATTATTAAACCGCTCGACCATGCCCAATGTGATCGCGCCTGCCTGGAAACCTTATGGCCACCGACAAACGATTTAGTCATGTGCGGAGGGGTCTACTACACCATCAAGGGCGAGGATGTGCGGGTTCACTTTCCGAATCCCAAAGCCTGCCTGCCGGTGAAAAAAAAAGATGCGTCAGTTGAGTTGTTGCCCTGGGGCCGGCGTAAGGAACAGGCCGGGCATTTGCCGCTCGGTGGCTGGGCGCGGCTGGATTCCATTTACGCGGGCCGTTGGGACAAGTGGTTTCCTGTGCCGGTTAAACTGACAGTGAAAAGTTTTATGGAAAAAGACATCGAAGGGCATAGTCACTGGTTTGACCTGACCAGGGGCCAGTTCATTCAAGGCCTGATCGCACGCAACCATCACGAACAGCGTATCTATGTGGTCACGGTAACCCCCGAGGAACCGGACGCCGTGCATAACCGCTGGCCCCGCATACTGAGTGACAATTGCAACAGCCTGGCCATAAAGTAAAGACGCCCTGATTTTCTATTTTTTGTTTTTTATCAATAAGTTAACATGTTATTCAGGCTGATGGCTCGTATTTCTATTATTTGCTATAGATAGTTTAATAGGCTATATTTTCTATAGAAAGTAATGGAGGCAAAGCGATGAAAGCGACCGATTCACTTCCTGAGGAAGCCGCGGATCAACGCCAGGTGTTGACCAGGGCTGTGGTCAAGACCGCTGACTATATGGGCCTTAAGAAATCCATGCTGGCCAGGGTGGTCGGTATCAGTGCAGCTACAGCAGGGCGAATGGTGAAAGGTAAGTACTTACTTAATCCTAATAGTAAGGAGTGGGACCTCGCGAAATTGTTGATTCGTTTGTATCGCAGTCTGGATGCCATCATGGCCGGGGATGAAAACGCTCTGCAAAGCTGGTTGCACAGTGACAATCATGCCTTGAAGGAAAAGCCTGTTGATTTGATCAGGGACGTGGCCGGTTTGGTTCACACAATGGATTATGTGGACAGCTACCGCGCTAAAGTCTGAAGCAAGGGCGGCCCACGGCGAAATCTGGCGGGTGGTGGAGCATCAATACACGGCCTCAACGCGCAAGCTCGTCGATACACAAGCCGAACAGGAAATTCTGGAAGCGCTACTGGAAGACAGCAAACCGCCCTACCCGCCCGGCACCGACAAGCTGCACTATTTACTGAAAACCCCGTTTCGCTATTACCCGCCCAAACCCCATGGTTCGCGTTTTCGCCAGCCGGGGGGTGCGGAAGGTGTGTTCTATGCCTCTGAGCAGATCCGCACGGCACTGGCCGAGATGGCGTATTACCGACTGCGTTTTTTCGCTGACGCGCCCGATGCAAAATTGCCCGACCAGGAACAGAAACTGACGGTGTTCAATATTAAGTACAAAACAAAGCGTCAAATTGACTTAACTTGCTCCCCGCTGAATCGTGACCAATCGCTTTGGACCGATCCGGCGGATTATGCCGGAACGCACGCACTGGCTGAACAGGCAAGAAAAGCCGCCATTGAATCGATCCGTTATGGATCTGTCAGGGACCGGGAACAAGGGTTTAATATAGCGTTACTGACACCGATAGCATTTGTCTCCAAAAAGCCATTGTCGCAACAAACCTGGTACATGCATATCGGACCGGCGGAAATCTCCACCAGACGTGCCGGAAAATCAAACACTGAGAATGCTTATGTATTTGCTCGCGAATGGTTTACAGAATAAACGAGGCTGAGGCCTGGATTCGCACCACTATTCACATTATTTTCCTGTTCTTTCCGAAAGCAGCGCATCGAATGCCTGTATCAGATGAGGGATATCATGCTTGTAAGGTTTTATGTCCATGTGGACGAGGCCGTCGATTAGAAACAATTGGGCCTGGCCCGGTGCCAGGGCATGTGCCAATGCAATACTCTCAGTATAAGGAATCATGTCGTCCTCACGCCCATGCAGCAGGATCACACGTGCTTTGAGCTGCGACAGATCATGTCTCGCGACATCAAGGCCGTCCAGCTCATTGCGAATGCGTGGTGACAGTTTTTCTATCAGTGCTGGTACGTGTTCGGGATCATCATTCGTCAACAACAAATAAAGTGCCCGTCCATCACGACCCAGGTCAGCGAATACCGTTTCCATATCCGGTTCTACCTCAGACAGAATATCATCAGCTAAAGAATGTAATGTATTTTGATCATCCGGATCGTCCAGCAAATCAGCATTGGAGACCATGAATACCCATTTGGGATAGGGATTGGGCACCATATGTTTTACCTGTCCCGGTTCATTTTTTATATCCTTGCCGTAATAGCCGGTGGTAAAGAACGTCAGCACGCTGCGCAAGTCATAATAACCACCCACTGCAAGAACGAAGCGGACCTGTTCCCGAATATCAGTCTGTAAAGCCGCCAGTAGTACCGGCCCTGCTCCGTAACTGAAACCGGCAATGCCGGCACGTCCTTCTGGCGCCATATCTGAACGCGATACCAGGTAAGAAAAGACATCTGCCACCTCTCGTACATCACTGGCTCTGAATCTAAATGTTCGTGGGCCTGCTAAATCCGGTACAAGCGCCGAGAAACCCAGACGCGCGAGAGTATTTGCCACCGCCACCAGGCGTGGATCATCTTTACCACGAGAAGCAATACCGGGTATCAATACAATACCTGCCTGCGCGCCCTCTCGTGGCTGATAGACATCGCCTGTATAACCGCGTCCATGAACCGTGAAGTCTATAGTTTGGCGCGAAGGTGTTTTTGTGCGTGCCTTCAGGCGACTGCTACCAACCCCTGCCGCAATGTCCTCCAGCGCAAGCGCTGCCTCACTGTCACCCGGAATCCGGGGTGAACATGCACTCAATCCGCTGATTAGAATGGACATGGTGGCGAGTCGGTAATAATCAGAAAATGGCATGTGAATTTATTGGTCAGGCTTGTTTTGTTTTATTCACCAAGGCATCAACGAGATCCATCGGTAACGGGAAAACGATAGTATTGGATCGTTCACTCGCAATTTCTGTGAGGGTCTGCAGGTAACGCAGTTGCAATGCCTGGGATTGTTGTGCAAGTGTCTTTGCAGCTGCTAATAATTTTTCAGCAGCCTGCATTTCACCCTCAGCGTGGATGACCTTGGCACGCCTTGTGCGTTCGGCTTCGGCCTGTTTGGCAATGGCACGCACCATGCTTTCGTTCAGATCGATATGTTTTATTTCCACATTGCTGACTTTGATGCCCCATGCGTCGGTTTGCTGGTCGAGGATACTCTGGATATCGGTATTGAGACGCTCCCGTTCCGCCAGCATTTCATCCAGTTCATGCTGACCCAGCACTGAACGTAAGGTCGTCTGGGCAAGTTGACTGGTTGCTGCATAGAAATTCTCCACTTGTATGATAGCCTTGTCCGGTTCAATAACCCGGAAGTAAACAACCGCATTCACGTTCACAGAAACATTGTCGCGTGAAATTACATCCTGGCTGGGAACATCCATAACGATAGTGCGCAGATCCACCCTGACCATTTGCTGTATAAGCGGGATAATGATAATGAAACCGGGACCTTTAACTTTCCAGAAGCGGCCTAGCAGGAACACAACGCCACGTTCATATTCACGCAGGATCCTGATCGCGCTGGCGAAAAGCAGCACTACAAGAGTTAGTACAATATAAAGAGTATACGCTGCCATGATCTTTCCTCCTATCTTGAGGTTTCCAGGGGTTCAACCTGGAGAGTTAAACCTTTGATGCTGGTTACTTTGACCTTCTGATCTTTGTGCAAGGGCGTGTTACTGAACGCTTGCCATGTTTCACTGTGAATGGATACCGTGCCCTTGTGATAGAAATCTTTAATTACGATAGCTTCGCCACCGATCAATTCTTCTAACCCACTCACGACCTTTCGGCGACGTGCCTTGATGGCCATGCCCATGACAACAATAAAAACAAGTGCGCTGGTTACGGCGAAAGTGGCAATCACGGCAATATTAATGCCAAAACCAGGTACATCAGTATCGATAAAAATGATTGATCCAATAACGAAGGCAACGACTCCACCAATTCCAAGTATGCCGAAACTGGGTTGAAAAGCTTCACCGACCATTAAAGCGATACCCAGCAATATGAGACCCATACCAGCATAGTTAATTGGCAAGAGCTGAAATGAATACAGTGCCAGCAACAAAGCTATAGCACCCACGGTACCGGGCACGATGGCACCGGGATTGGAGAATTCCAGGATCAAACCGTAGATGCCAATCAGCATCAGGATATAGGCAATATTCGGATTAGTGATCACACTGAGTAAACGGCTGCGCCAGTCCGGATCGATTGGTCTGATAAGCAAGCCAGCAGTATTCAGCGTACGCTGCTCGCCTTGTACCTTAATTTTACGGCCATCGACCTGTTTCAGCAGATCGGCCATACTGCTCGCAACAATGTCGATGACGTTCAGCTTCAACGCTTCGCTCGCTGGCAAACTGGCCGCTTCCCGCACTGCTTTTTCGGCCCATTCCTGATTACGGTCATGGAGTTGTGCCAGACCACGGATGTAGGCAACAGCATCATTGATTACCTTGTTCTTCATGGCATCGTTTGTATCAGTTGCTGGTTTTCCTTTTTTATCATTTTTGTCTTTGCCGATCGTATCGGGTGGCGAAATCCCGCCGATCTGAACCGGTGTCGCGGCACCCAGGTTGGTGCCGGGTGCCATGGCAGCAATATGACTGGCATAAAGGATATAAGTGCCGGCACTGGCAGCACGCGCACCGGTTGGTGCGACATAACTTGCCACGGGTACGGAAGAATTGGTGATGTTCTTGATAATGCCACGCATGGCAGTGTCCAGACCGCCCGGTGTATCCATACGAATCACAACCAGTTCGGCCTGTTGTTGCGCGGCAATTTCAAGCGCCCGCTCAATATAATCATCGGTTGCAGGGCCAATGGCCTCCTCAATGGTCAGTTGAATAATATCGCCATTTGTTTTGTTATTGGCAACACTGTTACCGGAAACGGTATTCAATAACAGCCCGATAGTAATGAGTAATGGGGCGGCGATAAATATCCTACTGATGCTTTGGTTCATTCCACCCTCGCGATCGTCACAGCGGCGACTTTGAATTCGGGTGTATTGGCATCCAGGTCCAGAACGCAACTGGTTAGCTGATTAATCGCGACCTCCGGAAAATGAAAGGTGGTGAACAAGACATGAGGGTTGACCTCCTCACTCAATTTCGCCCTGAGATGAGTTTTCCCATGGCGTGACCACACCGTCACATTGTCGTTGTCGCTAATGCCATAGTCCCCGGCGTCCTGTGGATTGATCAGCAGTTCATCGCTATCGATAAGTTCAATATTCGGTGTGCGCCGGGTCATGGACCCGCAATTGTAATGCTGGAGTCTTCGGCCCGTGGTAAGAATAAAAGGATAGTCATCCATATCATCACCCAGCAGTTCAGGTGTTTCAACAAAATCCGTAAAGACAAACTTGCCTTTACCTCGTTTGAATTGATCGGTATGCAGCACTTTTGTGTCGGATCCATCTTCTTTCACCGGCCATTGTTTGCCATTGTTGCCAAGCTCCTCCCATTTCACGCCCGCAAAGAAAGGCACTACTTTGGCAATTTCCTCAAGATGAATGGCAGGATCATAACCCGCTTGCGGGTAATCCATGCGGTTCATGATGTCGACTATGATTTGACCGTCCGACCGTGTGCCTTCAAGCGGGGGCACTACTTGATTGACACGTTGTATGCGCCGCTCGCCATTGGTGAAGGTGCCGCTTTTTTCCAGGTGTGATGATGCGGGAAGAACGACATCGGCAATGCTCGCTGTTTCCGTCATAAAGATTTCCTGCACGACCAGGAAATCGAGTTTCTTAAGCGAGCTCCAGATATGGGCCGTGTCGGGATCGGTTTGCAGAATGTCTTCGCCCATGATCCACAACGCCTTGAGTGTACCTTCACCGGCCGCGTCGATCATTTCAGGGGTGGTGAGACCTTGTTCGGAAGGCACCGGCCGCCCATAGTGACGCTCATAGTACTCGCGCACAGAAGCATCGGACACATCCAGATAACCTGCACCCAGTTTGGGCTGTACACCCATGTCTGCCGCGCCCTGCACATTATTCTGTCCCCGCAAAGGATTAACGCCGACACCGGGTCGACCGATATTGCACGTCATCATGGCTATGGCAGACAATAACATCACGCCTCGACTGCCCTGGTAGTGTTCGGTCAAGCCCAGGCCATGGAAAGACATCGCATTTTTCGCCTGGCCATAGATCAATGCTGCGTATCTCACAAGCTCGCGGTTAACGCCGGTCACTTTCTCCAATTGGTAAAGGTCAATATTCAACGCCGCACGACGAAACTCATCGAACCCTTCAGTACGACCCTTGACAAAGTCTTTATCGACAAGCTTTTCCTCAATGAGGTAATAGACAAACATGTCGAGCAGAGCAACATTGGTACCAGGACGCAGTTGTAAGTGCACAGCGGCATAGCGGGTGAGTTCGATGCGTCGCGGGTCGATGACAATGAGCGGAATTCCCTTGATCGACCGTTGGCGAATTTTCGCGCCTGTAACGGGATGGGCTTCGGTAACGTTTGCACCGACAACCATCAAGCAATCAGCCTGATCAATTTCGTCGATGGAATTGGTCGCTGCCCCGGTACCAAATGCCTTTCGCATGCCGAATGCGGTCGGCGCATGACACACCCGGGCGCAACCATCAATATTGTTGTTACCGATAACCACGCGCATGAACTTTTGCATCAGGTAGTTTTCTTCGTTGGTACAACGCGAGGATGAAATACCGGCAATCGACTGCACCCCATGCGTTTGTTTGATTTCGTTTAGCCGTCGCGAAATGTGGTCCAGTGCTTCGTCCCAGCTAACAGGTTGTAATTTGCCGTCTTTACGCAGTAGCGGTGTTTTCAGACGATCGGGGTGGTTGTTGTAGGCAAAGGCATAACGGCCTTTCAGGCAGGCGTGGCCCTGATTGACTTCAGCATCGGCAACGGCATCGATAGCGCGGATTTCCCCGTCTTTTAACAGTACATCCAGATTACAGCCAACGCCACAATAGGTGCAGACTGTACGCACACGTTTGTCTTCGATAAAGGTTTTGGTCCGGTAACGATCACTCAACGCATTGGTGGGACAACTCGACACGCATCGTCCGCATGATACACATTCGGAATCCTTAAAATTCTGGTCCAGCGACGCAATGACACGGGAGTTATAGCCACGGCCATGCATGGCCAATACGAATTCCCCCTGGATCTCATCACAGGCACGGACACACCGATAACAATAGATGCACTGCGCCGGATCAAAATGGATATAGGGATGACTATTGTCCGGTTTGTGTACATGCTTGTGTTGCGGGAATTGTGATGCTACCACATTGAATTGTTGTATGAGTGTTTGAAACGGAGTTTGCCTTTCGCCGGGAACTGGCTGCATGGCGTCATCCGGATAATCGCTCAATAATAGTTCGATGATGGTCCGGCGCAGCTTTAGTATGCGCTGTGAATTCGGAAAGATGTGCTGACTGGCTGTGACTCGTGTATGGCAGGAGGCTTGAACTCGTCGCGGACCATCTTCAGTCGGCGCCACCTCAACACTGCATAAGCGGCAACTGCCAAACGGTTCCAGTGCATCATCCTGGCAGAGCACGGGAATCGCATCGTGCCCCAGGTGACGGGTCACAAAATGATAGACAGTCTCGCCTTCATGAAAGGAACAGGCATGCCCATTGATGAAAGCAGTATTATTACTCATTCGCCAGTCACCTGACTGAAGTACCCAGCCAACTCCGCAGGGAAATAGTCCAGAATATTGCGCACCGGCCAGGGTAATCCGCTACCCAAGCCACAAAGCGAGCCTGTTTCCAGTGCTTCGAGTAGATCATTAAATGTAGTCGTGTTGACCGGGTTATTCTTTGAGGCTTCCTTTAATAAACGGTAACCCTTCTCAGTACCCAATCGGCAGGGAAGGCATTTTCCGCAAGACTCGTTAGCCATGTAAGAAAATAAATGGCGCAGGAAACCGATCATCGGAAAATCTTCAGGGATAGCGATGATCCCGGCATGGCCTAACAGAAAACCTGTTTGTTCAAAAGATTCGAAGTCCAGTGATAGATTTCCGATCTTTTCAATTGGCACAACACTGCCCAAGGGGCCGCCGACCTGCACTGCCTTCGTCGCACGCCGAAAGCCACCACCATAGTCATCAATGATCTTTTTTAGCGATGTTCCCATGTCCACTTCATGAACGCCTGGGTTGTTGAAACCATTGTCTAAAGACAGTAATTTGGTGCCAGTACTTTTTTCTGTGCCGATCGCAGCAAAGACGTTACCACCGTGTTCCATTATCCAGGGGACAGCCGCAAAGGTTTCCACATTGCTCACGAGTGTTGGTTTGTCAAACAGCCCTTCCTGGGCAGGATACGGGGGGCGAGTACGCACTTCCGGGCGTAATCCTTCAATGGAATTAAGTAGCGCTGTTTCTTCGCCACAAATATAGGAACCAGCACCGCGCACAATACGAAAACGAAACCTACTTTGTTCAAAAGCGACTGTTTTTTCAAACTCCTCTATCGACTTTGTCATACGCGATACTGCCAGTGGGTACTCCGCGCGAATATAAATAAAGCCCGTGTCTGCTCCCATCACGTGTCCCGCTGCCAACATACCTGCGAGCACCCGGTGTTGCTGTTGTTCTAACAGGTAGCGATCAGAAAAAGCGCCGGGATCGCCTTCATCTCCATTGCACACGACATATTTTTGCTCGGCTTGTGATTTCGCACAAAATGCGAGCTTGTCGGCAAAAGGAAACCCTGCGCCACCACGCCCTCTTAGCTTCGAGTGTGTAAGTTCCTTTGTAATATTGGCAGGATCAGATAAAGCGTTCTGGTAAAAATAATCGATGTCGGTGATTTCATCGGTAAAGATACTGCGGGCCGCCTCTATATATAAAGGTATGACATCATCTTCTCCATTGCCTGAGTCATGTTCGCCGTCATACGTATGCCCATCTGCCCAGTAACCGCCACCGCAGTAGCAACGCCCAAGACAAACAGCCTCACCGATCTCATCATCTGAAAAATGTTCGCCAAGTGTTGCATGTGCGGTTCTTGTCTTGCCTGACAACATACATGAAGTACCAGTACACACATAAGCGCGTTTGCCATGGTTTTCAGAGTTGAGAAAATCATAAAATGAGGACGTGCCAAGCAGTGTCGCCCGAGAGATCAAGCGTTCATTGGCTAATGCTTTTAGCTGCCCGTTAGACGGACTGCCAGCAGTTTCTACAGCTTCGTTCAGTGCTTCAAACAATGTCTTGTCACCAAGCTGGCGGGCACTAAGGGCGCGAATATTTTTTGACATGGGTTATTGAGTCCGGCTGTTACTGCACACGATTGCGCAAATAAATAAATCGGTAGACTATCCCAACCAGGACTCCACCGCCGATGATGTTGCCGATGGTGACAGGCAAAAGATTATTTAACAAAAATCCACTGATCGTTAGCCCGGTAATATCGACTACGCCGCCAGCCGCGTTGCCCGCGGCTGTCACGATATCTGCATTATCCGTGAGTAGCAGACCTGCAGGAATAAAATACATGTTTGCAACGGAATGCTCGAAGCCAAGAGCAACAAAAGCAGTAATCGGAAACAGGATCGCCATAATTTTGTCAGTAACTGAACGGCCGGCAAAACATAACCATACCGCGAGACATACCAATACATTGCACAGGACACCCAACATCAGCGCTTCGACAAATGAGAGATTTACTTTTTTATTGGCGATCATAAGCGCCTTGATACCAACATCGCTCGCTGACCAATGGCCGCTATAATAAATAAGAAAGACCATAATAAGGGCACCTATGAAGTTACCGATATAAACAATGCTCCAGTTACGCAACAACTGGTACGTTGTGATCTTGTGACTGACATGAGCCATCACAATAAGGCTGTTTCCGGTAAACAATTCCGCACCAGCGACGATCACTAATATCAGGCCAAGACAGAATACCAGTCCTCCCAGCAACTGACTGATACCCGGATCAAGCGTGGAACCCTGGATGACAAAGGTGTAGAAAACGGCACCCAGAGCGATAAAAGCGCCGGCAAGTGCGGCCAGAGCAAACGTCGACATAATATCCAGTTTGGCCTTACTGACTCCCGCGCTTTCTACTCTCACAGCCATCTCTGCCGGAGCATAGGCATCAATATCAAAATGGGGCATAGCGTCGTCTGAACTCATCAGCAGTATGTTGATAAAAGATGATGACAAATAATCATTGCCGATGCTTTCTTTCTACACTTCGTTCTTTTGATATGAGGCCGACAATATCTGCTAACTGTTCGTTAATCAGTTCAAGGATATCGTCAACTGTCAGAATACCAACCAGGCTTCCCTGGCCATCTACTACAGGCATTCTGCGTACACCCCTTGTCTTCATAAGTTTGATGGCATCCATGAGTTTAGTGTCTTCGGTAACGGTGAGAAGCTCATAACTCATCGCATCGCCAACATTAACAGCATCAATATCAACATCCTCTGCCAGAATTTCCACTACAATATCCCGATCTGTCAAAATGCCTAATGGCACTGATGAACCGTCTCGATTATCCACAACGATCACATCACCTACATGATGGGTACGCATAAGATTAACTGCCTCACGTATCGGCGCAGATTTAGTAATGATAATCACTTCACGATTGCAATATTCTCCAGCTGACATATCTTCCTCCTGATTTGAGTCATCCTGTCAATACACGTATGAATGACACCTCAGACAACATGATGTTTACCTTCAATGTGGACCGTACTTGCCTGCGGCCCCTTTTCACCCATCTCTTCATTGAAATGAACGCGTGTCCCGATATCCAGCTTATCGAACTCAGCGCCAAGAATGCTGTTACGGTGAAAATATATTTCACGGCCATCCGACGTTTCAATGACACCATAGTCTGCAGAAGGAAAAATCTCTTTGACCTGGCCATGCGGTTCGGGCTCGTGAGTTTTCACCTTTTTTCGTCGTCGCCTGACATAATCTTCCAATTGACGACGCGCGGCATCAAATGCATCCCTGATGGCAACATAAACATCTTCATAAGCCTGGTGTTGATCGGGATGACGAGACGCTATGATTTCCTCACCTGGCAAGGTCATATCTATCTTTACCACATAAATCCTGCCCTGATGGCGGTGCTTATGTGGCGCCTCCACAATGACTCGACAACTTGTCACATGTTCTGAGAATTGTTCAAGCTTTGCGACTTTTTCTCTTATTTTCGACTCTATCGCATTGGATGGATCCATATTTCGGAAAGTAATCTGTAAGGGTATCTGCATACCTGCCTCCATTCGCTCTTTATCATTGAACGCTATGGAGGTTACTTTCATCCGTATTAGCCTTGACTGTCCATGACCTAGGTCAATAAAACCGCTCGAATAGAGCAAAAGACAAGGCTTCAGTGCCAAATGAGAATATTTCTCGAATGACGTCGAGCCCTGATGAAAAACCCTGTAAAAATCAAGGTCTGAAAAGTAAGGTTATACATGATGAAATGCTGCGGAACGGCAAGGCTGGTTATTCCCGAAGTCTTATTCTCAATCCGGATTCTTCTATTTCCAATGCCTCAACACCTGCGGTAAAGGATTTCCAGAACCTCCGGTCTGTGCCGTATTCCTTGACGAGATCAACTTACCAGTTGTCATCTGACAACTGTTCTCAGCTGAATCCGATTGTTAAAGTTCAGTGCTCATCTGTCACTGAATATTTGATAACTTCCTTCTCCCTTATCGAGTTCAGAACAACACCCATCGTTATACCAAACATCAGCTTTGACGCCAGGGTCACAGGCAATGGTAACAGGCTGATGAACTCCGGGTTCCATACTGGCAACAGCAGGAAGTAATTTACTTTCCACACGAGCGCCAGAATTAGAAGTGAGGCCATAATAGCACCAGCCTTCATAAACATTTTTTGAATGATCGGCCAAATCACACTGCCAAATCCTATCGCCAGCAGAACAGATAAACCGAAATGAATAGCCAGACCCAGGTATGGTGCAATCACGGTGCCCGCACTTGCTGGTAAGACGGTCACACTGATCGCACTCCCAATCAATGCTACTTGAGTCCCGGCAAATGCACTATAAGCGCTGATCCAGAGAACCTCCGCCAAACCGCCGCACAGGCCTGCAATGGCAAACCAACGTAGATGTAAGTTCTTTTTCATACCAACCCCGCTTTAATTGCCGCAACAGATAAACTAATTGTTTTACTCTCAATCAGATAGATATTCAACATGAGCAGAAAAGATTTACAGCGTTAGCCCTTCCTAATAAACTATTTTTTTGATCTATATCATCAAACCATGGCTGAATAATACATATACTCGGCTTTGAGCTGATATCACCATGAAAAATATCCTTATATTAGGCGCCGGGACAGGTGGGACAATTATTGCCAACACGCTGGCAAAAATACTTCCGAATAACGATTATGCGATCACTGTTATCGATCGCAGTGATATCCATATTTATCAGCCCGGGCTTCTATTCATCCCGTTCAAGCTCTATGGTTATGAGAGCCCGGCTGATATCGTTAAACCGGTCTACGATTTACTGAATAAATCAATACATTTTATCAAGGCGGACATTTATCGCATCGATCATGCACTGAATACTGTTCTGACTTCCGAAGGTAATGTTGATTATGACTGGCTCATTTGCTCACTGGGTTGCCATATTGCGCCCGAAGAGCTGGAGGGCTGTGTTGAATCCATTGGTGATGAGGTGCATACATTTTACACCCTCCCTTATGCACTGGCTTTTCAGCGCGCACTCAGGAATATGCGCAGTGGTCGTTTTGTGCTCGACATTGCAGAACTTCCCATTAAATGCCCGGTAGCACCCATTGAAGCGGTATTTCTTGCGGAATACTATTTTCACAAGCGAGGTATCCGTGATCAGATTGATATTACACTGGTTACTCCCTACTCCGGGGCCTTTACAAAGGCAAATGCGAATGAAGTCCTGAGTAAAACGGCGACAGAGAAAAATATCAATATTGTTTCTAATTTTGAAGTACTGAAAATTGATAACGAGCACAAGGAAATCGTCGCTTATGACGGAAAAACAATTCCGTATGATTTTTTGTGTATTGTGCCACCAACAATGGGGCCCAATGTCATCGCTGACTCAGGACTTGGCAATGATATGAATTATGGGCTAACAGACCACCGTACACTTAAGAGTAAAAAAGTTAATAATATTTATTTCCTGGGTGACAATGCCGATGTGCCTACTTCCAAGGCGGGATCAGTGGCACACTTTGAAGCAGAAACAGTAATAAATAATCTATTACTCGAACTGGACGGTAAAACCCCGTTGCCAAGTTTTGGCGGACATGCCAATTGTTTTATTGAGTCCGGTTATCACAAGGCCTTTTTGGTGGACTTTAATTACGATGTTGAACCCTTGCCTGGCAAGTTCCCGTTACCTTATGCGGGTCCCTTTTCCTTGCTTGAAGAAACCTATCTTAACCATCTTGGGAAAATGGCTTTTAAATGGGTCTACTGGAATCTTTTAGTGAGTGGGCGCATGCCCGAGATACCGTTTGTCCCCGCGCATATGAGTCTGGTTGGTAAAGATCTGAGCAAGACAGCGCAAATTCGTCACTCTCATGCTGGTCATATCTTCGACGTCATGACGCAGGATGTAATTACTATTTCACAGGGTTCACCACTCACCAAGGCGGCAAAACTTATGCATAAACATCACATAAGTGGTTTGCCGGTAGTAAATACAGGCCGGGAACTGGTCGGAATCATTACTGAAGCAGATTTTGTGTGCGCAATTGATATTGAGTCCGAATCACCACTGGATAAACTAATCGCCACTTTTATCAGGAAAGGACGGAGCCAGAAAATAGGCAGTGTGGTCGATGATATCATGACACCTGAACCAATTACGGTGGAAGCTGAAGCAAGCTTACAGGATGCTGTCAATTTGATGGCGACACACAATGTCAACCAGTTGATTGTGTCGGATGACCACAAACATGTTGCCGGAATTGTTGCACGTTCTGACCTGTTGAGGGTGTTTGGTTAAAACAGCCTTAAAAAAAGATTAACGTTCTAAATTAATTTTAGACACACCCTGTCGGTTTTGGCAGCCCACCGTACTTCGTAATGGGTTTCATCGGGCCTGTCATCCACATCTTGAACATTTCCTTCTGGTCATCACCCACGTACTTGGCGAACTTGCGGATCGGGGGGACCATGCCGTTGTCATCATAATACTCACGAGCTTTAAGGATCTGGTTCCACTTCACATCATCGAGGTCGACACCATCAACCTCAGCCATCGCTTTGGCGATTTCCTCAGACCACACATCTCTATCAACAAGATAGCCATCACCGTCACGCTCTGGAATTGTCATAACAAACCTCTTTATTTAATCATTACAGAATGACAGTAATTAGATAATACCTGAGTATATTAGTCAACCATTATCTGGCCTGAGCCCGAAACAGACCGATAATCGTCTTCCCGTCCTTGATTTCACCATTATGTGCACGCTCGAGTGCTTCTTCCAGCGGTACCCAATGGACTTCCAGGACTTCGTGTTCTTCAAGGTTCTGGGGGACAGGCGTCAGGTCGGTGGCGAGGTACAGGTGGATGGTTTCGTCGAAAACACCGGGGGAGCTAAATGAAGTACCAAGCGCTTCCCAGTGTGCTGCAGAAACGCCTGCTTCTTCTTCAATTTCACGTTTGACGGTTTCAATGGGTGGCTCGTTATGATCAATCTTTCCCGCAGGTAGCTCCCAGATCCAGGTATCGATCACGGGACGGTATTGGTGCAGCAGACAAACCCGGTTTTGATCGTCGAGCGCGACGACAGCGGCTCCGCCGGGGTGGTGCACAATATCAAGTATCAGACTTTTACCGTTAGGTAATGTGGCCTCTTTTGCATAGGCGGTCACAATACGTCCTTCAAATCTGTTTTTATCACTCATGGGTATGTATTTTCGGGCGATCGAATTTTAATTCGGTCGAATTTTGGCTATATCAATATGTTATAACTCAAAGCTAAATACCATATAACAAGGCCAAATGGTTAAACAGTGCACAGAATACCACGCTTTATTCCGCTATGCTTTAACCATGAAATAACCCCTTCCCTGATTATTATTATGAGAAATACATTATCAACTTGCAGACATCCGTGGTCATTTATTGTGCTGATCATGACGATGGAACAACTGACTGCCTGTGGTAGTTCACCAACGCGCACAGTAGATATTATTGAAAAGGTTCCGACCACTAACCGACTGGTCACCATCGCCGATGCACTCGAAGGCTCTCCGTATCATTATGGTGGCACAGCACCAAGCGGCTTTGACTGTAGTGGATTTGTTTTTTACGTCCATCAGAAAGCAGGGATCAATATACCACGCACTACTGCCAGACAATTTGAAAACGCAGAACCAGTGGGCTTAACAAAACTACATCCCGGCGACTTATTGTTCTTCCGACTCAATAAACGCACGGTCTCCCATGTTGGTATCTATACCGGCGGCGGGACATTTATTCACGCTCCGTCCACAGGAAAACAGGTTGCATACGACAGCCTCAGCAATCGTTTCTGGGGCATGCGCCTGAAAGCCGCTGGTCGTTTTCGTTAATGGCGTACTGAATTATTTCTGAACCCTCCTTGATACGAGAAGTGTATCGCGGCCAGTAATTCTGGCCTTTTTTTTACCAATATTACATTCTAGACATTCTCTCGAATAGCAGCGATAACATCTTCAAGCATGACGGACAATAATTGCTCACCCTTTTCTTTGGTGGCTAACGTCGGGTCGCCGTATACACCACTCGGTGTATAATTAGGAACCTTTGGGTTGTCTCGATTAAATGGTACTTTCTCAAAGGCATGGTCAACGCAAGCCTGTGCCTTGCCCATAGCCACTTTATCCGGCGCGATAGCAAGCATAATCGATGTTTCCAGTTCATCCGCATGCGACCCGTGTTTCCGGGTTTCAATTCCTGCCGATATTTTTTTGTAATGCTCACCTTCATAGACATTGATCAGTGAGAGATTATTATAAACAGAGGTAGTAATGGATTGCTGTAAGGGTTTGATAGTGCTGATACCGGTATTAAGTAATAATGCCCGCTTAGCGCCCGCACGGAAAATGTCATTAATTATCTCAGAAACGATGGTTATAAAACTGTCTGTCGACAAACTGCAACTGCCGGGATAATCCACGAATGCAGGATAGTGGCCATAACCCAGTATCGGCCATACAACGACGTCAATCTGTTTTGTAATTTGTCTGGATAACCATTGAGCCTGCAGATAATCGGTGTTCATTGGCAGGTGAAGACCGTGCTCTTTGGCAGCGGCACCGATGGGCAGGACTGCAGCAGCACCCTGCTCAAGATGATCCATCACCTCCTGCCAGGTAACCTCTGCCACCAAAATACCGGGCGCAGTCTTCATTTATTCCGGTTTAATTACCTTTGATATTTGATCGGTAGCAACCATCGACAAATTCCTTGAAGTACAGGTCGATGTCGGGGTGATTGATAGGCTCATTACTGTCATCGGGTTCAAGATTACGTTGGGCGACATAGGTTTCGTGGGTGGCATTATGAACCAGAACGCGGTACCAGGGTTCATCCTTGGGTGGTCGACTAATGGCCAGGGCTTCGTACCAGTCCTCAGATTGCATGAAGACCGGGTCGACATCAATAACGACACCACGGTAATTAAACAGTTTATGCTTAATTACCTGACCAACTGAAACCAATGCATTTTGAGTGCGATTCAATCGTTATCTCCATCTGGATATCCACCAGACACCCATTTAACGCAAAACATAAGTGTACTCCACATTATTAGTACTCCAACAAGTTTATATTGATGGAGTACCAGGACTGAAGGCTCTGTAGAGACAAAAAAACCGGGCTATGCCCGGTTTTCTCAGTATTAACAAGGAATGGCTATCAACCAACTTCAGTCTGTTGACTCTTCATTCCCCAAAGGCCGGTCCACGAGTTCGACATAAGCCATCGGTGCATTATCCCCGGTGCGGAAGCCGCATTTCATAATACGAAGATAACCACCGGCGCGCGTCTTATAGCGCGGTGCAAGCTCATTGAATAACTTGGTCACCGTCTCACGGTCGCGCAGGCGGTCAAATGCCAGTCGTCGTTTGGCAACACAGTCATTCTTGGCCAGGGTGATCAGTGGCTCCGCCACACGGCGCAGTTCCTTGGCCTTGGGCAAGGTTGTCTTGATGATTTCGTGGCGAAATAATGAAACCGACATATTCTGGAACATCGCTTTGCGATGAGCGCTGGTTCTGGAAAATGATCGGCCACTGTGACGATGTCGCATTTTTCTACTTCCTCACGCCATCAGGCGGTCTATTTGTTTTTCACGATCCATCTGCAGGCTGGCAGGTGGCCAGTTCTCCAGGCGCATGCCCAGTGAAAGTCCTCGTGAAGCCAATACATCTTTAATTTCTGTCAGTGACTTCTTGCCAAGGTTCGGTGTTTTCAGTAATTCAACCTCGGTACGCTGAATAAGATCGCCGATGTAATAAATGGATTCAGCCTTGAGGCAGTTGGCCGAACGTACAGTCAATTCAAGATCATCGACAGGACGCAACAGAATCGGGTCGATTTCATCTTCCTTGGCTTCCGCCTCAACCACTTCGCCACCTTTGAGTTCAACAAAGTTACCGAGTTGTTCCTGCAGGATCGTTGCAGCACGGCGAATAGATTCTTCAGGGTCAATCGTGCCGTTGGTTTCGATATCGATAATCAATTTATCCAGATCGGTACGTTGTTCAACACGTGCGCTCTCTACATTATAGCTGACGCGATAGACCGGGCTGAAGGAAGCATCCAACTGCAGTTTTCCTATCGGGCGCTCTTCTTCTTCAAAAGAATTGCGCACAGTCGCTGGCTGATAACCACGTCCACGTTTGGCGGTCATGATCATCTTGATTTCACCGGCCTTGGTCAGGTTAGCGATGACAAAATCAGGGTTAATGACTTCCACATCATGTGGTAAATCGATGTCTTTGGCCAGTATCTGTCCAGGGCCTGCTTTGTTCAGGGTCAATGTTGCTTCATCACGACCCTCCATATTCAGCGCCAGCTGCTTGAGATTAAGCAGAATATCAATAACGTCTTCCTGTACACCTTCAATAGTGGTGTATTCATGTAGCACACCTTCAATCTCGACTTCTGTCACCGCGCACCCGGGCATGGACGACAGCAGGATACGGCGTAAGGCATTACCTAGTGTGTGGCCAAATCCGCGCTCCAGTGGTTCAAGCGTTACTTTGGCATGGCATTCGCTGATCGAATTAATATCGACCAGACGAGGTGATAGGAATTCTGTGACTGAACTCATTTACTGTCCCTCTCTTCAGGTGTTATTTCGAGTAGAGCTCGACGACAAGATGCTCGTTGATCTCTGCTGGCAATTCACTACGTTCCGGCTTCGCCTTGTAGACCCCTTCCATCTTGTCTGTACTAACTTCGATCCAGTCAGGGAAACCACGCTGCTCGGCCAGTTCCAAAGCCGCCTTTATCCGCAACTGCGGACGGGCTTTTTCAGAAATGCCGACCACATCAGACGGGCTGACCTGATAGGAAGGAATAGTTACTTTTTTACCGTTTACAGTAATGGCATTGTGACGAACAAGCTGACGTGCTTCTGTTCGTGAAATACCGAAACCCATTCTGTAAACAACATTATCCAATCGACATTCGAGGAGTTGCAACAGATTTTCACCCGTTGAACCTTTACGACGATCAGCCAATTTGTAATAACTTCTGAACTGACGTTCCAGCACATTGTAAACACGACGCAACTTCTGTTTTTCACGAAGCTGTGTTGCATAATCAGACAAACGTGTCCGTCGCTGGCCATGCTGTCCTGGTGGGAAGGCACGATTTTCAATCGCACATTTACCGGTATAGCATTTGGAGCCCTTGAGAAAGAGTTTCTCTCCTTCTCTGCGACATAAACGACATTTTGGTCCAGTGTACTTAGCCAATTCTCAATCTCCAGTTATACGCGACGGCGTTTAGGTGGCCGACAACCATTGTGCGGGATCGGAGTTACATCAGTAATGTTCGTAATATTGAATCCCTTGGCATGCAGCGCACGTACAGCAGACTCACGTCCGGGACCTGGTCCTTTGATGTTAACTTCAAGATTTTTCATCCCGAATTCTCTTACGGTGTTTGCTACGTTTTCGGCTGCAATCTGTGCTGCAAACGGGGTGCTTTTGCGTGAGCCGCGAAAACCGGAACCACCCGCTGTCGCCCATGCCAGTGCATTACCCTGACGGTCAGTGATTGTGATGATGGTGTTGTTAAACGATGCTTGCACATGGGCAATGCCATCAACCACATTCTTCTTGACGCGTTTTTTTGAACCTGATTTAACTGCCATAATTTTGTACCGTTATCTTATTTGCGGATAGCTTTACGTGGACCCTTGCGAGTACGCGCATTAGTGCGTGTCCGTTGACCGCGTAATGGTAATCCACGACGATGGCGAATACCGCGGTACGAACCCAGGTCCATCAATCGCTTGATGTTCATGGACACTTCCCGACGAAGGTCACCTTCAACCGTGTGTTTGCTAATCTCGCTACGTATAGCCTCGAGCTGTGGCTCAGTGAGATCCTTGACCTTGACATCAGGCGCAACGTTCGTCTTCGCACAGATGTCCTGCGCAAGCGAATTACCAATACCGTAGATAGCCGTTAATGCAATCACGGTATGCTTTTGTACTGGTATATTAATGCCGGCTATACGCGCCATTTATTTGCTCCGAAAAATCGCCAGATTTGTATAGATAATATTCATTAGTTACTACAAGTTACCCTTGCCTCTGTTTATGCCGGGCATCCTTGCAAATAACACGAACCACGCCCTTGCGCCGCACGATTTTGCAATGACGACATAATTTTTTGACTGATGCCCTTACTTTCATCTCAATTCTCCAATTAACGCAATGCGCCTGCGCGTCCATGGCCGGAAAGTTTTGCCTTTTTCATTAGCCCTTCATACTGATGTGACATCAGGTGCGCCTGTAGCTGGGCCATGAAATCCATTACTACGACCACAATAATCAGCAACGATGTACCGCCGAAATAAAAGGGCACATGCCACCACAAAATCAGAAACTCCGGCAATAAACAAACTGCTGTAATGTAAATAGCGCCCGCCATCGTCAGTCGGGACATGACCCCGTCAATATACTTTAATGTCTGCGCACCGGGCCGGATTCCCGGAATAAAAGCACCGGACTTCTGTAAATTTTCAGCAGTGTCTTTGGCATTAAATACCAATGCGGTATAGAAAAAGCAGAAAAAGATAATCGCGACCGCATAAAGCATGACATACAAGGGTTGGCCAGGAGACAGAGACTGCGAAATGTCTTTCATCCAGCCCATACCCGGATTGCTACCAAACCAGCCACCCAACGTGGCCGGGAACAGAATAATACTGGAAGCAAAAATAGGTGGAATCACGCCAGCCATGTTCAGCTTTAACGGTAAATGACTGGTCTGACCGCCGTAGAGCTTGCGTCCTTGCTGGCGCTTGGCATAGTTGACCGTAATGCGTCGCTGACCACGTTCGACAAATACGACAAAGGCGGTCACAAACAGTATAAGTGCAAACAGGATCAACACTAACGGGGCAGACAATTCACCTGTGCGCGCCAGTTCCAGAGTGCCGCCGACAGCTCTCGGTAATCCAGCAACAATACCGGCAAAGATAATCATGGATATACCATTACCAATGCCACGTTCAGTTACTTGCTCGCCCAGCCACATCAGGAACATGGTGCCAGTTACCAGTGTTGTCGCCGCCGTGAAAACAAAAACGGGACCAGGATTAATCACCACACCACTTTGGTTCTGCATGGCAACTGCAATACCCACGGCCTGGAATGTAGCCAGTACCACTGTGCCACGCCGGGTGTATTGAGTAATCTTGCGCCGTCCGGCTTCACCTTCTTTTTTCAGTTGTTCCAGTGATGGCACCATAACAGTCAACAACTGCATAATAATGGACGAGGAAATGTAGGGCATGATGCCCAGTGCCAGAATTGAAAACCGTTGCATGGCACCACCGGAAAACATGTTGAACATGTCAATAATGGTTCCGCGCTGTTGTTCAAACAGGGCAGCCATAGATGCCGGATCAATCCCGGGCACCGTGATAAATGTACCAATGCGAAATACAAACAACGCAAGCAGCACAAACAGCAGACGGGATTTAACCTCTGCCAGATTACTACCTGTTGTTGGTGTTGCCATCGTTATTATCCGCTATCTCTTTACTCTACTTTGCCGCCGGCAGCCTCAATAGCTGCACGTGCACCTTTGGTCACGCCAATACCGCGCAGGGTGACCGCTTTTTCAATCTTGCCGGAGTCGATCACTTTTGCCCGCTTGATGTTCTGCCCAATGACATTGGCTGCCTTGAGTGTCTGTATATCCACATTACCGTCTGCAACGAGCGCCAGTTCATGCAACCTGACTTCAGCCATGTCTCTGGCCATACGTGATGCAAAACCACGCTTGGGTAAACGACGCTGAATAGGCATCTGCCCACCTTCAAAGCCAACCTTGTGGTAACCACCCGAGCGTGACTTTTGGCCCTTGTGCCCACGACCACCGGTCTTGCCAAGCCCGGAACCGATACCACGGCCCTTTCGCTTGGCGTTCTTTTTGCTTCCAGGTGCGGGACTAAGATCATTTAATCTCATTGTTTAACCTTCTACCTTCAGCATGTATAACACCTTGTTGATCATGCCTCGATTACAGGGTGTGTCCTGAACCTCAACGCTATGATGCATGCGACGCAGACCCAGACCACGGACACACGCCTTATGTCTTGCCAACCGGCCACTCGTACTTTTAATCAGCGTGACCCTGATAGCCTGTCCTGTTGCTTTTGCCGTGGCTGTTGCTTTTTTTACAGCCGTTTTTTTCGCTACTGCTTTCTTCGCCACAGTCTT
>Ga0114931_10001825_pt1 | contig 27061 bp, 20 predicted proteins | sample 2SBtaG_FD_89579 | JGI IMG/M metagenome (GOLD analysis project Ga0114931, IMG submission 89579) | Deep subsurface microbial communities from Kolumbo volcano to uncover new lineages of life (NeLLi) - 2SBTROV14_V59a metaG | ecosystem: Environmental > Aquatic > Marine > Volcanic | place: Kolumbo... | reverse complement strand
GTAGAGGACATCTTGAATTCGTGTGCGTATATTTTCGCTGATGAGCTTATGATTATCGGCCGTGGGGTAGATTCGATTTGAAAGGAAAATGTAGATCATATTATTCTCCGGATCGGCCCAGGCTGCTGTACCGGTAAAGCCCGTATGCCCGAATAGACTTTTGGGTGCCAGGTGCGAAACCGGGCTCGGACCGTGATCTTCCAATATAGGTTTATCAAAACCATAGCCCCTACGACTCATTGTGGTATGCCGGCTGGTAAAATATCGCACCGTAGAATCATTCAAAAATCGATCGCCCCCGTAGCTGCCTCCATTTAGAAGCATCTGCATCAATATGGCCAGATCATTGGCATCCGAAAAAAGCCCGGCATGACCGCTGACCCCACCCCACATGGCCGCACCGGGATCATGAACATAACCATGTATTAATTGATGGCGAAATACCTGATCCATTTCGGTAGGGATAATGCGATCCTTCGGAAATTTCTCCAACGGATGGTATGTCATCGTCTGCAAGCCAAGGGGTTGGTAAAAGATTTCCTGAACGAAAGAATCAAGAGGTGTTCGGGTGACAGCTTCGATCAACTTTTTGAATAGATAAAAACCGAGATCACTGTACTGATACTCTACAGGGTATTGTAATTTGGAATTCACAATGCGCTGAAAAATAGAATCTTCATAGGATTTACGCATGTATAGATCTTCAGCCACCTGCACCGAGTAAATACTATCCTGGCGATAATGGAAATAGTACTTGTAAATCGAATCGTTCTGTGTTACGTAGGTATAAAAGGGTATCCAGGCCTGCAGACCAGCAGTGTGCGTGAGGATATCACGCAATTTCAACTTTTCCAGCCGGGTACCTTGCAATTGGGGCAGGTAATCGGAGAGGGTGGTGTTCAACTGCAGCGCCTTATTATCAAAAAGATACATCAGCGATAGGGTAGTGGCCGCCACCTTGGTAATCGAAGCCAGGTCATAGAGATCGGTCATTCGCACTTTCCTTTGCGTATGGTAAACCGGATGGCCAAAAGCCTTTTCATAGATGACCAGGCCATCTTTGACGACCATCACCTGACAACCGGGTGTAGCCTTGATCTGCAAGGCCTCATGAACAATGGTGTCGATGGAATCGAGCACAGTGGAAGCATAGCCCAGTTCACCGGGCATACCATACCCCAAACGTATAGGCGCATTTGGTCTCAATCCTCGTCCAAAGAAAAATCGATCTGAAACACTCACAGGCAGCTGGCCCTTGAACGCTCGTCCTCCGAAAATCATTTGCGGCACCAGCATTTCTGCATAAGGCGTTTCTTCATAAGCTACAATCACATGATCGGCAAAGTCAAAGTTCTCGAGGCTGTAGGGTGAGCCGTAGAGTACGATAATTACCTGGGTTTGGGCATTCAATTTTTTCAAAAAATCCAATGTGCCGGCATCCAGGCCAAAATTTCGCGAAGCATAGCGGCTCATTCCAAAGACATTTACAACTACGCATTCATAGTCTTTCAATGACTCAAAAATCGCTTCGCGCAAAGTCCGGGAAGCACTCTTTTCCATGCGAAAATGATCGGCCTTTTTGTAGCGTGCAAAGTAGGCTTCAAATTGTTGATCCTCACCACCAATGGAAAGTGTGGCCATTTTGAGGGTATCGATCAGTTTCAGTGGCATAATGGAATCCTTGTCGTAGGCCAAAGTGATGGCATGGGCCAGCAGTTTCAGATGAAGAGCTTCCACATCGCGATTGTTCAGACGCTCATAGATGCTGTCTGTCCGTAGAGCTTGCCAGGGAATCAGACCAGCCCGGTACTTGGCATGCAATATTTTTCTTACGCTCTCATCCAGGCGTGTAATGGACAATTCACCGTTTTTAATTTTTTCCTTGAAAAGAGCCACTGTCTCCGGAATATCTTGCGGAAATAGCAATATATCGTTGCCCGCCATGAATGCTTTGAAAGTCAGCAAACCGGGCTGCTTGTAAGCCGCTGCTCCTTTCATGCTCAGGGCATCGGTAATGACCAGACCTTGAAAGCCCATTTCCTTTTTCAATAAATTGCTGACGATGCGCGGGCTCAGTGAGGCAGGAAGACCCTTATGGGGTTCCAGCGCAGGCACCTGCAGGTGGGCGGTCATTACGCTCATTACGCCCTGCCGAATGAGGATACGGAAAGGAAAGAGCTCGATAGAGTCGAGGCGGGCCCGGTTGTGCGGAATGAGGGGCAGGTCGAGATGGCTGTCTTTTTCAGTATCTCCGTGCCCCGGGAAATGCTTGGCACAAGCCATCACACCGTGATCCTGCAAGCCTTTCATATATTGCAGGCCACGTAAGGCTACCGCATAACGGTTTTCACCAAATGAGCGGTCGTTGATTACCAGATTGTTGATGTTGTTGTTCACATCTACCACGGGGGCAAAGTTGAGTTGAACCCCCACGGCCTTGCATTGCCGGGCGACCTCGGTCCCAAAATCATAGATGAGCCGGTGATCACGGATGGCACCCAGGGTAAGCTGACGCGGAAAAGAATGGGTGCTATCAAGCCGCATACCCAGCCCCCATTCTGCATCCTGCGATACCAGTAAGGGAATTTCACTTGCCTCTTGTAAAGCATTGCAAAGGCGGATCTGCCTGACCGGCCCACCCTGCATAAAAATGATGCCTCCAATATGGTATTGCTGAATCACCTTTTGCAATTCGCTGCGGTAAGTGGCATTCTTGTTACTATACACGGGCACCATAAAAAGTTGCCCGATTTTTTCATCCAGCGTCATTTCTTGCAGTAGACTGTCGACCCATCCGGTTTCATTTTGCTTCCCGGCCTGTGCCTGCACATGAAGGCTGCCGAAAAGAGCCATGCTTAGAATTATATAATGTAAGATTTGTGTGCTTTTGGCCATGGGTTATGCGCTCTGTTCGCTGCAAAACAAAGTATTTTTTCGCTGCCTGCAGCAACCTAGCGAAAAAATACTTGCTGCTATCTTCTCGAATTATGACGATGAACTGAAATTAGCGATTTACCTTTATAAACCGTAGTCGCTTATTCTTTCGTTTTCGGAATGAGCATAAAATTGTAGCTATGATTAAAAAAATGTTTAAGCTCCCAGATCACAGCAAGTTCAATTATGAGCCCCGCTACTATGATCCGGAGAAAGAAGAACTGGAACGGAGGATCCGTTTGGCCCGGATGAAGGCCGACAGCGAAGAGGAATTTGAAAAAAGAATTCGAAGCATCAAATTCGAAGACCGTCTGCGAACGGCAAGGGCCAATGACCGTTTTTATGCCCGCGTGGAGCACCAGAAGACGATGAGCCGGGTTCGTCTTTTCATTATTCTCAACATTCTGCTCATCATCACCATCTTTGCTATCTACAAACTCATTTAAGCATTTCATATGCCCGATGTCATCAAGCTTTTGCCCGATGCAATTGCCAACCAGATAGCAGCCGGTGAGGTCATCCAACGCCCGGCCTCGGCTGTGAAAGAACTACTGGAAAACGCCATAGATGCCGGTGCCACGGAAATCCGTCTCATTGTAAAAGATGCCGGTAAGAATCTCATTCAGGTGATTGACAATGGCTGCGGCATGTCACCCACCGATGCACGCATGAGCTTTGAGCGCCATGCCACCTCCAAAATCCGGAAATCAGACGACCTCTTTCATATTCGCACCATGGGTTTCAGAGGTGAGGCACTGGCTTCGATGGCAGCCATTGCCCAGGTAGAGATGAAGAGCCGCAGACCCGAAGAAGAAGTGGGTACTGAAATTTTTATCGAAGCTTCGGAAGTGAAAAGGCAGGAGCCCTGCCAGATGCTACCCGGCACGAACATTGCCATACGCAACCTCTTCTTCAACACACCTGCCAGACGCCAGTTTCTAAAATCCAATCAAGTGGAAATGCGTCACATCATTGACGAATTTCAGCGGGTGGCGCTGGCGTTTCCACAATTGTCGTTTTCGCTCTTTCATAACAGCATGGAACTCTTCAATCTCCCCCCCGGCACACTCCGAAAACGCATCGTCAAGCTTTTTGGAAATTCATACAACGAGAGGCTGGTACCCGTAGACGAATCGACCGATGTGGTCAGGATCAGCGGATTTATCGGCAAACCCGAATTTGCCCGTAAGACCCGGGGCGAGCAGTATTTTTTTGTCAACAGGCGCTTCATCAAAAGTCCCTATCTACATCATGCTATCCGTTCGGCCTTTGATGATCTTTTGCCAGAAAAGAGCTATCCCCTCTATGTGATCTTTCTGCAACTTGACCCGGGCAGCATCGACATTAATGTGCACCCCACCAAGCAGGAAGTAAAATTTCAGGATGAACGAATTATATACGCTTATCTACAATCGGCTGTAAAAAGGGCACTCGGAAAATACAGCGTTACCCCTTCACTGGATTTTGAAAACGAAGCAGGCATCGAAAAATCGGCCAAATGGATTGAAGCCATGCAAGAAATGCAGTCGATGCAGCCCCCACCTGAAGATCGCCAACGAGATGAAGTGTACAATCCCTTCTATCCGGGGGGACGCCCCCCCCGCAATGACCTCGATGCCAAGTGGAAGGAATATTTCGAGACGGAAGAAATAGAAGATAGCAGCTCGTCAACGGATGAAGAATCCATTACTGTGCCGAGTGCATGGGACACAGCCACGCAGAATGATCACGTAGAGGATAACGTACCTGTACAAATACATGCAAGCTACATTCTGGCCACCATCAAAGGCGGGCTGATCCTCCTCGACCAACAGTCGGCCCACGAATGTGTCCTCTATGAGCGCTTCCTTGATTCCCTGGAAAACAACAAGGGTTTACGCAAAAGCAGCTCTTTCCGGTCACTATCCACCTTAGCACGCAGGATGCGGTTTTGCTCCGCAATATATTGGAAGATGTAAATGCGCTCGGTTTTGAGCTCCGACATTTTGGCGAAAATGATTTTGTCATTCACGGCCTGCCGGCCGATATTGAGGGAATCAATGAGAAAGAGGTTATTGAAGGCCTGCTCGAACAATACAAGGCCGCCCGTGAGTCACTGAAACTGAATAAGAGAGCGCTTCTGGCCAGTGCTATGGCCAGGCAGATGGCCATTAAAAGAGGTAGAAAACTCGGACAGGGAGAAATGCGCACCCTGATTGATGAACTTTTTGCCTGCCGCAATTATTTAACTGCTCCAAATGGCAATCGCACTTTTATCAAATATTCTCTGGATGAACTGCAACGGCAATTTGAAAAAAAACGCTAACATTGAGTCAATAATTCAAGCACCTTATTTATGATTCAATCGCGACCACGTATTCCGGAGGTTACCAAAAACCTGCTTATCATCAACATCCTGGCATTCATTGCCAACATGGTCACCCCGGTGGACCTCAACTCCATTCTGGGGCTTTATTATTTTGCTTCTCCCGAGTTTCATCCCTACCAGTTGATCACACACATGTTTATGCATGGCAGTCTCATGCATATCTTCTTCAATATGTTTGCCCTCTGGATGTTTGGCACGCCCCTCGAACAGGTTTGGGGTCCCAAGCGTTTTCTTATCTTTTATTTTGTCACAGCTCTCGGAGCAGCCTTCCTGTATGAATTTGTCAATTATTTGCAGGTCAGTTCCATTATGAGCGGGATGAGTCCGGAAAGCATTCGTATAGTCCTTGCACAAGGTGCCGAAACCATTCGCAGTGGCCAAAACTTTATCGATCCGGGCATGGCCAAACTCAATCTTTTGATGAACATTCCCGTAGTCGGAGCCTCGGGGGCCATCTTCGGATTGCTGCTCGGCTTCGGAATGTTATTCCCCAATACACGGTTAATGTTGTTATTTCCCCCTATACCGATCAAGGCCAAGTATTTCGTTATAGGATATGGGCTGATCGAATTGTTTTCGGGCGTGCTCAACAGACCGGGTGATAATGTCGCCCATTTTGCTCACGTGGGCGGGATGTTGTTCGGTTTTATATTAATTAAAATCTGGCAAAAAAGAAGAGACCGTTTTTACTGATGTATAGCAAAAGTTCCATATGGGATGATATCAAGCGCGAATACCAAAAAGGCGATGCCGTTACGCGGCTCATATTTATCAATGTCGCGGTATTCCTTTTTATTAATCTAGCCGGACTGATTCTGGGCTTCTTCATGGGCCGGCCCGAGTGGGTAGCCTGGTTGACACGACAGTTTACCCTGCCGGCAGATTTGAGCAAGCTCATCAGCCGACCCTGGACGCTGGTTACCCACATGTTTGCCCATGCCGGCTTTTTTCATATTCTCTTCAATATGCTTTGGCTTTATTGGATGGGCCGCATACTGCGCGAATATCTTGGTAATCGAAAGATCATACCGATATATGTATTGGGCGCGCTAGCCGGAGCCATGCTCTATATCCTGGCATACAATACCCTGCCGGCTCTTCGGCCGTCTCTTCCTTTTTCGGAGGCGCTGGGGGCCTCAGCAGGTGTGATGGCTATTGTAGTGGCTACAGCCACCCTCCTTCCCGACTATCGCATCCACCTCCTTCTCATCGGGCCTGTCAAGCTCAAGTGGCTGGCCCTTGCGGCCGTGGCACTTGATGTGTTGGCCATTAATGGCAGCAATGCAGGTGGCAGCATTGCCCACCTAGGAGGGGCCCTGTTCGGATACATCTTCATCAAACAATTGCAAAACGGCCATGATTGGTCGCGCGGTATCAACCACCTCCTCGACACCCTGGCAACACTGGGCGGCCCAACAAAAGGACCCCATCTGCATTACAAAAACGAAAGAAAAAGTGCCGAATATAGAAAAAGAAAAGACCGGACCGCAGCTAAGAAGAAGAACAAATACGAGGGTGAAGACTACCAAAAAAAACTGGATGAGATTCTGGATAAAATCAGCCGTTCGGGATATGACGGACTAAGCAAGGCCGAAAAGGATTTTCTTTTTAAGATGAGCAAGAAATAAGGAGTTGCTATGACTCTTCTGACAAATCTTCCGCTTCTGATTGCACACCCTTGTTCTCCGCTTCCTCTTTTTCTTCCAGTAAAAGCCGCCCCGCGGCATCCAGTTGCATATACCATTTGATGATCTTTCGAATGTCGCTTGTATAAACCCGTTCATCATCGTAGTCGGGAATAACAGCCTTCATGTACTCATGCAGGACAGCCCCGTCACTTTTGGGCACAGGTAGCGGCAAGTCATCGGATTTTTTTTTCATCGCCTCGAGAACTTCCTTCAGCGGAATGCTATCATCCAGCGTGTAAATGGTGATGTTCTCAAGTGGGGTGAAAAGATGCTTCCGTGAAGAAACGAAACGGCTCTTCCCACCTTCAAGCGGTCGCACGATAAGTCCGTTGTCACGCTGGTTTTCCAAATGAAATAATCCTCCCAAGCCCGAAATCGACAATATTTTGCTTAAATCCATCTCTACTCTGATTTTTTAAAACCTATTTGAAATGCTCCGCGTTGCTTCTGCTGTAAAATTAATAAGATAATCCTCTCCAAAGCTATTTGATGCTGCAATTCCATATGGATTGTGGAGATTTACAGATTCCGGAATGTCAAAGTTCAAACTCATATCGAAATATAAGCCCACGGGCGACCAACCCGAGGCCATCCGCCAATTGGTAGAAGGAGTGAAGCGAGGGGAACGGGCACAAACCCTACTGGGAGTCACCGGATCGGGCAAAACCTACACGATGGCCAACGTAATCGAAGAACTGCAGCGCCCTACCATCGTACTCAGCCACAACAAAACTCTGGTGGCGCAGCTCTACGGAGAATTCAAAAGTTTCTTCCCGGAGAATGCTGTGGAATATTTTGTCTCATATTATGATTATTACCAACCCGAAGCGTATATGCCCGTAAGCGATACCTTCATCGAGAAAGATCTCTCCATCAATGCCGAGGTGGAAAAGCTGCGACTAAGTGCCACTTCCAGCCTGCTCTCGGGCAGGCGCGATGTGCTGGTAGTGGCTTCGGTATCAAGCATCTATGGCATGGGCAATCCAGAGGAATTTCGCAAGCGGGTGATCCGCCTCAGCCGGGGACAGGTCTACCCCATGGATACGCTGCTCTATGAATTGGTCGGAAGCCTCTACTCGCGTACCGTCACTGATTTTAGCCGAGGTACTTTTCGTGTAAAGGGGGATACCGTAGACATCTTTCCTGCCTATGCCGACTATGCCTATCGCATCTCCTTTTTCGGTAATGAAATTGACGAATTGCAAATGATCAACCCTGAAAACGGAAGACGCATCGAGAAGATGGATGACATTGCCATATTTCCTGCCAACATTTACCTTTCGCCCCGAGAACAGCTCAATAACATCATCTGGGAAATACAGGACGAGCTGAAAGAACAGGTCAACTACTTTGAGTCCATCGGTAAATTTCAGGAAGCCAAACGCCTGGCCGAAAGGGTAAATTTCGACATAGAAATGATTCGCGAACTTGGATACTGCTCGGGTATTGAAAATTACTCGCGCTACCTCGATCGCAGGAAGCCCGGCACGCGCCCATTCTGCCTGCTCGACTACTTTCCTGATGACTACCTGATGATTGTAGATGAAAGCCATGTGACCATCCCGCAAATAGGCGGCATGTATGGTGGTGACCGGGCTCGCAAGAGCAATCTGGTAGAATACGGTTTCCGCCTTCCCTCGGCCATGGACAATCGTCCGCTTAATTTTCCGGAGTTTGAAAACCTGATCAACCGGGTTATCTTTGTCAGTGCCACCCCGGCCGATTACGAACTCCAGCAGACGGAAGGAGTCTTCGTGGAGCAGGTGGTGCGGCCCACGGGCCTCCTCGACCCCATGATCGAAGTGCGGCCTGTGGAAAATCAGGTAGACGACCTCCTCGAAGAAATTGACGAGCGTGTCAAAGTGCAGGAGCGGGTGTTGGTCACCACATTGACCAAACGCATGGCCGAAGAACTGCAAAAATATTTTTCACGGCTAGGCATTCGCTCCCGCTATATCCACTCCGAAGTGGATACTCTGGAACGTGTGGAGATTCTGCGCGACCTGCGCCTCGGCAAGTTTGACGTGCTCGTAGGGGTCAACCTCCTGCGCGAAGGACTCGACCTCCCAGAAGTCTCGCTGGTGGCCATTCTCGATGCCGATAAAGAAGGTTTTCTGCGCTCCGAACGCTCGCTGACACAGATAGCGGGACGTGCCGCTAGAAATGCCAACGGTCTGGTGATTATGTATGCCGACCGCATCACGCGAAGCATGCAGCGCACCATTGACGAAACCAACAGACGCAGGGAAAAACAAATTGCGTGGAACCTTAAACACGGCATCACCCCTACGACTATCTTTAAATCCAAAGAGGAAATCATGAGTCAGTCGTCTATTTTGGATATCCGTGAACAAGAGAAAAGCAGACCGGAAGTGGCAAGCTATACCGAGAACATGGAGAAATCCATGGTGGCCGATCCTGTGATGCAATATATGAACAAAGAACAAATGCAAAAAGCTATCGAGGCTGTGAAGAAGAAAATGCAAAAAGCAGCCAGAGAAATGGATTATATGGAAGCCGCCACGCTACGTGATGAGATGTTTGCCCTTGAAGCGGAATACAAGAAAAAATTCGGAGAAGGGGAGTAAGTTTTTTGTGATATAAAAAAACTCACGTATAGAAATTAAAACTCCGGCCAATATTAAATGAAAAGAGAGGCTAGAGCACGCATCCATTTTTTCCTCTTAACTTTGGATCGTGACAGATACAAGCCATGAGTGATCTCATCAAACACGAGTGCGGCATCGCACTAATTCGCCTGCGAAAACCCCTCGCCTATTACTATGAAAAATACGGCAGCCCCCTCTATGGGCTAAACAAGCTCTACCTCCTCATGGAGAAGCAGCATAACCGTGGACAGGACGGAGCGGGCGTGGGCAGCGTAAAACTCAATACCGAACCGGGTTACCGATACGTCAGTCGCATACGCAGCAATGCTCCTCAACCCATCAAAGACATTTTTGAACGCATCTACGCCCGCTTCGAGAGGCTGCAAGCCGAAGCGCCCGCCCGGCTAAAGGAGGCAGCATGGCTCAAGCGCCATGTGGGTTTCACCGGAGAAATCCTCATGGGGCATTTGCGCTACGGGACCCACGGAGGCAACTCAATAGAACAATGCCACCCTTTCCTTCGCCAAAACAATTGGAAAACCCGCAACCTCATGCTGGCGGGCAATTTTAATATGACCAATGTCGATGAGCTCTTCGAGCAATTGATAGAACTGGGCCAGTTTCCCAAGGAAAAATCCGATACGGTGACAGTACTTGAGAAAATCGGTCATTTTATGGATGTGGAAAACCAGCGCATCTTCGATGAATACAAAAGCAAGGGCTACAGCAATCGGGAATTGTCTGAAATCATAGCGGATAAGATGGACCTCGCACGCCTGCTCAATCGCGCTGCCCGTGATTTTGACGGGGGCTACACGATGGTCGGCCTCCTCGGTCATGGTGATGCCTTTGTGCTGCGCGACCCGAACAGCATTCGCCCTGCCTATTGGTATATGAATGACGAAGTGGTGGTGGCTGCCAGTGAGCGGCCACCCATACAGACGGCTTTCAATGCGCCCATAGACAAGGTGGAAGAAATTCCGGGCGGACATGCGCTCATCATCAAGCACACGGGCAAGGTAAGCATCGCAAAGGTGCTGGAACCCCGGAAAAGAAGTTCCTGCAGTTTTGAGCGAATCTATTTTTCGCGCGGCAGTGACCGCAATATCTACCGCGAACGGCAGCAACTGGGAACACAATTGGTCAAGCAAATCCTTCCGGCCGTCAATTATGACCTGGAAAACACGGTTTTTTCTTTCGTACCCAATACGGCCGAAGTTGCTTTTTACGGCATGATGAAAGGCCTCGAAGACTGGCTCATAGAGCACAAAATCAAAAAAATAGAACAACACAAAGAAAACCTGAAAGGGGAAGAGCTGCAAAGCATACTCAACTGGAAACCCCGAGTGGAAAAGGTGACGGTAAAAGACGTAAAAATGCGCACATTCATCACCGAAGACCATGCGCGCGATGAGCTGGTGAGCCATGTCTATGATATTACCTATGGATCCATCAGGAGAAATAAAGACAGCCTCGTGATCATGGACGACTCCATTGTGCGCGGCACTACCCTCAAGCGCAGCATCCTGAGTATCCTCGACCGCCTAGGGCCGAAAAAAATCATTGTAGTGTCATCGGCACCACAAATCCGCTATCCCGACTGCTACGGTATCGACATGTCGAAATTGGGCGACTTTGTAGCATTCCGTGCTGCCATTCGCCTGCTCAAAGCTCGCGGCATGCAATCGCTGATTGATGAGGTTTATCAAGACTGTAAACGGGAATTGAGAAAGGCTATCGGAGAAGAAAATAAGAACCACGTGCAGCGCATTTATGCCCCCTTCAGTCCGCAGGAGATATCGGCCGAAATTGCACGAATTGTGCGACCGGAGCATATCTTCAGCAAAGTCGAAATTATTTATCAAAGCATAGAAGGTCTGCATACAGCCTGCCCCCAAAATAAGGGCGACTGGTATTTTACAGGTAATTACCCAACACCGGGCGGCACACGCGTAGCCAACAAATCTTTCGTTTACTATATGGAAGGGCGCAAGGAACGGGCTTACTAATCCTCCACCTTTGCCGGGAGTATAAAAATTTAGCTTGCATTCTGGCTTATCTGATCGGTCCCTCCTCTCTTCAAATCTTAAGATGGCCTTTTCAAATCTTAATCCTCTGCAAACTTCATAATATGTAATTTCCCTTTCCTGTCTGTTGCCCGGATTAAAAAACTATAAAATTAGCCGCCTAAACTGTTTCTCGAAAATCTCTATTATAGGAAGGTGTCCGGTCATTCTCCGAACTTTTCATACTATACAGACATTGCTCAGCATAAGGATCTATCAAAAGCCTTAAGGCTTTGCCTTTTTGGGTAATTTTACAAATATGAAATGGAGGAACATGGCCAAGGCACTCGAAGAAAAGAAAAAGGTGGTCATCAAGTTTGCCGGAGATTCCGGTGATGGCATGCAGCTGACGGGAAACCAGTTTACAGACAATACGGCATACATTGGCAATGACCTGGCTACCTTTCCGGATTTTCCGGCCGAGATTCGCGCTCCGCAGGGCACGCTTGCGGGCGTATCGGGCTATCAGATTCACTTTGGCAGCGATGAAGTATCGACTCCAGGAGACCACTATGATGTGCTAGTGGCCATGAATGCAGCTGCATTGAAAGCCAATCTAGGCCAACTGAAGGCCGGTGGAATGATTATTGCCAACAGTTCCGGCTTTGATGCCAAAAACTTGCGGCTTTCAGGCTATGAAAGCAACCCCATTGAAGACGGAAGCCTTGAAGGATACGAGCTCTTTTCCATCGACATCACCAAAATAACCCGCGAAACACTCCGAGACATTCCCCTTGGCACGAAAGAAAAGTATCGCTCGAAAAATATGTTTGTCCTGGGCGTGCTCTACTGGCTTTTCAACCGGGATCCCGAAAGCACCATTGCCTTTCTGAAGGCTAAATTTTCGGGGAAACCGGAGATACAAGAGGCCAATATTAAAGCACTGAAGGCAGGCTATAACTACGGAGACACCACCGAAATATTCAGCTCCCGCTATGAGGTGCCCCCTGCCCGCCTGGCTCCGGGCAGCTATCGCAATATTATGGGTAATGAGGCCACGGTCTTGGGCTTGGTAGCAGCCTCACAAAAAGCAGGTATTGACCTCTTTCTAGGTAGCTATCCGATCACCCCGGCCTCGGATATCCTCCACGGACTTTCGCGTTACAAAAATTTCGGTGTGCGCACTTTTCAGGCCGAAGACGAAATAGCAGCTATCAGCTCGGCCATCGGAGCCAGTTTTGGCGGCCATTTGGGAGCCACTTCCACCTCTGGGCCCGGCATGGCGCTCAAGAGTGAAGCTTTGGGCTTGGCTGTCATGCTGGAATTGCCGCTGCTGGTAATTGATGTGCAGCGGGCGGGCCCTTCTACAGGTATGCCAACCAAGACCGAGCAGGCCGATCTGCTGCAGGTTATGTACGGCCGCAATGGAGAGGCCCCCCTGCCGGTACTGGCAGCCGCCACTCCAGCCGATGCTTTTGAAAGCATCTACGAAGCATTCCGCATTGCCATCGAGCACATGACACCCGTGGTATTCCTCAGCGATGGATACATAGCCAACGGCTCGGAGCCCTGGCGCTATCCCCGGAGGGATGAGTTGCCACCCATCCGGGTACGTTTTGCCCAGCCATCTGAGAATGGAAATGCATATTATCCCTATGCCCGGGATGAGAATTTGGTACGGGCCTGGGCCATTCCCGGTACAAAAGGACTGGAACACCGTCTGGGCGGGCTGGAAAAAGAAGACATTACGGGCAATGTATCTTACGACCCCGAGAATCATGAAAAAATGGTAAAGACGAGGGCTGAAAAAATTGCACGGATAGCCAAATTTATTCCTCCCCAAATCCTGGATTCTGGCCCCCATCAAGGGAGCTTGCTGGTGATCGGATGGGGCAGCACTTATGGATCTATTCGCGCAGCCGTACGTCAGCTTCATCAACAAGGCATTACAGACATCAGCCATGTTCACCTTCGCTACATTAATCCTTTCCCATCCAATCTGGGAGACATCCTCTCACAATTTGATAAGGTTGTGGTACCGGAAATCAACAATGGACAGCTGGTGAGAATCATTCGCGACCGCTTTTGCATTGATGCCCGTCCGATCAATAAAATCAAAGGGGTGCCCTTCGGAACGGACGAGTTGACAGAGGCCTTTATGAAAATACTAAACGAAAAAAATCGGACATGAGCAATGCCATCACAGAGGGAACACTTCCATTGAGCCCCAAAGACTTTCAAAGTGACCAGGATGTACGCTGGTGCCCCGGGTGCGGTGATTATTCCATACTCAAACAGATGCAAAAAATATTGCCGGAAACTGGTATTCCACGCGAAGAAATTGTCATTATTTCGGGTATCGGATGCTCTTCACGTTTTCCGTATTATATGAATACCTACGGCATGCATTCTATCCATGGCCGGGCTCCGGCCTTTGCAACGGGACTGAAGGCCGTTCGCCCGGAGCTTAGCATTTGGATGATCACAGGAGACGGGGATGCCCTGTCCATCGGGGGCAATCATTTCATCCATCTTATGCGCAGAAATTTTGACATCAACGTATTGCTCTTCAACAATCAGATTTACGGACTGACCAAAGGGCAGTATTCGCCCACTTCGGAACTAAAGAAGGTCACCAAATCAACACCGTTTGGCTCCCTGGACCATCCTTTCAATCCTGCGGCCCTGGTATTGGGAGCAGATGCTACTTTTGTCGCCCGCTCAATCGATCGCGATCCGGCCCATCTCCAAAATATGCTACGAAGAGCACACGCCCACAAGGGTACTTCATTTTTAGAGATTTATCAAAACTGCAACATCTTCAATGACGAAGCTTTTGCGGCCTTTACCGATAAAAAAACAAAAGCGGATAATATCCTATTGCTCGAACAGGGCAATCCATTGATATTTGGCAGAGAATCGGACAAAGGTATACGCCTCAATGGCACAGTGCCTGAGATTGTATCGCTCAACGAAGGATATACAGCTGATGACCTTTGGATACATGATGAATATGATTTGAGTAAAGCGCTGATTCTCAGTCGCTTTTTTATGGACCCACGAGAGGGGGCCATGCCGAGGCCTTTTGGTGTCTTTTATGAAAGGCAACGGCCTACTTACGAAGACCTGCTCATGCAGCAAATGGAAGAAGTGCGGGAACGCCTTGGCCCGGGCAATCTGGATGCCCTTCTTGAAGGCCGGAATACATGGACGGTCGTATAAAAAAAACGCCCATCACTTATTGATCGGCACCTGGAGAAAGGGCCGAAAAGAGATGCTCCCTCTTTCGAAGCAGGGAAGGCGGCACGAGCATTCGATGGCGCTGCTCATTCCACCAATGGTAATAACGCGAAAGGAAGGGCCCGGCCAGAGGAAAGACAAGGGCTGCAAAAAGAGAACCCCACACACTCCAAATAAGGACAAAAAATAAAAGATAATAAAGAGGAAAAAGCAGTACTTGCAGGCCGAAGAGCAAAGAGCTATGAAAATGGGGATGCATATGCAAAGCACGTACAATAACGAATGGCAAGAAGCGAGGAATGCCGTTGACCAATAAATCAGGAAGAATCAAAGGAGAGGAAAAGATGGCTGCAAGAGCGGCTTTCCTCCTGCCTTTGCGGGCCACATTCGCCACATGCCGGTCGTGCAGGCTGCGTCTGTCAAGTTGTTTCAGGTAAAGGGAGAAGCACTTATTCAAGCGGGTTTTTTCAGTTACCGAAAAATGCCTTATCTCCCCGAGCTTATGCATGGCCCAATCAAGGCGCTGTGAAAAAAGCGGTTTTACACCATCCAAACGCTTCAATTTGTAGAAACAGGGCAGTTCGGCTTCGGCATCCACATTCCACATTAAAGTTTTTAGCGATTCGGCTATCCGCCCCGTAATCAGACGATAAATATCATCCGGGTTTTTTTCAAACGCTTCGTGAAAGTCATTAATGAGGATGGGCTTTCCATATCGTACCACCACATCACTATACACCCTAAAATACTCGCTGAAGGAAAGACCCACAGGGCAGATATAGAGAGGTGCTTTCCAATCACACTCCTGCATAAACTGAATGGCAATACGTGCCGTACCTTTCTTGAGGGGAAGCAGATGGTGGTCGATGCCTTTCTCACCTTCGGGGGCAATGACAACGGCTCCACCTTCCTTTAAAAAAGCGGTCACTGCTCTGAAAACCGGGGCATTGGCCTCAATGGTATTGACACCATCCCGCTGCCGGTATACGGGCAGCATCTTGAAGGAATGAAAGAGGCGGTTCAAAAAAGGATTGCAAAATACATCTGAGCGGGTAAGGAAACCCGGCTGTCGCTTATGAAACATGGCTACCAGAACAGGATCAATCACGGCATTGCTGTGATTCATGGTAAAAATAATGGGCCCGGTTTGCGGAATATTTTTTGTGCCATAAACTTCCACCTTCCGGTAAAAGCGTTTAAATGCAAATAGCATCAGGTGATGTAGGATGGCATATCGTTTTGATTTCTGTTTCATGACTCAATCTTGTATTTGCACCCTTCCAAATCTTCGGTGGAAGAAAGCGGCAATGGCCAGACCGGAGATCAGATGCCAGATACCCCACCAGGCAGCAATCATGGCCATGCCACCCAGGCCCTGAAAAAAAGTAAAGATAAGTACCAAAGCAAGGCCCGAGTTTTGTATACCTGTTTCGATGGTGATGGCCTTGCGGTCGGGAAGGGGGAGTTTCATTCGGGAAGCTGCCAGCCAACCGATAAGAAATGCCAGCGCATTGTGAATGAGTACGAGGCCGAATACGCGGTGGATAAAAGCGGTAAAAATATCGTAATTGTTCGCAAAGGCAATAACGACAAAAGCGGCAAAGGTTAGCAAAGAAAGTACACTGATGGGGCGCATGATCTTCCGTGTCAATGCCTCAAAACGATGATTGAACCACATGCCGGCCAGCAAGGGAATGCCCAGTATCAGCAAGACGGTATAAATCATCTGACCCGGATCTATTGCGATTTCGGAGAGCAGCTCCCTTGTTGGGGGATAGAGGCTGCTGTAGAATGTGAAATTGAGGGGCGTGAGAAAGATGGCCATGACGGTGGCAAAAGCCGTGAGTCCCACAGAGAGCGCAATATTGCCATTGGCCAGCTTGCTCATAAAATTGCTAACATTGCCGCCCGGGCAAGCAGCTACGAGTATCATGCCCAGTGCAATACTTGGCATGGGATTGATGAGCCAAACAAGGAAAAAGGTGAAGGCCGGCAGTAGAACAAACTGTGCCACAATACCTGTGATCAGTTTTCGCGGTGATTGAAGCAAAATTTTGAAATGAACCGGTTTGAGATGGAGTGCCACCCCAAACATGATAAATGCCAGGCAAATATTAAGAATCAACTGATTTGAGCTATCAAAATTCAGTCGCACCGTATCCAACGAGTCCAAAAAAATTGCCACACCCAATGTCATGAGTGTGGCAAGATAGTTTACGCGAAGCTATTAAAAAAGTAAAATCAGCCGGCTCTTTATTTTGCTTCGTTGGCTGCTTCTTCCTTCTTCACACCAAGTACTTTTTCAATCACTTCCTCGAAAGTCGGCTTGGGCAATGCACCCTGTGCCATTTGCGGCTGCCCTTCTTTAGGGATAAAGAGCAGGGAAGGGATGGAACGTATGCCAAACATGGCAGCCAATTCCTGTTCGGCTTCGGTATCTACTTTAAAAATATCGATATTCCCGTTGTATTCCTTCTCTAGTTCTTCCAGAATAGGTGCCACCATCTTACACGGACCGCACCAGTCAGCGTAAAAATCAATAATGGCAGGTTTTTCACCGGCATATTTCCATTCTTTGTTTTTCTCGTAGTCAAATACTTCCTTCTTGAAGCTTTCTTTGGTTAAATGTTTCATGTTAAATTAAATTTAAATAAATACGGCCGGACCTGAGACCGGCCTAGGAAAATTTGCATCTAGAACCTCCACAAATGAATAAAGGTTCATATGAATAAAAAATTCATGAGATTTTCGAAAAAAGGTCGGGGTGCTGACTAAGCAGACTTGATTGCTTTTTCGATAAGCTTTAATTTTTCTTCTGCTATCATTGCTTCCTGCCGGGCTTTTTCAATCTTTTTCTTTGCCTCATCCAACAATGGGGAATTGCCCGATGCCACTGTGAAGAATGAAATATTGGTTTCGTATTTTCTGATTAGGTCACGGGTTCTGCGGAGCCGTTCTTTCAATGCACGTTGTTCGGCCTTCAGATCCTGGCTCTTCATATGACGTGCGTTAAGCATTCCTTCCACTTTGTTCTTGTAACGTGCCACGCGTTTCTCTTCTTCTTTCAAGCCCAGCTTATTATAGGCTCCGTCAAGGGCTTTTCGAAACAATCGATTCATTTCATCAATACTCTTCTTCGGTATGTGGCCGATGTTTTTCCATCGCATGTTGAAGGTACCCAAGAGTTCGAGGTCGGATTTTTTATCACCGCTGGTTTCAAAAGATTCGATTTCCTTTAATAGGGCTTCTTTTGCCGCCAGGTTTTCTTTGTAGCGCTCATCAATACCGGCAAAATATTTTTTCTTTCGATCAAAGAAATCATCACAAAGGGCTCTAAACTCAGTCCACAGACGCTGCTCATCCTTGCGATCGGCCGGACCGGCCTTCTTCCATTCTGCCTGCAATTTAATGATGGCCTCGGTTGCCGGCTTCCAGTCCTCGCTATCTTTCCATTCCAGTGTTTTCCTTATGATCTCTTCTTTTTTTTCTTTGCTCCGGCTGCGGGCATCACGAAGTTCTTTAAAGTATGCCTTCTTGCGATCGAAGAACTTGTTGCAGGCCCCGCGAAAGGCTTCCCAAACTTCATCATTTTGCTCTTTTGGTGCTCGCCCTATTCTGCGCCACTCCGCCTGCAGCTTTTGAATTTCCTCACTGTGCCGCGTCCATTTTTTGGGCGATTGCAGGTTCAGTTCGCTTATTTCTTCAGCCTTCCTCAGCAGCACTTTCTTTTTTTCCAGATTTTCAATCTGTTGCTCTCTAAGTTGATCGTAGTGCTGCCTCAAACGTTCGTAGACCTTGTGCGTGGCTTCCCGGAATGCGTCTCTTACTTCCTCCCATTTTTCCTGCGGCACAGGACCGGCTTCTTCCCACTCTTCCTGGTAAGACTTTACCATCATCTCCATTCGCTTGATGGATTTATCCCCGGTCAGAGCCTTCATGTGTTCTACCAGCTTTTGTTTTTTATCCAGGTTCTTTTGCAGATCCAGCTCTTTAAGTCCCTTGATAATACTCAGGGTATAGTTGAATCGCTCCACCTCAAAACTGTACTCGCTTTGCAGCTCGCGGTATTTTGATGCAGGCACATTGCCGATATTTTTCCACTTTCTCTGCAGGGTTCGAAATTTGTTGATGGCCTGGCCGATATTCTGCTCCCCGGTGATGATCTCTCGTAGGCCTTCTATGACCTTTTTCTTTTCCTCGTAGTTTTTTTCTTCCTCTTCTCTGACGTGTATTCTGTATTTTTCCAGGCGATCATTAAAGATTCCCATTAGCTCTTTGAAGCGCCTCTCCATGGCTTCCAATTCCTCCGATGACATGGTCTTGGGCTTTTCAACGTCAGCCGGGGTTTCTCCAATCGCTCCATCCGATTCTTTTTCCGAAGCAACAATTGCCAATTCCCTGACAGAATCGGTCTTGTCGGCTTCTTCTCCTGCCTCAGCCTGCCCAGACAGATTCTCAGCAGGCACCTCTTCTACATTGCCCTCTTGCAGGCCCTCTTCCGCCTCCAGGTGTCGATGGCGAGCTTCCTCAAGCGCTGCTCTTATTTGATCCTCAATATGATGCACTTCCTCAATGATTTCACTGATAGGTTTATCCCTGAGCAGTTCTTCCAACTTTTTAATCAATTCCGCTTTCATTTTTTCTCCTGTCCCCTTTTCGGTATTTTTATTGGTGCTGCGAAATTACTAAATCCCTTGTTTTTCAATATTTTCAAAGCATAAACTTCTAAAATAAGGAAGTGTTTCTTTCCTATGAAAAAACGGCATACACCAAGTTACCACCTCCGCATGAACGTTCTGATCTTTTGCCTGCTCTTCGGGCTCTATGCTGAGCGGTCCAATGCGCAGCCTTATTTCAATTCATTCTATCCCGATGACAGTTTAGCTCAAGAAATCATCATTTCAATTAAAACCAGTCAGAATCTCATCCTGATCCCACTTTTTCTCAATCATTCAGATACGCTCTGGTTTATTCTCGATTCGGGTGTGCGCAATACCATTCTTTTTCAGGTGCCTGATAATGACACCTTGCCCATGACAGGTAGCCGTGAACTTCAAATAGAAGGTTTGGGTTTGGGAGAAAGCGTAAAAGTATTACATACGTACAATAACATCATTCAAATTCCCGGCATCACGGGCCGGCACCAGGATGTACTTGTAGTACGCGATTCTACCTTTAAAATAAAAAAGAGGTTGGCTGGCAATGTCCACGGCATTATCGGATATGCCTTTTTCAAAGACTTTGTAGTGGCAATCGACTATCCTGCAAAAAGGATAAAGTTGTATCGGCCGTCTGCATTCCATGCAAAAAAACGGGACCGTGAATCGAAGATTGAATTGATTGATCAAAAGCCATTCATTGACGTACCTGTTAGCTTCACCCATGGCAAAAATAGCCTCTATCGGCTGCTCCTGGATACGGGAGCCGGATTTTCGGCTGCCCTGTTTTTGAGCGAACAGGAACGCAAAGCCATTGGAATTTTAAGTATTTATGGCACCCTGGGCTATGGACTCAATGGAAACATGAAGGGCCATCTCTCCAAAATAGAAGCCCTCCAGCTGGGTCCCTACAAGCTACGAAATCCCATTATCACCTTTCCCGACAGCCTGGCGATAGCTAAAAACCGTCTACCAAAATACCATATTGGCATTATAGGCATGGACATTCTGAAGCGTTTTCATCTGACAATCAGTTACCCGCATCAAAAGATCTGGTTAAGGAAAAATCGGATGTTTAGAAATCATTTCCTATACAACTCCACCGGAATAGAAATAGAACGGCCTTTCGAAAATCTGCCCCTTTATATTGTTAAAGAAGTCAGAGAAGGCTCTGTGGCTGCTAAGGCCGGTATAATTGCCGATGACCAGTTGTTGGAGGTCAATGGCAGGAAAGTTAAAGAGATGGAGTTCAGTGAATTAATTGCAATCTTTTCCGACAGGCCGCACAAGAAACTAAACATCACAGTATTGCGCAATGGGAAAAAATTGCACTTTCGTTTTCGCATCCCCGAGGAACTCTGAGCCCTACCCTTCTGTAAAAATTTATTCTATCCCCGTAACTTTTACATACCCACTACCGTAATGTGTGATGTATTCATTATCAAATCAAAATTCACCCGGATGAAAAAGCTATTACTAATCTGCATAGCACTCGTCTCTTATCAACTTCACCTTTCGGCACAACAACTGACAGCCGGACCTGTCATGGGGTTAAACTACAATTCCATCCAAATGGATGAAGCCTTCGTGGTTAATGATATTAATTATACTTTCAAAACAGACGCTGGTGGAGTAGGCTTAATGGCCGGAGCCTTTGTGAACTTCAACTACCGCAATTTCTTTACGGAAACAAGGCTCACTTTTGCACAGGAACAATCCAATGCCCAATTTTCCGATCCTTACAAGAGCCGCGAACAGATTATTCATCTTAACAAAGTGTACCTACCCGTAAAATTGGGCTACCGGATTAAAAATACATATAATGTGTTTGGCGGATTGCAGTGGAGCCACTATGTAGACGGGTCTATGGTGCCATCTAATACAGCTCTTTATGTGGCCTATGACAATACAGTAAACACCAATAATTTTGGATTCTTTCTCGGTTTTGGGGTTCAGATCAATAAATTTAACCTAAACTTGAACTACAGCGGCAATTTCAATGAAGCCGGCATACAGGCTAACTATAAAAGACAAATCCTTCCTTTCAAAACTCGTGATCAGTTATTCAACCTGACGTTGAGTTATAATATCGTAGACCGTATATTTAAAAAAGAAGATAATAAAGAAGAAGAATTACCCTTCGATCCAAAAGAAGTGCTGGTCACGGATGAATAATTAAGCCATCTACTAATAAATTAGAGTGAAAAGCAGGTCTTATTAGATCTGCTTTTTTTTGTAAAAAAAAAGGGCGAGAAACAATTTAGAACTGCTCCCCACCCTTCGCCTGATTGACCACAATCGGTTAACCCTAAACTATGAAACCCTAAATCTTACTTTTTTTGGTATTGATTCCCAGCATTTCATACACCGGATCCCATCCCAAAATTCCAGTCAGAAAAAAGTATACACCTATAATCCAAAAAAGTTTTATTTGAAGGAGAACACCAAGAATCATGCAGAACATCATAATGACATATCGTGCCACTACATCGACCATACTCATGTTGTTCTCAAAGGCTTCTTTCTTTTTCACAGAGCACAAAGAAATTCAATATTTATCAGGGGAGAGATGATCTATCTCATTTCAGCGAATGATTTATGTCACCCTTTTAGTCAGTCAATCGTATTCCATCAAAGCATTTTATTTAAAAATCCGAGACAAATAAAATAAATGGAGCGATCCCTGTAAATTAGCTCCATGCAAAAGATTTTACTACTCCTTCTGCTTTTGGCAAGCCATTTTGCCTCAGCACAAGAAAAGAGCCTTACCCTTCGAGCCATTACTGGCAATACCCGGCTCTATCCCAAACATCCTTCGCAACTACAATGGGTAGACAGCAAGCATTTTTCCTATATCGATAGCAGCGGTGAGAAGCTCTTCAGCGTTTTGGCAAAAAAGAGCGAAAAAACATTGCTGCTTGAACTAGCGACCCTAATAAAAATGATCCCCGATTCGCTGCGTTCGCTGACGCACTTTCCGGAGCTCCACTGGCTCGATGCAGGCACATTCTCCTTCCTACATGATGGCTACCTCTTTTCTTTCCACCGGGGAGTAGATACACTGCAATGGGAGGCTCGCTATGACAACAAGGCGCAGGCACAGGAAGTATCGAATAAAAATCACCTGGCATTTGTCAAAGACTACAATCTCTATATCTGGAAGGACAAGGCAAAGCAAGCGCTTGCCGTAAGCCATGATGGCAGCCGTGAATTACAATACGGACTAGCAGCCAGTCGCTTCGAGTTTGGAATTAAAAAAGGACTTTTTTGGTCTCCTGACGGGCAAAAACTGGCCTTTTATAAGATAGATCAATCGCATGTGAGCGATTATCCACTTACCGATTTTCACCAAGTGCCGGCAGCAAATACCCCCGTAAAATATCCAATGAACGGAGACAGCAGCGAGCATGTGGAGATTGGAGTTTATGACGTGGGCAACGGAAGCTTGATTTATTTGGAATCGACTGGGCCCTATGATCAATATTTAACAAATATTACCTGGAGCCCCGGTAGCAACTACCTCTATGTGGCGGTGGTTAACCGCGAACAAAATGAGATGCAACTGCAACAATTTGATGCACGCAGCGGCATTTTTATCAAAACTCTTTTTATTGAAAAAAACGAAAAATATGTAGAACCGGAGCATGGCCCGCTATTCTTAAAAAAATCTCCGGAAAAATTTATCTGGTTCAGTAAAAGAGACGGGCACCAGCACCTCTATCTTTATCACAGTTCAGGGCAATTGCTGGAGCAACTGACAAAGGGCTCTTTTGAAGTTACCCGGGTAATCGGCCTGGATGCTGCGGAACACTATCTCTATTACCAGAGCACGGAGGGCTCTCCGCTAAACCGCCCGATCTATCGCCTCGATCTGCGAAATCACGAAAAAAGTGTCCTCAGCCAGGAAGATGGCATTCATGATGGGATTTTAAGCCCTACAGGATATTATTTGCTCGAAACCTTTGAGGGACCTGACACACCATGGCAAATATCACTGTATCGCAACAGCAAGGAATTAAAGAAACTGCCATTTGCATATTCCGCCCCGAATCCACTGGCGGAATACCGTCTTGGAGAGACAGAACTTTTAACCCTTCATGCAGATGACGGCACTCCTCTTTATGCCCGGCTTATCAAGCCGGCCGACTTCGACCCTACAAAAAAATATCCCGTGATGGTCTATGTCTATGGTGGGCCGCATGTGCAGCTGGTACGCAATAGCTGGCTATATGGAGCCCAGCTATTTCTGCAATACATGAGTCAGAAGGGATATGTTGTTTTTACTCTAGACAACCGCGGCAGTGCCAACAGGGGGCTGGCCTTTGAACAGGCGATCTTCAGACAATTGGGGACCCTTGAAATAGAAGATCAGCAGAAGGGCGTGGAATTTCTCAAATCCTTACCCTATGTCGATTCCGGGCGAATGGCTGTCTTCGGGTGGAGCTACGGAGGATACATGAGCACCTCTCTTATGCTTCGCAAGCCGGGCCTTTTTAAGGTGGGTGTAGCCGGTGGGCCGGTTTGCAACTGGCGCTATTATGAGGTCATGTATGGTGAGCGCTACATGGACCGTTTTTTTGAGAACAAGGAAGGCTTTGAAAAATCAAAGTTAGCCAACTATGCAGGGCAACTCGAAGGCGAACTCCTGGTCATTCATGGACTGCAGGATGCCACGGTGGTGCCGCAGCACAGTATGGAACTCATGAATGCCTTCATTGCAGCCCGAAAGGTTGTTCACTTTTTCCCTTATCCGGATCATCCGCACAACGTCAGGGGCCCCGATCGTGAGCACCTCTACCGGATTATTGAAGATTTCATTGATACACAATTAAACAATCACCATTAATATTGACATTACATTATGAGAGTTTTTAAGAAAGTACTACTTCTATATAGCGCCCTATTCTTTATGCTACCCCGCCTGGCAGCCGATGAAGGAATGTGGCTTCCCATCTACCTCCGGCTTATCAGCGGAGAAATGCAAAACAGCGGCTTGCACCTGAGCGCTGATGATATTTACAGCATAAACCATTCAAGCATCAAAGATGCCATCATTTCCATGGGCGGATTCTGCACTGCCGAGATTGTTTCGGACAAAGGCCTTGTCTTTACCAATCACCATTGCGGCTATGATGCCATTGCCGCACTGAGCACTAAAGAGAACAACCTTGTTGATAACGGTTTCTGGTCCTCCACTTTTAAAGAAGAAAAACCCGTAGAAGGGCTCTATATGTCTATTCTGCAGTATATGGAGGATGTCTCGGAACTGGTTAATCGATCAGATAACCCCAATGCCACCATTGACTCCATCATCCGTGCCGTGAGCAGCAGCGACTTCATTGAGGCCAAGGTGACAAGCATGTTTTATGGAAAGGAACATTATCTCATGGTTTATAAGGTCTATCGCGACATTCGCCTCGTGGCCACCCCACCCAATTCCATCGGCAGTTTTGGCGGGGAAACCGACAACTGGATGTGGCCCCGCCATACGGGAGACTTTTCCGTCTTCAGAATATACACAGGAGCAGACAACGAGCCGGCCGAGTACAGCCCCGACAATGTACCCTTTCATCCGGCACACCACCTGCCTATTTCTCTGAAAGAGAAAAAAGTAGGTGATTTTACCATGATCATGGGCTTTCCGGGAAACACTCAGCGATACCTGCCTGTATCCTCAATAGAAAACATTATTGGTGTTGATTATCCTATCTATGTAAAAGCCCTGAACGAGCGACTTCGTATCATGAAAAAATTTATGGATAAAAAGAAATCCGTGGAGCTGGCACTGACCTCTGATTACGAGTCGCTTTCAAACAGCAGAAAGTATTTCTTTGGTGTCGTGGATCGGGCAGCCCAATCCGATTTTCTGGAAAAGAAAAAGGCTTATGAAGCTTCTTTTTTACAATGGACCGGCCTCGACACTGCCCGTCAGCGGAAATACGGGTCTGTGTTGGATGATATTCAAGGCCTCGATACCGGATATATCAAACTGGATATCACTACCGACTACCTTAATCTGGCCGGATTTGCACCTCAGTCGGTGCTCTTCGGTATTCAGTTTTTCCGGCTCGAGCGCATGCTCAAGGCCGGTGCTCCGGAGTCTGCTGTTGAGGAGTTTAAAAAAGAGATGGAGAAAAGCATCAACGAGCACTTTGATACCTACTACCCTCACATAGATGAAAAGATACTTGCAAGCATGGCGCGGCTGCTCTATAACGGCCTGCCCGAAGATCCGGAATACAGGCCCTCTCTATTCAGCGATGACTGGTTTTTGAAATTGAAAAACAAGGGTGCCAAAGACCGCTTCGATCGCATGGCACGACTGATTCGTAAAAAATCAATACTGACTGACAGAAAGCGGGCACTGGCATTCCTTGCCCATCCCGATACGGTGATTTTGAAAAATGACCCGGGCATGCGATATACCAACAGTATTATCGGCCTTTACCTGAAACACAATACCACGTCACGCATGATCAGCAGCCTGCACGAACAGTTGATGGCCACATATGTAGAAGGCAGAAGGCTTTTTGATTCTACAAAATTTTATTATCCCGATGCCAATTCAACTGAACGGCTCACCTATGGTGTCATCAAACCCTATGTGGGAGATGGTGGGAAGAAATACAAAGCCTTTACCACGCATTACGGGATCCTTGCCAAGGAGATTCCAGGGGATGAAGAGTTTAACGTGGACCCCAAACTCAAATCATTGATGATCAACAAAGACTTCGGGCCTTATGCTCAAAACGACACATTAATCATTTGCTTCATCCACAATACGGACATCACAGGCGGTAACTCCGGCAGCCCCGTGATGGATGGCGATGGCAATCTCATTGGCCTTGCCTTTGACGGCAACTGGGAAGGCATGCTCTCGGACCTTTACTTTGATGAGTCCGTTACCCGGACGATCAGTGTGGATATCCGTTATGTGCTTTTTGTAATTGACAAGTTTGGAGAGTGCAGCCATATTATGAATGAACTGGACATTGTGAAGAATTAAGTCCTAATTAAAACCGAAAAAAGCGATTCTCTGCCGGGGATCGCTTTTTTATTTTATCACTTCGGTGAGTATCTGCAAAACCGTCCTGGCCATTTTATTTTGATTGTCCAGCAGAGGATTAATTTCCGTAATTTCCAGCGTACGAACCCGCTCATCGCTGCTCAGCCCTTTCAGCAATTCGATCACTTCATCTGGGAAAAGACCGCCCTCCACGGGTGTGCCCGTTCCCCTACTGACAGCCGGGTCCATGCTATCGACATCAAAGGAGATGTGTATGCGATCGCAATGGCGCAAGTGTTCAAGTGTCTTCGCGATGCACGGGCCAAAGCCCATTTTCCTTATATCACCGGTATCGTATCTGGCGATATCATACTTTTTCAGGAGAAATTCCTCTTCCACCTCAAAACTTCGTAAGCCAAGAAATACAAGGTCATCGGGGAGTATCTTTGGATTTATACCACCAATATTCTTCAGTTTTTCCCAATATTCCTTACTGAGCTCTTTGGGTTCGCGTCTCATGCACTCCTTATTGTCAAATCCGAGGCTGGCCGC
>Ga0114931_10001824_pt1 | contig 27067 bp, 25 predicted proteins | sample 2SBtaG_FD_89579 | JGI IMG/M metagenome (GOLD analysis project Ga0114931, IMG submission 89579) | Deep subsurface microbial communities from Kolumbo volcano to uncover new lineages of life (NeLLi) - 2SBTROV14_V59a metaG | ecosystem: Environmental > Aquatic > Marine > Volcanic | place: Kolumbo... | reverse complement strand
CGCCGCTAACCACGTTACGAATATCCATGACTTCCGGTTCCGGCAGATCACGCCCCCAGTTCACCCCGACATGGTGCCGGCCTTCGGTGTTTGCGCCACAGATGAAGTCCGCCAGTTGTGCCGCGGCGTGGTCAGCGATCACCGGTATCGACAGTCCGACCGGGTCGATGGAACCGGCCGCACAGCCGGCGGCCTCCTGGATCTGCGGGTCACCGGCAAATTCCACTGGCGCAGCAACGGCCGGGTGCTTGCCGGCCTTGACGAGGTTCAGTTCATGGTCGCCACGCAGAACCAGGGCCACCACGCTGGTGTCCGTGCCCTGCACAAACAGGGTCTTTACACACTGTTCCGGGCCGCTATCCAGGAACTGACAGACCTCCTCGATGCTGTGTTGTCCCGGGGTGTCCAGCGACTCCAGTTCCCGGCCCGGGGCCGGCCGGTCCCCGGCGGGTACCGGTGCCGCGGCCGCCTCGATGTTGGCCGCGTAATCACTACCGTCAGAAAACGCGATTGCATCTTCACCGGAGTCCGCGAGCACGTGGAATTCGTGTGACACGTTACCGCCAATCGCGCCACTGTCAGCCTGCACGGCGCGGAAGCCGAGTCCGAGTCGATTGAAAATGGTGGTATAGGCCTGGTACATCACCCGGTAGGTTTCATCCAGGGAGGACGCATCCGGGTGAAACGAGTAGGCATCTTTCATCAGAAATTCGCGCGCGCGCATGACGCCGAAGCGGGGCCTGATTTCGTCGCGGAACTTGGTTTGTATCTGGTAGTAGTTGACCGGGAGTTGCTTGTAGCTGCGTATTTCGCGACGGGCAATGTCCGTGATGACCTCTTCGTGGGTCGGGCCGAAACAGAACTCGCGCTGGTGCCGGTCATGGAAGCGCAGCAGTTCCGGTCCGTACTGCTCCCAGCGTCCGGATTCCTGCCATAACTCGGCTGGCTGGACGGCAGGCATCAGCAGTTCCAGGGCCCCGGCCGCATCCATTTCCTCGCGGACGATGGCCTCAACCTTGCGCAATACCCTGAGTCCGAGCGGTAGCCAGCTGTACAGGCCGGCGGCCTGCTTGCGGATCATGCCGGAGCGCAGCATCAACTGGTGGCTGACGATTTCGGCATCCGCCGGGGTTTCTTTCAGTGTGGACAGTGGGAAGCGTGACAAACGCATGGTGTTCCTATCCGGTCATTGACAAGTCGCCGATTGTAGCGGGCAACCGCTTGTCAGGTACAGGGAGGGTTCGTCAATCCTGTGAGACAGGCGGGCTATTCACTCCCCGGTGATAGTGGCGTCGGCAGTGCGTATCAGAAGGTGCCGCTATCCCATCCCCACATCTTGCGCGGGGCATCGGTAAATTCAATATAGATGCGCTCCGGGCTGATCCCCGTTTCCCCGGAGACCAGTTCGCACAGCGCCTGCGAGACATCGGTGGTGATGGATTCAGGCAAGCCGATACTCTTGAGCTCCAGGAAGGCGAGTGGCTCATCCGATCCGGCAAACTGCATTGCCGGGTTGGTTTCGACCGAGGTCATGACATAGCGTTCCGGTTTGCCCAGTTGCGCGGCAACCACAGCGGATGACCGGGCGGCCAGGGATTTTGCTTCTGCTTCCGGCAGGGACTGATTGGTCTGGATCCTGAGAAATGGCATGGTGTGGTTACTCGCAATTATCCTTGATCTGTTTGTTGGCTTCATCAATGCGCCGTGCGCGTTCCTCATCGGTCAGGCGAATGACTTTACCGTCCGGTGTCATGAAGGCCTTGTTTCCGCCCTGATGCAGGTTGGCCAGGTTCTGTTTGGAAATTTCGCAATTCTTCTTGCGCCGCGCCTTGATCATGTCCTGCTTCTCGGCATCGCTTTGCGCCGCCGATCTTTCTTCCTGTGCCTTGTTCATGGCATCCACCTGCTCTTTCAGGTTACTGCGGATACTGGCCGGGTCATCGGCCGGCGCGGCAGCCTGTTTCAACGTCTCGTACTTGCGGTCTTGAGGAGCTACCTGGGTGTAGTGGACGTCGCCATTATCATCGGCCCACTTGTAGATGGCATCCTTGCCGGCAGCATGGAGTCCGCCGGCAAATACCAGCAGTACACAGGTCAGGGACAGGTAACGGATCATGATAATTCCTTTGAGTGCGTCAATTATGAGGGCGGAAGATGCTAATCTATACAGATACTATGGTTGTTTGTCGGGAAGAACAAGGCGTTATGTCACAGTTTTTCCAGCCGCCGATAAGGAGATCCGCTGTGGCAGCCGCGGGGGCGGGCAGTGGCTTGACCTTTTCTTGGAATATCAGTACTTTCTACTATTACTCAATGGCGTGAGCTGCCTGCCCGTGATGGCGGGCTTTTTTCATGGTAATAATAAACGCCTCTGTGGGTAGTAACAGGAGTTCAACAGGGTGGAAATGACGGGCGCGGAAATCTTTGTGCGTGCATTGCACGACGAGGGTGTCGAGATAATTTTTGGTTATCCCGGTGGTGCTGTCTTGCATATCTACGATGCCCTCTACGCCCAGGACAAGGTCGAGCATATTCTGACCCGCCACGAACAGGGCGCCACCCATGCGGCCGATGGCTATGCACGATCGACCGGCAAACCGGGTGTCGTCATCGTGACTTCGGGCCCCGGTGCGACCAATGCCGTGACCGGGATCGCGACGGCGTACATGGATTCGATTCCCCTGGTGGTCTTCACCGGGCAGGTGCCGACTCACCTGATCGGCAACGATGCCTTCCAGGAAGCGGACAACATCGGAATCACCCGGCCCTGTGTCAAGCACAATTTCCTGGTCAAGGATGTCAACGAAATTGCCGTGACCATCAAGAAGGCCTTCTACGTCGCTACCACGGGCCGCCCCGGCCCGGTGGTGGTGGATATCCCGAAAGACATCACGGCGCAAAAGGCCGAATACAGCTATCCCGAAAAGATCAGCATGCGCTCCTACAACCCGGTGCATGTGGGGCATGCCGGCCAGATCAAGCGCGCGGTGAAGCTGATGCTCGGTGCGCGCCGTCCCATGCTGTACACCGGTGGCGGAGTCATCCTCGGAAATGCGGCCGGACCGCTCACCGAACTGGCTCGCGCCCTGGATTTTCCGGTCACCAATACTTTGATGGGGCTGGGTGGCTATCCGGCCACGGATCGACAGTTTGTCGGCATGCTGGGTATGCACGGTACCTATGAGGCCAATATGGCCATGCACCACTGTGATGTGCTGGTTGCCATCGGCGCCCGCTTTGATGACCGGGTGACCGGTAATATCGAGAAATTCTGTCCCACGGCAAAAATCGTGCATGTAGATATCGATCCCTCGAGTATTTCCAAGAACGTCAAGGTGGATATACCGATCGTCGGTTGCGTCGATAACGTGCTCAGGGCCATGCTGAAGTTGCTTAAAGATGGCAAGCGCCGGCCGGATCAGGGCGCCATCAAGGAATGGTGGCAGCAGATTGACGAGTGGCGTTCCAGGGATTGCCTCAAGTACGACCGGGACAGTGAGCAGATCAAACCACAGTATGTACTGGACACGCTTTACCGGGTGACGGATGGCGATGCCTACGTAACCTCGGATGTGGGGCAGCACCAGATGTGGGCCGCCCAGTACTACCGCTTTGACAAACCGCGCCGCTGGATCAATTCCGGCGGGCTGGGGACCATGGGGTTCGGCCTGCCGGCAGCGGTCGGCGTGCAACTGGCGCATCGGGATGCGACGGTGGTGTGCGTGACCGGTGAGGGCAGCATCCAGATGTGTATCCAGGAACTCTCTACCTGCCTCCAGTACGAGTTACCGATCAAGATCATCAACCTGAACAACCGTTACCTTGGCATGGTTCGGCAGTGGCAGGAATTCTTCTACCAGGGGCGCTATGCCATGTCTTACATGGAATCCCTGCCGGATTTCGTAAAACTGGCCGAGAGCTATGGCCATGTCGGCATGAAGATCGACAAGCCGGAAGATGTCGAGTCCGCCCTGAAAGAAGCAATGCAGCTGAAGGACCGGCTGGTGTTCATGGATTTTATTACCGACCAGACAGAGAACGTGTACCCGATGATTCCGGCGGGTGGCGGCCAGAACGAGATGATACTGATATGAGGCATATCATTTCGATCCTGATGGAAAACGAGGCGGGCGCATTGTCCCGGGTCGCCGGTCTTTTTTCGGCACGCGGTTACAACATCGAATCACTGACGGTGGCGCCAACGGAAGATGCTTCCTTGTCACGCATGACACTGGTCACGCGCGGTACCGACGAGATCATCGAACAGATCACCAAACAGCTGAACAAGCTGATCGATGTCGTGAAACTCATGGATATGACCGAGGGCCCGCACATCGAGCGTGAAATGTTGCTGGTCAAGGTCAATACCGGAGCTGACAAGCGTGAAGAACTGAAACGCACATCGGATATTTTCCGGGGACGGATTATCGACGTGACAGACAAGACCTACACCATTGAGTTGACGGGTGCGGGCGACAAGCTGGATGCCTTTCTGGAAACACTGGATCCAGGTGCAATAATCGAGGTCGTACGTTCCGGAGTTTCCGGAATTGCACGCGGTGATCGCTCCCTGAAAATCTGACCGCTCAACTTTTTTTGAAAATTTCAACCTTTCAGGAATATTCTTTTAACCGTTAACCGCTGTTGCGGCAGACCAAACAGCAAGTAATCTGACCAGGTACCAATCATGAATATTTACTACGATAAAGATATCAACCTTTCCATTATCCAGGAACTCAAGGTGGCCATCATAGGTTATGGCTCGCAGGGTCATGCCCACGCCAACAATCTCAGGGATTCCGGGGTCGACGTCACCGTGGGGTTGCGCTCCGGATCGATTTCCGAGGCCAAGGCAAAAAAGGCCGGCCTGAAAGTCAGTTCTATCGAGGACGCCGTGGATGGTGCCGACGTGGTCATGGTCCTGGCGCCGGACGAACACCAAGCCGTCCTGTACCGGGAAAAGATTGCACCTCATATCAAACAGGGGGCAACACTGGCGTTCGCCCACGGCTTCAATATCCATTTCCAGCAGATTGAGCCGCGCGCCGACCTGGATGTCATCATGATTGCTCCCAAGGGGCCGGGACACCTGGTGCGTTCCACCTACAAGCAGGGCGCCGGTGTCCCCTGTCTGATTGCAGTGTCCCAGGACGCCAGCGGGCACTCCAAGGAGATTGCGCTGTCCTATGCCTCAGCCAACGGCGGCGGCCGGGCCGGCATTATCGAAACCAGTTTTCGTGAAGAAACCGAAACTGACCTGTTCGGCGAGCAGGCGGTACTCTGTGGCGGTACCACGGCGCTGGTACAGGCCGGCTTCGAAACCCTGGTGGAGGCCGGGTATGCTCCGGAAATGGCATACTTTGAATGCCTGCACGAACTGAAACTGATCGTTGACCTGATGTATGAGGGCGGCATTGCGAACATGCGTTACTCCATTTCCAATACCGCCGAGTACGGCGACCTGACACGTGGCCCACGTATTATCACAGAAGAGACCAGGCAGGAAATGAGCCGGATTCTGACCGAGATCCAGAATGGCGAGTTTGCCCGGGAATTCATTCTCGAAAACCAGGCCGGCGCAGCCACCCTGAAGGCCAAGCGGCGGATCGGGCGCGAGCATGCCATTGAACAGGTGGGCGGAAAGTTGCGTGGCATGATGGCATGGATCAGTTCCGGCAAGATCGTTGACAAGAATGTCAACTGAGGCGGGAAGCCCGGCTCGGCAGAACAGATAATTCCGGCGCTACTCAAGTGAAAGGTATAATCCCTGTGATTGCACGGGAAGGACAGATTCCGATTGCCATCGGTGTCCTGGCGGCCATCGTGATTACCCACTTTGTCGGATTTATGGCCTCACTGGGATTCTGGTTGTTCGCTCTGGTGCTGGTGCTGATCTTCAGAGATCCGAACCGTGAGGTACCGGCTGTGCCCCTTGCCGTCGTCAGTCCGGCCGATGGCAGGATTATTTCCGTGAATGAACAGCCTGATCCCTACCTGGAACGGCAGAGCATCCTGGTATCCATGCAAATGAATTCTTATGGCACATTTGCCACACGCAGTCCTGTCGAGGGCAAGGTACTGGAGCCCCCGAATATGCCGCATGGAAATAATGCGCCGCACGGTGTGTGGTTGCAGACCGATGAGGCGGATGATGTGGTATTGGTGATGAACCGTGGCCGGCTGCATAATACACCACGCTGTTATATCGAATTCGGGGAACGCGTGGGACAGGGGCAGCGGTGTGGATTTATTTACCTCGGCGCACGCATCGATCTGTACTTGCCGGTAAGCAGCCGTATTGATGTGTCACCCGGCGACCGGGTGTGCGCCGGCTCTGATGTTATTGCACGACTTGTACATAACTGAATGCGGCTGATCTGTCGATGGAACAGAACGAGACAAGACTGAAATCAAGGCGCGGTATTTACCTGCTGCCAAACATGTTTACCACGGCCGGACTGTTCGCCGGATTCTATGCCATCGTGGCGGCCATGGGGGGGCGTTACGAAGCCGCGGCCATCGCGATATTCATTGCCATGATCATGGATGGTATCGATGGCCGGGTTGCACGGCTGACGCATACCCAGAGCGAGTTCGGGGTGCAGTACGACAGCCTGTCGGACATGGTATGTTTCGGACTGGCGCCGGCGCTGGTGATGTATGAATGGTCACTGCAGTACATGGTCAGTATCGGCTGGGCCAAACTCGGCTGGCTGTCGGCATTTGTCTATACTGCCGGTGCGGCCTTGCGGCTGGCACGCTTCAACGCGCAGATCGGAACGGCCGAGAAAAGCTACTTCAAGGGTCTGCCCAGCCCATCCGCTGCCGCTGTCCTCGCCGGGTTGATATGGATCGGTGCCGATAATGACGTGGCCGGCCAGGATGCAGTCTATCTTGCCTTTATCATGACTGTCCTGATGGGCGGGTTGATGGTCAGTAATGTGCGTTACTACAGTTTCAAGGAATTTGATTTCAAGAACCGGGTACCGTTCGTCGGCCTGCTGGTCGGGCTGCTGGTCTTCGTGTTTACCTCCATTGATCCGCCCAAGGTCCTGTTTGCCGGATTCCTGTTCTATGCCATTTCAGGCCCGGTGTTGACGCTGGCCAGGGTCCGCAAGAACCGTGCGACCCGCCGCCGTGACCGTTGAATCCCCGCGGGACTTGGAATAACAGGGATTTTGCTTTATATTTGTCCGTATGAATCTTCAGTGTTTCAAAACCCGTCTGTCACCCATGCCTGTCCTGGCAGGACAGTCGGGCCTTCTGCTGTTCCTCCTGCTGCCTTCGGGCAACTGATATCACACCTGGCGAGGGTTAACGCATACAAGCAAACAACAGGGTCCGGCAGAGCACCGGCTGCTGCCACTTGCCGGCAGCCGGGGCTTTCCGGGCAGTCAGGTGAATCCACCAGGATTTATCAGATCTGCACAGGGGTTACACCATGAGTAGTGACAAGCTGATTATCTTTGATACGACCTTGCGCGACGGGGAACAAAGCCCTGGTGCGTCCATGACTCGTGACGAAAAAGTCCGTATCGCCAAGGCACTGGAGCGAATGCGTGTCGACGTGATCGAGGCGGGTTTTCCGATTGCCAGTCCCGGGGATTTCGAGGCGGTACAGGCCGTGGCCCGGGCAGTGACCGACAGCACTGTCTGCGGCCTGGCCCGCGCCCTCGACAAGGACATCGACCGGGCCGGGGAGGCTCTGAAACCGGCAGCCTCGGCGCGCATCCATACCTTTATCGCCACGTCGCCGATACACATGCAGATGAAGCTGCGTATGCAACCGGAGCAGGTGCTGGAGCAGGTCGTGCATGCCGTCAAGCGTGCCCGTGGCTTTACCGATAATGTGGAATTCTCGCCCGAAGATGCCGGTCGTTCGGAAATCGATTTTCTGTGCCTGGTCATCGAAGCAGCCATTGATGCAGGGGCGACTACGGTCAATATACCGGATACCGTGGGCTACAACCTGCCGCACCAGTTCGGTGAACTGATGCGTACACTGATCGAGCGCGTTCCCAACTCCGATCGCGCCGTATTCTCGGTACATTGTCATAATGACCTTGGGCTGGCCGTCGGCAATTCCCTGTCCGCGGTGCTCAACGGGGCACGCCAGGTGGAATGTACCATCAACGGTCTGGGGGAACGTGCGGGCAATGCCGCCCTCGAGGAAGTGGTGATGACGGTACAGACCCGTCAGGATATCTTTCCCTGCCGCACCAATCTGGATGCAACCCGGATCATGACCTGTTCACGGCTGGTGTCCGGGATTACCGGCTTTGCCGTGCAGCCCAACAAGGACATCGTTGGCGCGAATGCCTTTGCGCATGAATCCGGTATTCACCAGGACGGCGTCCTTAAAAGCCGGGAAACCTACGAAATCATGCGTGCACAGGATGTCGGCTGGGACGCCAACCGGATCGTATTGGGGAAACATTCGGGGCGCAATGCCTTTCGTACCCGCCTGCACGATCTGGGAATCGAACTCGGTTCCGAGGAAGAACTGAATGATGCCTTCGGACGCTTCAAGAAGCTCGCGGACAAGAAACATGAGATCTTTGATGAGGACCTGCAGTCCCTGGTTACGGAAACCGGGCTCGAGGCCGGTAACGAATGGGTCAAGCTGGTGGCGCTGAAGGTGTGTTCGGAAACCGGGGAAACACCAAAGGCCGCAGTGACTCTCTGGATCGAAGGCCAGGAACAGCCGGCAACCGCCGCGGGCAGCGGGCCGGTGGATGCGGCCTATCGCGCCATCGAAAAGCTCGTCAGCAGCGGGACTGAATTGCAACTCTATTCTGTCAACAATATTACCAGCGGCACGGATTCGCAGGGGGAGGTAACGGTCCGGCTGCAGCTTGATGGACGCATTGTCAATGGGCAGGGAGCGGATACCGATATCGTGATTGCATCTGCCAAGGCCTACGTCAATGCATTGAACAAGATTATCCAGCGGCAGGAACGCGCCCATCCCCAGCGGGGCGATGTCTGATTTTCGGGTTTACGGGATGCCGTTATGAACAATGTGCAACGTAATGAATATCTGGCAGCCATGGGAATCCGGCAGTGGGTGCGGCGCGACAAGGGCTTGCCGGTCGCCGCACTTGACTGGCCGGCGCTGCAGGAGCGGGTTGCCACGTGTACCTGCTGTGCCCTGCATACATCGCGTACCCGGACCGTGTTTGGAACCGGTAACCGCTCAGCGGACTGGCTGGTTGTCGGTGAGGCGCCGGGAGCGGATGAGGACCGCCAGGGTGAACCGTTCGTCGGCCGCGCGGGGCAGTTGCTGACGGAGATGCTTAGGGCTACGGGGTGTGAACGGGAGGCCGTCTACATCACCAATATCCTGAAATGCCGCCCGCCCGACAACCGTGACCCGCAACCGGACGAAGTATCCAGTTGTCATGCCTATCTGGAGCGGCAAATTGATCTGATCAAGCCGCGACTGATCCTGGCAGTGGGCCGGATTGCCGCACATAACCTGCTGCAGACAAACACCCCCGTGGGCCGGATGCGTGGCCAGGTGTATCACTTTGGGCCGGCCGGAATTCCGCTGGTGGTGACCTACCATCCTGCCTACCTGCTGCGTTCACCCCTGGAGAAACGCAAGTCCTGGGATGATCTGCAGTTGGCACTGCAGATCATTAATGGACAGTGACTTGCAATACTGCCAAAGTGACTGATAACCATGATATGTAACCGAATGCTGGTATGAGCGCGATTTTAAAAGCGCCCGGTCTGCACTTCCGTCCCATGCAGAGTGACGACCTGTCGGACGTTATGGAAATCGAGCGCCGCAGTTATCCACACCCCTGGACACGCCTGATATTCAGAGATTGCCTGCAGACCGGTTACTGTTGCTGGGTGGTGGAACGGCAGGGCCTTATTGAAGGCTACGGTATTATCAGTATCGCCTCCGGCGAATCACACCTGTTGAATCTGTGTGTGCGCCCCGAGTCCCGGTGTCAGGGTGTCGGGTTGAAAATACTGCAGCACTTGATTTCACTGGCGCGTCGCCACGAGGCGGAAATTATTTTTCTCGAGGTACGTCCCTCAAACGAGGCAGCTATCGAGCTGTACCGGCGGAATGGCTTCAACGAACTGGGTACCCGCAAGGACTACTACCCGGCAGGGGATGCGCGTGAAGATGCGCTGATCCTGGCGCGGGTTCTGTGAAACCCGAGACGCCGCCTTGCTCATTCAGTAGAATGCCTGACTTTCAGCCGTAAAGTTCGCTTACCCCATGAGCACTCTGCAACAAGAAGTGGCCCGCCGCCGCACCTTCGCTATTATTTCGCATCCGGATGCCGGCAAGACCACGTTAACGGAGAAACTGCTGCTGTTTGGCGGCGCCATTCAGCTGGCCGGTACCGTAAAAGGCCGCAAGGCAGCGCGCCATGCCACCTCGGACTGGATGGAGCTGGAGAAGCAGCGCGGGATCTCGGTGACTTCGTCGGTAATGCAGTTTCCGTATGGCGACGCCATCGTCAACCTGCTGGATACACCGGGACACGAGGACTTTTCGGAAGATACCTACCGGACACTGACCGCCGTGGATTCGGCGCTGATGGTCATCGACTGCGCCAAGGGCGTGGAGGACCGCACCATCAAGCTGATGGATGTCTGCCGTCTTCGCGATACACCGATATGTACCTTCATCAACAAGCTCGACCGTGAGGGGCGGGACTCCATCGAGTTACTCGACGAGATCGAAGAGATTCTCAAGATCCGCTGTGCGCCAGTGACCTGGCCGGTCGGGATGGGGAAACGTTTCCGGGGTATCTATCATCTCGTCGATGATGCGGTGCACCTGTATGAACCCGGGAAGAATACCGAGCGCTCGGACGTCAGGATCATCAAGGGCGTTGACAATCCATTGCTGGACGAGGTCCTTGGAGACCAGGCTGCCGAATTGCGGGATGAGGTCGAGCTGGTCGCGGGTGCGAGTCACGGGTTTGATGTGGCGGCCTATCTGGACGGCAAGCTGACACCGGTGTTTTTCGGTTCTGCCATTAATAACTTCGGGGTCAGGGAATTGCTGGACCACTTTGTGATGACGGCGCCACCACCGCTGGCGCGGCAGACGACGGGGCGTGCTGTCGACCCCGAGGAGGAACTCTTCACGGGGTTTGTATTCAAGATACAGGCCAATATGGATCCGGCCCACCGGGACCGGATTGCCTTTCTGCGAATTTGCTCCGGTAACTACCGCAAGGGAATGAAGATGCGGCATGTCCGCATCGGCAAGGATGTGCAGATCTCGAATGCAGTGACCTTTCTGGCAGCGGACCGTGGACATGTCGAGGAGGCCTTTACCGGGGATATCATCGGTCTCCATAACCACGGCACTATCCGCATCGGTGACACCTTCACCCAGGGAGAAGACCTGAAATTTACCGGCATTCCGAACTTTGCACCCGAGTTGTTCCGGCGCGCCCTGCTGAAAGACCCGTTGCGCATGAAAGCCCTGCAAAAAGGTCTGGATCAGCTATGCGAAGAGGGCGCGACCCAGCTGTTCCGGCCGTACAAGAACAATGATCTGATACTGGGTGCGGTCGGCATCCTGCAATTTGACGTGGTGGCGCACCGTCTGAAGGATGAATACGGTGTGGATTGCCAGTTTGAACCGGTCAACGTGGCGACTGCACGCTGGGTGCAGTGTCCCGATGACAAGACCGAGCAAAAACTGCGGGACAAGGCATTTGAATATCTTGCCGAGGATCAGGGCGGCTCACTGGTCTATATTGCGCCAACCCGGGTCAACCTGGAACTTGCGCTGGAAAAATGGCCGGAGGTGCAGTTCCTGGCGACCCGTGAGCATTGATCCGGCGCCGGTCTAGAAGTCAATCCAGTGGATGACATGGTCCTCCAGTTGTTCGCGTGGCACCCCGGTTTCGCTGATGGTCCGCCCGCGCACCGAGATACCGGCCTGGTGGACACTTTCCGGGTCACCGGATATCAGCGGGTGCCACCATTCCAGTGCTTGTCCGTTGGCCAGTTTCCGGTAGGCGCAACTCGTTGGTAACCAGTTGAACTGTCCGCCATCATCCGCTGACAGCAGCAGGCAATCCGGTACGATATGCGTACGCTCCGGGTAGTTGCTGCAACGGCAGTGGTGTTCATCCAGCAGCCGGCAGGCGACATTGGTGTAGAACAGCAGTCCGGAATCCACGTCTTCCAGCTTGTGCAGGCAGCAACGGCCACAGCCATCGCATAATGACTCCCACTCCTGCGGTGTCATTTCGGCAAGCGACTTACTGTTCCAGAAGGCTGTGTTGTCTGTAACCATAGCGGTGCTTGTGACTTATTTCATTTCCTGGGATCAGTGTGTACGCTGCGTTGTATATTAATACAAGAAGATGTAAAAAATCCGGTGACTGAAAAAAACAGTAACAGCGCAAGGTGTGGGGTCTGGAGCTGGGCGTTGTACGACTGGGCCAACTCGGCCTTTGCCACGACCGTTATGGCCGGTTTTTTCCCGGTATTTTTCAAGCAATACTGGAATACCGGTGTATCGGTTACCGAGAGTACCTTTCGACTCGGACTGGTAAGTTCACTGGCAAGCCTGCTGATCGTGTTTATGGCGCCGGTCCTCGGGGCCGTGGCCGATTATCTCGGACGACGCAAGGGGATGCTGCTGGCCTTCGCATTTCTCGGGATCATCATGACGGCAGGGCTCTCTCTGGTCAGTGCGGGCGCGTGGTGGTTGGCAGCCGTTCTCTATGTCATGGCGCTGGCTGGATTCTCGGGCGCCAATATTTTCTACGACGCGTTGTTGCCGTTTATCAGTGATGATGCCGATCTTGATCGAACCTCTGCGCTGGGATTTTCGCTGGGTTACCTGGGGGGCGGCCTGTTGCTGGCGCTGAATGTGTTGATGACACTGCACCCGGACTGGTTTGGTCTTGCAGACAGCACATCCGCCATCCGGATCTCGTTTCTCATGGTGGCCGTCTGGTGGCTGGTGTTTTCACTACCCCTGGTCCTCAATGTGCCGGAGCCGGATGATCATCCGGAGACGGTGCCGGCAAACATGCTGAAAGCCGGTTTCTGCAGGGTTTGGGAAACGCTGCATGAAATCCGGCAGTTGCGCACTGTCTGGCTGTTTCTGGTGGCTTACTGGTTATACATCGACGGTGTCGACACCATTGTGCGCATGGCCGTGGACTATGGCCTTTCCCTCGGGTTTGACCACAAGCACCTGATCCTGGCGCTGCTGATCACCCAGTTTACCGGGTTCCCCGCCGCCCTGGTGTTTGGCCGGCTGGGCAGTCGTATCGGGCCCCGGCCGGGGATCTTCATCGCCCTGGTGATATACATGCTGGTGACAGTCAGTGGCGTGTTGATGAATGATGTGTCGGAATTCTATTTTCTGGCTTTTATGATTGGACTGGCGCAGGGCGGTATACAGGCGTTAAGTCGCTCCCTGTATGCGCGCATGATACCGCAGTCACGTTCAGCCGAGTTCTTCGGGTTTTACAACATGCTGGGAAAATTTGCGGCGGTCCTCGGCCCGATCATGATGGGTTGGGTGGGTGCACTGACCGGCAGCCCACGCTCCGGGATTTTGTCATTGCTGGTGTTGTTCGTGGCGGGTGCGCTGGTGTTGTTGCGGGTGAGAGGGGGAAATGCCGAAAAGGTGACAACACAGTGAATGGATTACGGGAATCGCCCCGCAGTTTGCGGTGGCTTTACCCTGCCGCGAGTAACCCCAGATATATGTGATGCAAACCGGATAACCCCCTACATTTTGTGTTTTAGCTCGACAGATATATAACTACTTGATTAGTAAAATATAAACGTGTATAAAAAAACAACAATAAAAATGTGCTATTTCAGGGATGTCTTTAGCATATTAACGTTAAGTCCCAGTGTACGTGAGGAGCATTAAATGTTGAAAAGCTACGATGACCTGCTGCAGCGGCGCTTGCGTCATGTAAACGTGACGCATAATGAGGCGACCAGGACAGTATGGGTCGAATTCAAATATAACAAACGCCCGTGTTTTACCACCGCGCTGCTTGATGATATCCGGGCGGCACAGCGCTCGATCAGCAAGACGGCATTGGCCGAATACCGGGAAGGGCGCCCCGACCGGCTCCTGTTCCAGGTAATTACTTCCGCCGATAGCCAGGTGTTTAGCCTGGGTGACCTGGAATATTTTATCAATCTCATAGAAACAAAAGACCGCGAGGCATTACTGCGTTACGCGAGGATTTGCGTAGATATCCAGTTTGCCTCAGTCACTCATTATGATATCCCGTTTACCACGATTTCCCTTGTCGAGGGTGAGGCGCTGGGTGGCGGTTTTGAGGCCGCATTGTCCGCGAACTTGCTGGTGGCCGAGCGCAAGGCGCGCTTCGGGTTCCCGGAAATTACCTTCGGAATGTTCCCGGGGATGGGCGCCCTGTCTTTACTGGTGCGCAAGATTACACCCGGTATGGCAAGACGCCTGATGATGGATCACCGGATTTATACGGCTGAGGAACTGTATGATCTGGGGGTGGTCGATGTGCTGGCGCCGGATGGTGGGGGCAAGGCTGCCGTAACGGACTACATAAAGCGGCATACGAATGCGGCTCCCGGGCTGCACGGTTTTCAGGCAGCTCTGGACCGGGCGCTGCCGATCAGTCATGACGAATTACTGGATGTGGTGGAACTGTGGGTTGATGCCGCGCTGCAGCTTTCCGGAAAGAACCTGCGTCTCATGGCTTACTTTGCGCGGGCGCAACTCAAGCGCTATGAAACCGGCGATATCAAGGAAACGAATGATGAATTCAAGTCCGTTTCCAGCTAACCCGGGTTGGCCGTTCAGCCGATAACCTCGAGTGCGCTTTCCCGGTCGTGTAATGCACGGATAGCCTCATCTGCAGCCGTTTGCAGTGCCTGTATACAGGCAATTCCGGTCCGCCTGAATGCATCTTCGTCTGTCTGCTGGGCTTCCAGGCTGAGTTGGGCCAGTCTGGAGAGACCCAGGTACAGCGCGCCGCCCTTGATCGCGTGGGCGAAATCCCTGAATTTTGATATATCCTGATTGGCGACGGCAGCCTCGAGACCGCGGATATCGTTGTCGGCATCCGTCTCGAAATTTCTGATCAGATCCGAAATAAATGCCTGGTTACCTTCGGCAAGATTCACCAGGTTCTCGAATTCTGCATCATCTATCACGGGCAATGTACTGCTATCCTGCACATCCACCGGATCCGCAGATGATTTGTTTGACGCGGGTTCCTGTGCTATTGCCTGGCCGGTCGCCTTGACCGTGCTAAGTGTTTCCTGCAGCTTGACCAGTGATACCGGCTTGGTCATGAACCGTTCGATCCCGGCGGAACGGCAGGCCTCACGTGATTCTTCGGTGGCATCGGCGGTCAGTACGATAAATTCCACTGGCGGATTGCCGCCATGCGCCAGGCTGTAGGCCTCGAAGGCTTCCACTCCACCCAGGTCGGGCATATTCTTGTCAATAATGACCGCATCAAAATGACCTTCTTCCAGCTGTTCGAGGGCGGCCGTTCCGCCATCGACAACGCTGCATTGATGGCCGAGCTTTTCAAGCATCCGCCGTAACACAATCCGGTTGGTTGCGTTGTCATCCGCAATCAGGACCGCGAGTCTCCGGGAGCGGCTTTGTGCCCTGACCTGGTGATGTGCGATATGCACAATATCCTCTTCCGTACTGTGCCGGGAGTAGCTCGCATGCAGTGTATTCAGCAGGATGTTGGTATCGGGTTCCAGCCCCATGATATAGAGGCGATCATGTCTGTACACATCTTCTTCACATAAAAAAGTATGGTCAGTGAAAAGAATGACAGAGGTATGTTTCAGTTTGTTGTTATTCTCGATGTCTGTCAGTAGTGAAACAAGTTCATGACTGTAGCGAGCATGCTCTATAACGATAGCATCATAAGGTTCTGATGGAGACCGGCATTCCAGCAGTTCAGTCGCCTGTTCAAGCGTTGCTGCCGGCTCGTATTTAATCCCCCATGTGTCAAGCGCATCGCTGATGCCGTTGTCCGTTCCGTTATCGACATACAACACACTGCAATCACCTGCCCATGCCAGGCTGGCAACGGTTGCCTGCCGGTCTTCAGCAGCAAAAGGAAGATCGAACCAGAAGGTGGTGCCTACGCCCGGCGTGCTCTGGATGCCGATCTTTCCGCCCATCAATACGACAATATTCTTACAGATGGTTGTGCCCAGCCCGGTACCCCCATAGCTGCGCGAGACGCTGTTGTCAGCCTGCGTGAACGGTTCGAAGATGGCGGCCTGCCGTTCCAGCGGGATACCGATACCGGTATCGGTGACTTCAAACCTTAACAGTACCTGATCGTCGGTGATTTCACGGGGGTGGATACGGACGGTGATAAATCCCTGTTCGGTAAATTTTAGTGCATTGCCCACAAGGTTGATGATGACCTGGCGCAGCTTGTGTGGATCACCGTGCAGTAACCAGGGGGTCCTGGGATCGACGTTCTCCTGTAGCTGCAGTTGTTTGCTGGCAACCTGTGGCTGGAAGATGCGTAAGGTCGTACTGACCAGGGCATAGAGATCGAACTCGACATTTTCCAGCGACAGTTCACCGGCCTCGATTTTTGATAAATCCAGTATGTCATTGATCTGGCGTGCAAGGGCCTGTCCGGAAGCGTGGATGGTGTCTACGCATTCCTTGTCGTCCGCGGCCAGGGGGCGCAGTCGCAGCAGGTCGGCCATCCCGAGTATGCCGTTAAGTGGGGTGCGGATCTCATGTGACATGCACGAGAGGAAGTCACTCTTGGCACGGCTGGCGGCATCGGCGCGGTCTAAGGCTTCGTTCAGGCGCCGGATCAGTATGCCGGAATAGGCCGGGATAACCAGCAATGTAATCGCCAGACCAATGGCCAATGTAATATTTGTGGACCAGTAGGGCGTGGTTGCAACCACAGAACCGAAACCTATCAACGAGGCGAGACAGGACAGATAGAGATAATTTTCACCGTAGCGGAAACCGTTGCCGAGAGTTACCCAGAGAAATACCCCATACCAGGGGGCGCCCATAGGACCAGTCAGGAATAATCCATAGCTTAATGCGCCAATATCGCTAACAATACCGATTACACGCCGGGAGACTGATTGTTGGGGCCATAATAATGTTGTGACGAACAGGCTGAAAGCAAAAACCAAAAATACAAGAATAAATATTATGCCAGTTGCCCATAAACCGGATTCTGAATGTATGCCTGGTTTGTTAAAAAATAAATATCCAAGAAACGACATGGGGATGGCAATTCTTAAAATGCCTTGTTCTTGCTCGGGGGTCCCGCTCCAGCCGAACGAACGGCAGAACTGGCCCAGTGCGTGCATAGGACCTGCCGTCTTCGTATCATTCGTGTGTTTACTCGACATCGCGGAATATTTCCCGTTACCGTGGTGTACTATTGCAGCTAACAGGAAGGTTGTCGGCCGGTTGGCGGGGGACTTAAGTTTTTATAATCAGCTACATAGGGGTTATATATGGTCGAAACAGCTGTTTTCGAGGTTATAGCAAGTCACATAAAGAGTCGGCCGGAGGCGATAACTCGGGAAATGCCGCTGGAGGACCTCGGGATTGATTCCCTGGGGGCAATTACCATCCTTTATGAGCTGGAAGACCGTTACGACATTGAAGTTCCCAACGAGGTGTTTGATTCACTCCACGTGGTTAACGATATCGTGATCCAGCTCGAACAGCTGGTGGGAAACAAAGCTTCTGTATGATGCGGGAGGTTTGCATCACAGGGCTTGGCAGTATTTGCGGGCTGGGTCCTACAGTATCCGACTACTGGTCCACATTGACGGCTGGAAAGTCAGCCATCAGGCCGCTGACAGACGTTAATCCCGGAGTAAAGATCAAGGTTGGCGCCACCGCGGCTGATTTTCAGGCCGACCAGTATTTTGGTCCCAATGAACTTCCACTGCTGGACCGTTTCTCGCAATTTGCCGTCATTTCGGCCCGGGAAGCATTGACCGATGCCGGCCTGGAAAATAATGCAGCAGTTGTTGGCCAGGCCGCCGCGATTATCGGTACCGGTTGCGGGGGCAAGCAGACCGATGAAGAGACCTACCAGCAACTCTACCAGCAGGGCCGATCACGTGTCCATCCACTGACGATTCCAAAGGGCATGCCAAGCGCAGCAGCCAGCATGGTGAGTCAGCATCTGGGGATCAAGGGCCCGGTATTCTCAACTGCCAGTGCCTGCGCCTCCAGTGCCCATGCCATCATCCAGGGACGCATGATGATCCAGTCAGGATTGGTGGATGTGGCGCTGGTGGGAGGAACCGATGCGCCATTCACTTACGGCTTGTTAAAGGCCTGGGAAGCGCTGCGGGTGGTTTCCAGTGATACCTGCCGGCCATTCTCGGTAGACCGTTCCGGCATGGTGCTGGGTGAAGGGGCTGCCATGCTGGTGCTGGAATCCGAAGAGCATGCCCGGCAACGCGGGATTCGCGTCTATGCAGAACTGGCAGGCTGTGGCATGTCTTCCAATGCCGGACACATTACCCGACCGGATGTTGGCGGTATTTCCATAGCGATGACCCGCGCACTTGAAGATGCGGATCTGGCCGCGGATGCAGTGCAATATATCAATGCGCATGGAACCGGGACAGTGGCCAACGATGTGGCCGAGACCGAGGCCGTACACCGCGTTTTCGGTGCCCATGCACCGTCACTCATGCTGTCATCCACCAAGTCCATGCATGGCCATGCGCTGGGTGCATCCAGTGCCCTGGAACTTGTTGCTACGGCACTGGCAATATACAATGGAGTGGTGCCGCCAACCGCCAATTTCAGCGGGCCGGGAGAAGGCTGTGATCTGGATTATGTTCCCGGTACCGCACGCGAGCATCGGGTTGATGCCGCGCTGTCCAACGCATTTGCGTTCGGAGGGCTGAATGCCGTGATTGCGCTCAAGGCCTTCGACAGCTGAGTAGTCATCAACCGCGCAGTTTGAACAGATAGTGGCTGTTCCCGTAGAAATTACCGTCTTGCGGGGCGAATACCGCCTTGCATAGCGAGAAGTAGTTGTTCCAGTGGGCGATGGCATCGGTGTCGAATACGGAGCCGTACAAACCGGGGATATTGTCCCAGAAGCGATGATGCCATTCGTCCAGCGTGCGCCAGTAGTTTAGCCCGTTAACAAACCAGTGTCCGGCAAGATCGAAGTGTTCAGTGTGGCGTGCAAACTCGTCGTGTGGCCAGACGCGACCACCTGGAAAATACAGGCCAATTCTTGTTTTTGTCGGGTCGAGAAACTGTGGAACAGCTTGTTTTGAAGTTATGTAGTGATGAAAAGTTCTTCCATTCTCAGATAACAGATTCGAGATTCGCTTGAGCACTCCATGCATATTCAATACTTGTTCGAAAACAGCGACTGAAATTACCAGTTTGTAATTACTTCCGAGCGAGTCCAAAGGCGCTTTATCGAACATACCCTCGATTAATCTGAATCGCCCGCTACCTAGCGGGTCAGTGGGGTCCTGCATGCGTTTCCGCAGATAGGCAACCTGTACCTTGCTCGGGGTAATGCCGGTGATTTCAAGATCTGGATAATGTTCCAGCAGGTAGGTTTCCAGTGATCCGAATCCGCAGCCAATATTAAAGATGCGCTCATGACCTTCTATCTGCGCGCGTTCGGCTATCAGTGCAAATTTGGCTTGTTGTGCCTGTTCCAGGGTTGCTGTTGAATTGCGTATGGCCGCTGGCGTTTCACCATAATAGGCCATGGAGTAGGCTTGGTAATGTTTGTCCAGAAAGCTCGCGAAGAATTCGGGTTTTTCATCATAATGACTATCCATCAGCGCTTCGGTTTCTTCCATGATAGGGCCATCGGCGCTTGATATACCCAGGTCATCAAGTGAGACCGGCTCTTCTTCCAGATGCTGGTACTCTCTTTCGAAGTATCGTGTCAACCGGCTTTCGTAGAGTGCAAGTTCCTCACTGCCAGGGCCGAAGATTCCGGCATCGGCGAGTTGTTGCTCGATCGGTACTGTGGATGCATCCATCAGGGATCCTGGAATATTACTTCTTCACGGGGACCCCGTTTTTACAAATTCACCGGGTCACCATCATAATGTGATGCTATCATAGTGGTGGCATATACAGTACACGAATGATCGCGCTCGGCCGAACGAGTACTGCCGGTCTCTTCGTCACGGTATTCCCCGGTCTTGGCCAGGCGCGCAGGGTTTCGCATTCACTCTGCCTTCATGGCCCAGTCGATTACCGTACCGTTTGCCTGGCACGTCCCCAGTCTGATCGATGCCGACTTGGGTGGGCATGTGGCCAAGAAGCGAGTGGCGTTGCCTGGACGTGGCAAAGGGAGTGGTTCTCGCACCCTGGTGGTTTATCAGCAAGGCAACAAGGCGTTCTTTGTCTACGGCTTTGCAAAGATGAACGGGCGAACATCGGTGTCGCCGCCGACCCAGTGACTATTGGTCTTATGGTCACCTTTAATGCCGCCCGACGGAGGACGTAAGTCGAAGAATTTGAAATGGCTCCCTGGGCCGCCCCTCGATCGGACCGCCCAGTCGGCCCCAGTCAATGATGCCACCAAAGGTGTTACCTCAGAGACCCAGCGACTGTCTTATGGTCACCCTTTATGCCGGACGATGGGGGGCGTAAGCCGAAGATTTGAATGGCTCCCCGGGACGGGCTCGAACCGCCGACCCAGTGATTAACAGTAACCAAGTTAACGATCAACCCCGTCTGCGAAACACACCGGATACCCGGCAAATAATACCTACTGATTATTCACCAACGGCATATCCGGCAACATATTCTGGATCTTCAAAATGGCATCGAGTTGTGCCTTGAATGCCTTGAAGCACTCCGGATCGAAATGGATACCGGATTGGCTTTCCATGTACTCCAGCGCGGCCTGTACGGACCAGGCGTTCTTGTACGGACGTTCCGAGACCAGGGCGTCATAGACGTCGGCGACCGCAACAATCCTGGCTTCGAGCGGGATTTCATCGCCCTGTTTGCTATAGGGATAGCCCGAGCCGTCGAACTTCTCATGATGGCCCAGCGCAATAACGGCGCCCATTTTCAGGAACTTGGACGGGCTGTCCTTGAGGATTTCGTGACCGATCAGGGTGTGCTCCTTCATGATCTCGAATTCTTCCCTGGTGAGTTTCCCCGGCTTGAGAAGAATGCTGTCCTTGATGCCGATTTTTCCGATGTCATGCATCGGGGCGGCCATTTCAATGACATCGGCTTCCTTGCTGGAGTAGCCCATTTCCTCGGCGATGAGGCGTGAGTATTTGGCCATACGGATAACATGGTTGCCGGTCTCTTCGTCACGGTATTCACCGGCCTTGGCCAGGCGCAGCAGGGTTTCGCGTTCACGCAGCCGAATTTCACTGGTCGCCTCGGCGACCCGGCGTTCCAGCCAGTGAGAGCGGTCCTTGATAATCTTGTACTGCAGGTGCTGGGTCAGCAGGTTGCGGCAACGGGCACGGCATTCATGATGGTCAACCGGCTTCATCAGGAAGTCGGTCGCACCGACCTCCAGGGCCTCATAGCGCACATTCCGGTCTTCAATCGAGGTCACCATGATGATGGGAATATGCTCGCAGGCGGGATTACCGCGGAATTTCCTGATGACCTCGATGCCGTTCATTTCCGGCATCTTGTAGTCGACCAGCAGCAGGTCAGCCGGATTGCCGGCCAACCAGTTGAGCCCTTCAACGGGGTTTTCAAATGACTGGATATCCAGTCCTTCCTCAATCGATTTAACCAGCTGTACCAGTATCTGGCGGCTGGTTAACTGGTCATCAATAACTACGATTGTGGTCATATCACGTCCTGTTTCCCGTGCCGGAATTCCGGTTTGTATCGGGTGGCTGTCAGTCGGGCGGGTGACGGCTGCTTTGATCGGATATCCCATAACCGACTGAATTGAATAAATAAAATATCTCTTTCCCGTGCAGCAAATATATCGGCAATCGGGCCGGAATATTTAGAACATTCAGTATGTTGAGTATTACCGGCAGGCGCGGGTGCGTGGTGTGAGCCAACCGCATGCGCTTGCAGGCGGTTTGCCAGCTAGTAGAATACGCGGTTCGCGTAAACAGGACATGAACATGACAGAGTCGGACGACACAAAGAAGGCGCGCGCGCCCTCGTTCCTGAATGTACTTGGCAGTGTGCTGGCAAGTGTGTTTGGTGTGCAAAGTAATCGAAATCGTGAACAGGACTTTACCCGCGGAAAACCGTCGCAATATATCCTGGTGGGATTACTGGTGACCGTTATTCTTGTATTGTCGGTCTGGGGAGTGGTGAGCCTGGTAATGAAACTCGCAGTACCTGATCTAGAGTGACTGTATTTTCTGCTGTTGTTCTTCCAGGCGGGTAATCGCGGTTTTCAGGTCCAGGGCCTTCGCCTGTTCCTTCTCGACGACAGCCGCAGGCGCCTTGTCAACAAAACCTGAATTGGCCAGTTTATTCTCGCAGCGTTCCAGTTCACCCTGCTTTTTTTCCAGTTCTTTTGCCAGCCGCCTGATTTCGGCTTCCTTGTCGATCAGTCCCGAGAGTGGAATCAGCAATTTCATTTCGCCGACCAGGGCCGTGGCGGATTCCGGGGCATCTGCGCCGGCATCGAGCCATGAAATGGACTCGATTCGACCGACCACCATGAGATATGGCCGGTGATGCGCCAGGCGGTCCCTGTCTTCCGCGGAACCACCCTGCAGCAGCACCGGGAGTCGTTTGCGTGGATCGATATTCATTCCGCTACGGATCTTGCGTACCCCGTTAATGGTTTCCATGACCCACTCGATCTCGCGGCACGCCTGCGGGTCCAGCAGGCTCGTATCCGGGGCAGGGTAGGGCTGGCGCATGATGGTGTTGCCCTCGATACCGGCCAGCGGCGCCATGCGTTGCCAGATTTCCTCTGTGATGAAGGGAATCACCGGATGTGCGAGGCGCAGCAGCGTTTCCATGACCCGCACCAGGGTCTGGCGGGTGCCGCGCTGCACGGCTGCCGTGCTTGCCGGGTCAGTGAGTACCGGTTTCGACAGTTCCAGGTACCAGTCGCAGTATTCATCCCAGGTGAACGCATAGAGGGCCTGGGCGGCCAGATCGAACCGGTAGTTGTCGATTGATTCAATAACGACCTGCCCGGTCTGCTGTAACCGGGAGATAATCCAGCGATCAGCCGCATTCAGCTCGACGTGGCCCCCGCTGGCGCCGCAATCCTTGCCTTCCGTGTTCATCAGGACATAGCGTGCGGCATTCCACAGCTTGTTGCAGAAGTTCCGGTAGCCTTCGACGCGGCCCAGGTCGAAGTTGATATCGCGCCCGGTTGAAGCCAGTGCGGCAAAGGTAAAGCGCAGGGCGTCGGTCCCAAAGGCGGGGATGCCGTCCGGGAAGTCCTTGCGGGTGTGTTGCTCGATTTTGTCCGCCATCTGCGGCTGCATCAGGCCGGTGCGGCGTTTTGCGACCAGTGCCTCCAGCTCGATCCCGTCGATCAGGTCAATCGGATCCAGTACATTGCCCTTGGACTTGGACATTTTCTGGCCGTGTGCATCGCGGACCAGGCCGTGGATATAGACCTCTCGAAACGGGACTGCATCCATGCAGCGCAGGCCCATCATGATCATCCGGGCCACCCAGAAAAAGATAATGTCAAACCCGGTGACCAGCACGCTGGTCGGGTAGAAGGTTTTCAGGGCGTCCGTCTGTTCCGGCCAGCCCAGGGTGCTGAACGGCCAGAGCGCGGAAGAGAACCAGGTATCCAGCACATCCTCGTCCTGTCTGAGGACGATCGTATCCCCAAGGCCGTGCTGTTCGCGCGCCTCGGCTTCCGTGCGGGCGACGTAAATGTTGCCGTCCCCGTCATACCAGGCCGGGATACGGTGACCCCACCAGATCTGCCGCGAGATGCACCAGTCCTGGATGTTGCGCATCCACTCGAAATAGGTGTTTTTCCAGTTGTCCGGAATGAAGCGGATGCGGCCGTCTTCAACGGCCTTGATGGCCGGTTCTGCGAGCGGGCCGATTTTTACGAACCACTGGTCCGTCAGATAGGGTTCCACCACTGCGCCGGAGCGGTCGCCACGTGGCACCATCAGGCGGTGGTCCTCGATGGCCTCCAGCAAGCCCCGGGCTTCCAGGTCGCTGATAATTTGCTGGCGTGCGGCGTAGCGGTCCAGTCCGCGGTAGGGCTCCGGTGCGTTGTCATTGAGACAGGCATCGATGGTAAAGAGGTTGATGATCGGCAGATCATGGCGCTGGCCCATGGCGTAGTCATTGAAATCATGGGCAGGCGTGATCTTGACGCAACCGGTACCGAATTCCGGGTCAACATAGTCATCGGCAATCACCGGGATCTCGCGGCCGGTCAGTGGCAGGCTGAGGGTCTTGCCGATCAGTGCCGTGTAGCGCGCGTCATCGGGGTGGACCGCGACGGCGCTGTCGCCAAGCATCGTCTCCGGGCGGGTCGTGGCGACGACCAGCTGTCCCGAGCCGTCGGCCAGCGGATAGCGCATGTGCCACAGGTGGCCGGACTCCTCTGCGGAGATGACTTCCAGATCGGAGACCGCGGTATGTAACACCGGGTCCCAGTTGACCAGGCGCTTGCCCCGGTAGATCAGGCCGTCTTCGTAGAGCCTGACAAAGGTCTCGCGGACCGCCTGCGACAGCCCCTGGTCCATGGTGAAGCGTTCCCGGCTCCAGTCAACGGAGGAGCCCATGCGCCGCAGTTGCCGGGTGATGGTGCCGCCGGATTCATGCTTCCATTCCCAGATGCGTTCGATAAAGGCCTCGCGCCCGAGATCGTGGCGGGTCTGGTTATTACCGTTTAGCTGGCGTTCCACCACCATCTGGGTAGCAATACCCGCATGGTCGGTCCCCGGTTGCCACAGGGTATTGTCACCGCGCATGCGGTGATAACGGGTGAGGGTATCCATCAGGGTGTCCTGGAAGGCATGCCCCATGTGCAGCACCCCGGTGACATTGGGGGGCGGGATCATAATGCAATAGGGGTCGCCGTTGCCGGAAGGCGCGAACTGGCCTTCCTGCTCCCAGGTCTCGTACCAGCGCTGCTCGATGGCATGCGGGTTGTAGGTCTTGTCCATGCGGTGGTTTCCGGGCCCCGGCGTGATTGCCCTGCGGCAAAGGCGGGGATTATAGCGCAGCTGCCGGGCGCTTCAGGGCAGGTTTCAGGAATTCCCGGGGCTGTCTTCCTGTAAGAAGTCAGCAAGGATGTCCGGGAGTACATCATCCAGCTGCTGGCGAATGGCATCGAATGCGGCACTGCCGCTGTCATCCATGACCTCGGTGACGGCCTGCTCGATCGCGGGCCGCAACAGTTGCTCCAGCTGGGTACGCACGTTGCGGGTCAGTTCCCCGGCAATATCATCGAGTCTGTGGCGGATGGATTCGCTGCCAAGTATGGTCTGGGTAATGTCTTCCACCGACATGGTTGCCAGCTGGTTTTCAGCGATTGCGGCGGTCCCGGATGTCTGCTCGGCCGCGACCACATCCGTCAGTATCGGCACGCCGTCATCATCCAGCACGATATTTTCCGGAGTGGTCATGGGTGTCAGATGTGATGCGATTTCAGTGTGTATCCCCGGTCCTGGTAGAACCGGTAGCGTTGCCGTGCGCCGTTACGCTGCGTGTCATCGCCGCTGACCAGCTCCGCGACCCGGTCAAACCGGCCAAACCAGGACGGGACATCAGTGGCCATATTCACCAGCACATCGTGACTGTCGGCCGGTTCGGCAGCGTGCCCCAGCACGACGGGCGGCTGGTCGGCGGCGCCTTCGCTGTAAACAGCGTGTGGCACAAAACTGCCTGCCCGAAACGTCCACAGCAGGTCATCCAGCTGCTGCAGTTGGGTGTCTGATGCGGTATTGATGAACACCTGGTGGCCCTGTCGAAAGGCCTTCTCGGTCAGCTTGCAGGCAAACACGGACACGGCGTTCTGTTGCGGGCTGTTCAGGATATAGAAGTCGACGCTCGTCATCGCCGGGTCAGCGGCTGGCCACGCAACGGTCCTGCAGGAACCGGGTCAGCAGCGGTACCGGTCGCCCGGTCGCGCCTTTTTCCTTGCCCTGTTTCCAGGCTACGCCGGCGATGTCGATATGGGCCCAGCGGTAGTCCTCGGCGAAGCGCGACAGGAAGCAGGCCGCGGTGATGGTGCCGGCCTCGCGCCCGCCGATGTTTGCCAGATCCGCGAAATTGCTGTCCAGCTGCTTGCGGTATTCATCCCACAGAGGCAGGTGCCAGGCACGGTCGCCTGCGGTCACGCCGGCGGCAAGCAGTTCGTCTGCAAGGGCGTCATCATTGCTCAACAGGCCGGCTGCATGGCTGCCCAGTGCGACCACGCAGGCGCCGGTGAGGGTAGCGATATCGATGACCACGTCCGGGTTGTATTTCCCGCAGTAGCTGAGCGCATCGCACAGGATCAGCCGTCCCTCGGCATCGGTGTTGAGGATCTCGATGGTCTGGCCGGACAGGCTGGTGATGATATCGCCGGGTTTGCTGGCGCTGCCGCTTGGCAGGTTCTCCGTTGTCGGGATGACGCCGACGACATTGATCGGCAGTTCCATTTCGGCGCAGGCCTTCAGGGTGCCGAGGACGCTGGCCTCCCCGCACATGTCGAATTTCATTTCGTCCATCGCCCCTGCCGGTTTGATGGAAATACCCCCGGAATCAAAGGTAACCCCCTTGCCGACCAGTACCACGGGCCGGTCACCGGCCGTAGCGCCACTGTATTCCAGGCTGATCAACCGGGCCGGTTCCTCGCTGCCGCGGGATACCGACAGCAGGGCGCCCATGCCCAGCTTTTTCATGCCGGCCTCTTCCATGACCGACACCTTGAGTTTTTTGTACTGTTTGCCGAGTTTGCGCGCCTGACTGGCCAGGTAGACGGGGGTACATACGTTGCCCGGCAGGTTGCCCAGACCGCGCGCCAGTTCCACGCCGGCGGCGATGGCCGCGCCGTCGGCCAGGGCCTGGTGTGCACGCTCTGCTTCATTACGGTCAACATTGATGGCCAGGCGCCGCAGCGGGCGGCTGGTCTCGTTGTTCTTGCTCTTCATCTCG
>Ga0114931_10001823_pt1 | contig 27078 bp, 26 predicted proteins | sample 2SBtaG_FD_89579 | JGI IMG/M metagenome (GOLD analysis project Ga0114931, IMG submission 89579) | Deep subsurface microbial communities from Kolumbo volcano to uncover new lineages of life (NeLLi) - 2SBTROV14_V59a metaG | ecosystem: Environmental > Aquatic > Marine > Volcanic | place: Kolumbo... | reverse complement strand
GCTCAGAAATAAATTGGCGGTTTTGGCGCGGCGAGGACAAGGCTGCGTAGGAAGGCGAAGCCGACCCAGCTGCGCAGTGTGCCCGTATTGCTTATACGTCGATGCAGCCTGGCACCCGCAGCCCACCAAAACCCGAAGTTATTTTTGAGGCGGCCCTTAGACCATTTACTGCGGCAGGCGGCCTCGCTCCACCTGGGGTAGCGGGCCGGTCAGGGCCTTTAAGAATTCGACCAGGTCTTTTTGATCCTGGTCGCTGAGTGAAAGCTTTTTAATATCCGCGCTCAGATGCTCGTTGGGATGGCCTCCCTTCGCATACCAGGCGATGACCTCCTCGAGCGTCTGCTGTGAGCCATCGTGCATGTAAGGCCCGGTCATGGCGACATTTCGCACCGTAGGCGTTTTGAACGCACCACGATCTTTGTCGTCTTTGGTCACCTCAAAACGGCCCCAATCGATCTGGTCGGCCGGCTTGTCCATCCCCACACCCAGATTGTGGTATTTCTCATCGGTGAAATTCGCTCCGACGTGGCAGGCGGTGCAACCACCCTGATCGGAAAAAAACAGCTCACCCCCATGGATCGCGCTGGGACGGATCGGCTGGGCCGCGCTGGCCTGCTTGAGTTGCTGGTACTCGTTGTACAGCTCCTCGTCCTCTTGCTTCAACTCCTTGAGGTCGGCAATGTCGTCCGCGTACGCTTTTTCGAAATCGGCCAACTGCTTATAAGAGTCCCACGGGGATGGACCCGTCACTAGGACCCGTTCGAAACTGGCCAGGGCTCGGCCGATATTGTCGATGGTGACCCCTGCCGCTCCAAAGATGGACTCGAATTGCTTACGGTATCCTGCGATCCCCCGGACCGTGGCCGCGCACGCCTCATGCGTGTTGCCCATTTCGATCGGATTGGCGATCGGCCCAACCGCTTGCGCCTCCAAGGACGGGGCCCGGCCATCCCAAAACTGGGGACCGCTGAGAATCCGGTTGAAGGCGACCGGCGAATTGCGATTGCCGGTCTGGCCATCGATCCCCACGCCAAATTGCGTGTGAAACGCGTAACCAAACTCTGGGTCGTGACAACTGGCACAGCTCACCGTGCTATCCGAGGAAAGCCGCTTGTCAAAGTAGAGCTGGCGTCCTAACTCGATCTTGGCACGGGTCAATGGGTTGGCATCGATGCCGGTAATCTGGCCCGCACCCGCGGCTAGCCCTGGCGGCAACTGCGGCTTTAAGATGGCGTGCTGGTTTGGATCCTTGAGCCAAGCATCGATCTGTTCCGTGGTCAACGGGCCTTCCCCGGGGATGCCGGCTGTCAGGTCCGGCGAACCCAGCAATACCGTTTGCGGCGACGGCACGGAGGCGGCCGAATCGTCGGCAGCCGATGTTGCCTGTTTCGCGGAGTCCGCCGCGGCGGCGTGCTCACCCTCCGCGGGTGCCACCGTCTCGGCGGACCCGGCAAGTGCCGATTTGGCATCCGTGGCCGGATTTGCAGGCACAGCAGCCGCTACCTTGGCCGAAGATTCACTCTTAGGGGCCTCCTCCTTGGCGGGCGTCGCGACCGCTTCCTGATGGGCCTTGGCTTTGGGCGGGGCAGTCTTAACCGCTTTCCCGCACGACCCAAACTGGCTGACAAACAGCCCCGAAGCTATCAACATGGCAATGGGTGTAGCAAGTCGACTCATGATCGTTCTCCCCTAGTCAAGTTTCGGAGCGGATGCCCCCTACCCGTCAAACGAATCTTTCCGTTTGCCAGCGCCTAACAGCGCGGCCACCTCCGGCAAGCTTCCCACTGGCACAACGGAAAGTTCGGCTTGACCATATCCTACCCGTCAAACGAATCTTTCCGTTTGCCAGCGCCTAACAGCGCGGCCACTTCCGGCAAGCTTCCCGCTGGCACAACGGAAAGTTCGGCTTGACCAAATCCTGTCAAGCATACTCTTTGCCAAAAAACTCCTGACTGCCTGCCGGATCAGGTTTGATGGTGGCTTTACCTTTTTGCCAGTTGGCCGGGCAAACCTCACCATGCTCTTCGAAATACCGCAATGCCTCAACCATCCGCAGCGCTTCGTCGACACTGCGTCCCAGCGGCAAATCGTTGACAACTTGATGCCGCACCACGCCCTCCTTGTCGATGAGAAACAAGCCTCGCAGGGCAACCCCTCCTTCAAGCAATACGCCGTAATCGGTGGCAATTTTCTTGTCCAAGTCCGCCACCATCGGATATTGAATATCACCCAAGCCGCCCTCGTGACGCGGCGTTTTGCGCCAGGCCAGATGGGTAAAATGGCTGTCTACCGAACAGCTCAGCAGTTGCACGCCGGCCGCCTCGAACTTGTCGGCCGCTTCGCTGAAGGCAATGATTTCAGTGGGACAAACAAACGTAAAATCGAGCGGATAAAAAAACAAAAGAACATATTTGCCCTGGTACTGCGAGAGCGATATCTCCTGGAATGTACCGTCGGGCATGACGGCCTGAGCCGTGAATGCGGGGGCCGGATGGGTTACAAGGCAGGTCATGATAACCGGTTTCCTTTCTAGCGTCGTATCGGATGAAGGCAAATTACAATCGTTTCAAGAATGGCTGTCTGCGTGCATCGCACAGGCAGGGCCGATGAAGCCGACCCGGCAGACGTGCTAGCAGCTAAATACGCCGCTTTCCACACCGGCTAATCGCCCCGGCTCAGGTTGGGCTGAACGGCGATTGGAAAGCACTGCATTAAGTATTTGATGGAGCCAGGGCAGCCAATGCCGCATCGTAATCCGGCTCGTCCGTCACTTCGCTCACGTATTGGACATAAACCACTTTGCCGTCGGCATCGAGCACGAACAGGGCTCGGCACTCAATCAGCAACTCCTCAATCAGCGTGCCCCAATTCTTGCCGAAATTGCGATTTTGATAGTCGCTCGCCGGGCGGATGTTGGTGATGTTTTCGGCCCCGCAAAACCGGTTCATCGCGAATGGCAAATCGAGACTCACGGTCAGCGCGTTGACCCGACCGCCCAGTTGACCGATGGCTTCATTAAACTTTTTTGTCTGGGTCTGGCAGACTCCCGTATCGAGCGAGGGCACCACGCTCAGCAAGGTTGGCTTGCCTTTCACATCGGCCAACGTGATCGGCTGCATGCCATCCTCAAAATAATGCAAGGTGAAATCGGGCCCAGCCTGGCCAACCGTAACCGCATCGCCAGCCAAAGTTAGAGGGGCGCCCTTGAAGGTAACAGCTCCGGGTCGTGACATGGAATTATCTCGTCTTTAGGGGTTTGCGCGGGTAGGGAGGGGTGTGCGTGGTTCGCCTGGAGGAAGCTCCCACAATACAGGACTCGCTATTATCGACATTTTCAGGCATGCCGACAAGGGGCTGACCGTTACCTACGCAGCCTGAATCAAGAGCGCATCGGAAAGGGCAAAGGCTTCCGGACTTCAGGCCCAAAGTGGAATTCAGAAAAGGGTCCAGGCAGAAATTCCTCAGGCTCATCAACGGCCAAATTCAGCCCACTGCCCGACGGTAGCAATGATCAAACAGCAGCTCCCACTCCCACTGCTGCACATCTTGACAGCATTGGACCGCCTTGCTGGCCCGACCCGTCTGGCACGCCTGGCATGCATCTACCAGCGCGAAGGGATCCCAGCGGCCGCCGACCACCAGGGGTCCGCTGCCGGCAGGGAACTGGGACAGGGAAATCCGGGCTGGCACGCGCTCGACAAGCTGTTCAAAGACCGGGTGCCCGCCCACCCGTCGAAACCAATATTTGGCATTGGCGTAGTCGCCTTCACGGCGATGCATGATTCCATGCCAATAACTACCGGCGCTGGCTGCCAGATTCCACCGGCGCGTGCTGGTTGGCCAGGCGCGCATAGCGTGTGGCGGGCTGCTGCTCCCCCTGGGCTTTGTACATCGCCGCCAGGTTCCCATAGGGCACCTCCAGTGCATTCGGCTGCAGAATTCCGCCCGCGACCGCCTCTTCGACCAGATCGGCCCCTGCTTGCGTCAACTCCAGCGCGCGCTGGCGATTGCCCGTCTGCCAGTAAGAAACCCCCATGCTCACCAGCGCGTCTCCATGCCGCCCCGGTACGGCAAGGCTCGTTACCGGAACCTGCTTGAGCAACCGATCGGCTGCCTTGTCGTACCACTGACAAGCTTTGGCATGGTCTTGCCAATGAACCGCATAGACCGCGCCCAACTGAAAATAAACCCGCCCGAGCAAATGGTCGGTATCCGGCAGACCACTGCGACTACTGGCCAGCGGAGCCAGCAGGGCCTCGGCTTGCCGGCCATATTCGAGTGCTTGGTCCGGCCGCCCACGACGATGCTCGATCTGGGCGGCTTGAAAGTAGGCAATGCCCAACTCCCAATCCATTTGTTGCCCAGCCAACTTGTCGGAGACCGATTCATGCAACTCGGCGGTGGTCGTTGCTGCTTCTTCAACCCATAGTTCGGGATCGATGGGCGAATCGAGATTCGCTACAGCCGTCAAGGCACTGACGGCAACCTGCAGCCGGGCACGCAAGCCTTGATCCCCACGGCCCGCCAGTTCTTCGGCCAAGGCCGATCCGCGGGCGATCCATTGCGCCACGTATTCTGTTTTCTGCCGCCACTTGCCGCGCGCGACTTCGATTGCGACCGCCAAATGGTCGTCAATCAACACCTTCTGTGCGGCCTGCTGAACTTTGTCGTTTTCGCTGGTTGCCAGACGATCGGCGATCTCAATGGACTTTCGATACAAGGCAACCGCGCGCTGGGCAATTTTCTCAGATCCCAACGAGGCGAGCCGGCCCATTTGATAGAGCGCCTGGGCACGCACGATCGGGGTGACACCGGCGCTATCAAGGACCAGGCGAGTTTGTTTCACCGCCGCGTCGTAACGTGCCTGCCCTTGCAAGCATTTCGCCCATTGCAAACGGTAAACGTCTTCACGGGGAGCTAATTCCACTGCCCGAGCCGCCAATCGCTCGGCCGGGATAGCCTGGCCGAGGTACAGGCGGACAACCGAAAGCAAATAATGCGCACGAGCTGAACGTGGATCCAGCTCCAAGGCACGCTGAAGATCTTCCAGGTTCGCCTGGCAAGGACCAAGCAAATCGTTCCCGGCCCGCAACATGAACGCAGCCGCTTTGATGGGCCGAACGGCGATTTCATCAATCCAAGGTCCCTCGCTAGCCGGCAAGTCAGCGCTGGATGAGGCACTATCCGTGGAGAGAAATCTCAGTTCAACTCCACGCTCCGGATAGACCATAGCCACCGGATCGCCTCCCTCTCCGAGTAACGTGGCGGGCCGAAAGTCGCCAAGTTGCAGGCAACCCAACAGCTCCTTTGCCGCTCGTGGCCTGGCCAGCGAAATACGAATCATGCGGACCCGTTCGCGGTTAAAATAAACCAACACCCGATAGAGGTCGTCGAATTGATAGCCGAGCCGGTTTGCGGGATCGGCGTACGCACTGTCGGCCCCTTGGTCTGGGGCGCCCCACCTGGCAAGCACATCACTTCGACTGCTGACTCCCGGCTGGATCCCACTAAAGCCGGCCACCGGAGACTGGCTGTCCAGTGGCTCGATACGAGGCCGGGTCCCAGCAGAATAAGACTCCGAGACATGGGACTTTGCGACATGGGCCCCAATATCCGGCCTGGGCGCAGCCGGAATGGCGGCCACGTGATTGGCTGAATCCTCGGTCACTTTGACTTTGTGGCTGTCCGGTTTGGGCCCGCGGCCGACGGATTCCGACTCGGTCGGCACTGGCTCGATCGGCGTGGGCTCAGTGGGTACCGATTCAGCCAGTTCCGGCTCATAGTCCGAAACCCGGGCAATCGGCTCAAGAGGTTCCTCGACGGAAGTGGCTACCGGTTCCTGCTGATCCGACGCTACGGCATCGGTCTCTTCCTGTGGCTCCTGGCTGTTGCTGTCTGATTGGTCCGTTGCCACGGACATTTTTCCCTGGGCGACAACGATGGACTGCTCAGCCGCTTCTTTGGGGCCACAATCGGGCCGACGATCCTCCGCGCCTATGGATTGTCCGGCAACCAGCAACCATAAACAGGCGGTTCGTGACGCAGCACACGTGACCGACCAGACTGTCCGCGATCGATCCTCATCACGCTGGCTCCTGCTGTGGTCCAGACGTTGATTTCCCACGTTCATATTTCCCCCTCGTACAATTCCAGCGGCGTGCCAAGGCATGCTCCTGCCAGGCGCCCAGGTTGTTGATGCGTGAGTCCCAGCACCGGCAATCATTACGGGCATTTGCCGGCGGGCTTTGGTGGTCAGGTTTCACCCAATCTATAAACTCTGCCATTTTCCGTTATCGGCTCTACCACTTGAGCCCTTTGTATCAATTGCAACGATTGACCAAAAAACGGTTGGCTCACGGGGAGAGAGTGCCAGCACTGTCAGCGGTGGCAGCGGGGAGAGGCATAAGGAGGAAAACTTGGACCGGACTCCTTTTAAAAGGGCCTGTCTCCTACCTCTCAACGATATCCCAACAGCGCATCGAGCGTTGCGATGGCCTGGCGAACGTTGGCCTGCCGCAATCGGTCACCGGCATGTTGGAGCAACTGCTGCTGGCGGTCGTTGAAGGGGACGGCTGCCCCTGGAGGGGGCGCGCAAGGCGCTAAACAGGTGGCAATCGTTTCCAGCAAGGATTGCACTCCAGCACCGGTAGTCGCACTGGTTCGTAACACGCGGGGAAAGTCGACACCTATCGGGTCGAGATCCACGCAGCTTGCATCTTTCTCGACACTCCGCACTTGTTGTTCCGCCCATGGAACCTCCATCTGCCAGGCTGAGTTCCGGCCGACCAGGTCTATTTTGTTCAACACGACCAGAACTGGCATGGCTGCGGGGAATTCCCGCTGCATGCCAACCCACTCTTGCCGAGCTATCCGCAGCACCTCTTCGTGGGAACCTTCCGCAGCGGCCTTCGCCAACAAGACAGCATCCAGAACCCATACGAGTAAGTCCGTCTGTGACAATTGCTGTTGAGCCAATTGGATTCCCTGCTGCTCGAGTGGATCGGACGTTTCGTGCATGCCTGCCGTATCACTCAATTGAACAGGCCAACCCCGCATGGCGGTGGTCGCCGAAAGGATGTCGCGAGTCGTGCCAGGCTGGTTGTATACTATGGCACGCTGGTATCCTAATAAGGCATTGATGAGGCTGCTTTTGCCCACATTCGGTCGACCCGCCACCAGCACCTGCCAGGGCCACGTGAGATGATTGCCAATGCCAGTCCGGGCGAGAAGTTTATCGATTCTCCGCCCAGCGGTGCCGGGGTGACTCGCCGGTTGGTCGCGGCAAGCAACCATTTCCCCCTTCAAGGTCACGATTTCCCGCCGCAAGGCCCCTTGATACTGATCCAGCAGAATCGAAGCCGTGCGCTGCGTCAGGGCAGCGGCAAGCCCGATCCGTGCTTCGGCCTGAAGGAGGTCGCCTGCTTGTTGCCGGGCCAGGGCTTGCCAGGGAAGGGCCTGGCACCCCTGGGCGATCAGCGTATCTAAAATCCGGTCCACCGCCTGGCGACCGCCGTGACAATGAACTTCGACATACGGGACCGGGCTGCAAGGGGCTCCTATAGATTGGGGCTCGGTAGATTGGGCTCGTGCGGAATGGGACTCCGGATACCGGAACGGTCGACGGCAGACAACAACTTCTTCACCTTGCCGTCCTCCCCAACGGCCAAAAAGAATGCGTCCTAGACCCTGGTCTCCTAACGGCCCATCCCCAGCCGCCTGATCGCGGTTTGGCCGTTCCGGCCGCCATGCCGGACAAAACTGGGAATTCACCACCCTCATCGCCTGTGGCCCGAGCACCGCGAGCACCGCCACGGCCGATCGGCCTGGTGGCGTGAGCAGACTGACATGGGTTGGCAAAAAATCTTTCACTGCAATTCCTGCCCGGCAAGCCATATGCCGGCCAGCACCATCTGCTGCTGGTAACGGATGGGCCTTTCCTGGTTTCGCAAGGCGGCGGCGATTTGCAAGCCATCGCCACCGGTGATGAACAATTCGCACGGCAGTTCTCCCTGCACAGTCTGCTGCTGTACAATCTCACGAACGGCTCCGACGGCCCCCCAATACAGCCCCGCGGCCAAGGCCGCCGAGGTACTCTTCCCTAGAGCGGCAGGTGGGGACGATGTTTGTGCGGGAAAAATTTGTGGCAACAAATCGGTTCCCATTTGTAACGCGTCCGCTGACATTGCCAGACCTGGCAAGATCGCTCCCCCTTCAAATGTTCCATTCACCCCTACTCGATCGACGGTGATCGCTGAACCCGCATCAACAATGATGGCCGCACGCTCCGGGTGGCGCAAGTAATTGGCCGACACGCCGTTGAGCAATCGGTCTAATCCAACCTGCTCTGGCAGGTCCGTATGGACGGTAATGGGCAAATCGTCAGACCGCAGAACATACGGTGGAATGGAATGTTCAATGGCTGGGCAGCGCGCCAGCGCATCGAGGAGCTGCCCTAATTTGACCCGTTGGACCGAGGCAATTAAACAACGACCGGTTGGCAGGGGCAACGAACCGAGCCACTCTCTAAGCCTGACTTCATCCAGCGGTTCGCGGGCGGACCCACCTTCAAGTTCCAACCGATTGTCAGGCATGGGCAACTCCATGGAGACCATCGGCGAGGATTTGTCTGCCGCCACCGGATCTGGAAGCAATGGGGCGGAACATGGTATCCGGGGCGCGTACCAGCCCAACTTCAACCGACTGTTTCCAACATCAATGGCCAACAGGCCGGGGCTCGATGGTTTCACCATGGAAATCTTCACGCATCCGCAGACGCACCTTCCTGACATTCTGCTAGCAGTGCATAGGTCCGTCGCATCAAGGCGCTCAACCCCTGTCCGGTGACTGAAGAAAAGAGCAGTACTTTCTTTCCAACAGCCTGCTGGAGTTCATGCTGCAGTTGCCCGCTACCTGGCAACTCCGCCTTACTCACCGCCACCAACTCAGGTCGCATGGACAGACGTTCATCATGCTGTTTTAGTTCCTGGCGAATTGCCCAATAATTTTGCACCGGATCGGTTCCATCGCTCGGCATGGGCTCAACCAGATGGACCAGAACCCGGGACCGCTGGACGTGCCGCAGGAACTCGTGGCCCAAACCGGCCCCCGCATGGGCTCCCTCAATCAACCCGGGAATATCCGCCATGACCATCGTATGGTCGAAATCGACCTGCACGATTCCCAGGTTGGGGATTTTGGTGGTAAACGGGTAGTCGGCTATTTCCGGCCGCGCCCGCGAAACTCGGCTCAGCAGAGTGCTTTTGCCAGCATTCGGTTTGCCTAGCAGGCCCACGTCGGCGATCACCTTCAATTCGAAGGTCACCTGTCTTGACTGAGCCTTGCCGCCATGGGTGGCTTCTCGCGGCGCTCGGTTGGTGGACGATTTGAACCTCGTATTTCCCTTGCCACCACGGCCGCCCTCGGCGGCAACCACGAAATCCTGATCGGCAACCAGATCCTTGAGTACATACTGGCCATCGTGATCAATCACCACAGTGCCTGGCGGAACGCGGATCACCAAATCGTTCGCATTGGCGCCGTGTCGATTCGATCCACTTCCAGGAACTCCGGATTTGGCTCGCCAATGCTTGCGATGCACCAGCGCGGCCAAACTGTCGACGCCCGCCTCGGCTCGAATCAGAACGCTGCCACCACAGCCACCATCCCCCCCATCCGGTCCGCCGCGAGGCACGAATTTTTCCCGTCGGAAACTGACACAGCCGTCCCCTCCTTTGCCAGATTCGACTTGTACCGTGACCCGATCGACAAACATGGGAGGCCGGAGAGTGGAAAACCCAGAACAGAAAAACCCGCTGGCAGGACGGCAAGTTCGGCTTGACCAAACATCGCCCGGCAAACGAATCTTGCCGTTTGCCAGCACCAACCGGCCCGCCATTTCAAACGGCAAACCCGCTGGCAGGACGGCAAGTTCGGCTTGACCAAACATCGCCCGGCAAACGAATCTTGCCGTTTGCCAGCACCAACCGGCCCGCCATTTCAAACGGCAAACTCGCTGGTAGGACGGCAAGTTCGGCTTGACCAAATACTGTACTACACAATGTTCACGCGGCGGCCATCGCGGTCGAACTGCACCTGCCCATCCACCAAAGCGAAGAGCGTATAATCCTTACCCTGCCCGACCCCTTTACCGGGATGGAACTTGTTGCCCAATTGACGAATCAAGATATTACCCGCGATCACACGCTCGCCACCATATTTTTTTACGCCACGCCGCTGCGCGTTGGAATCACGACCGTTCCGGCTGGAACCTTGTCCTTTTTTATGTGCCATGGTAGTTGCTGTTGGGAAGTGGAGAACTGAAGAACCTGAGCCAAGCAATTCTACCGGTAAACCCAACGGTATGCAACGCCTTCGTCACAATCGTACAGTCCCCCCCGTCCTGGAGGGATCCCATAGCGAATCTCGCGCTCGTTTTCGGCCAATGCGTCGCCTGGACGCCAGAAATTCAGTTGTAGCGTCTTATGGAGAAATTTACGGCCTTTGCCGGGCAAATCACTGCGTTGGAAGGCTCCCGGTGAATCATGCCACCGTAAAGCGCTGCTCAACCCGCCCACGAAAATCGAAAAATAATCGATTTGCGGATCTACGTCCTCCCAAGTAGCCACCCCCCAAAGCCCCTGCTCCGCTCGCCCTGCTTCCAGGGGCAATAGCCGCTGGGCCACTTGCACGCTTTGGAACAATCTTCCACCAGGCAATTCGCGTCTCGCGATAGGCCTCAGTGCTGAGGGAATGATACGATCCAGGTAAGCTTTGCGCACACGCTGCCCTCGACGATCACGATCCAGACTGACAAGCACGAACTGCGGGATGAAACGGACTTGCTTCTTGCTACTGGGGACCGCCACAAACGTACCATCGGCCTGCTGCTTTGGGGCCAGTCCAATACCCGTGTTTCGTACCCGGTAGACCAGATACCAAATGAGCTTTCGCTGCATCTTGCCCGAACTTTGCGGTATATCGATTGTTAACATCCGCAAAGGTTTAAAAGTAAATTCCAGGCACCAGGTCGAGCCGCGGAAGTGTGCATCGTGCGCCATTGCGTACAGAGTCCGGCTCTTGCTCATTGAGCTGGGATTCCATTTCAGTTTTTTATTCGCCCGAATATCAACCAGATCATGGATCGAATCGGTTTCCATCACCTGCACGTCGGGAGGTATGGTCGTCAATACACCCGGCGCAAATTGTTTAACCGCGGCCCTGCCTGTTGGTTGGCTTTTCTCTGCTGACTCCGTGGACACCGAAGCCGGAGTGGGCACCGCAGCCCAGACAGGCAAGGGATGTGTCACAATCCCCCCCATCAACATGACCACCCAGGCAACCATCGCACGGCGACTGGTGACCATGGCTGGACATACTATCGATAAAGGACTGCTATCGGGCATGATAAACATTCTGGGTTGAGTGCCGATGTTGGAAGACATAGGTCAATAGGGCAGGATACACGCTGGAATGTCTCGCGGCAGACATTCTAGAGGGGGTATTCTGACAGGACGTAACTGGCTGAGCACCATGAACGGAGCTCGCTGGTAAGGGCAACCGCAGCTCCTAGTATAAATGCCCGCTATTCCCACGGCAAATAGATACATTCCAGAGCAAATACATACCAAGCAGGCCGATCCCAAAAACCCACACCATCCGGACGATCGGTCACGGAGCCTCCGGGGCCCCGCCAACCTGGTTAAAGGGACACCACCCTGCCAGCAGAATCGGCAGTGGTCGGCGCAGCCGTTTATCCGGTCCAGCAAGCCGGTAGAGACCAACAAGCCAACAGAAAAAGCCTGCCGAGGGCCGCTAACAAGAGCCGGCGGACAAAAAAATACACCGGGCCCCGCACGCCTGCTGGGGGAACAGCGTACGGGGCGACGGTGATTTCAGACTCGCATTCAGTGTTTCTAAGTTGCCGCTATGCCCTACATGAAGCAGGGCGATAAGCCGATACGAGAACCGGTGCTTTTAAAAGCTAGCAGGCCGGCCCAGTCGGCTTCATCGGCCATTCTTGGAACTACTGATATTCAGTACTTCCAACTCCACGTAGCGGCAAGCCGGGGACGGTAGGCGAATAAGCCGCCTGCCAAGAGTTCTGCCATAGGAAGGATACTGGCCAGGTCGGCTTCATTCGCCAAGTTGGGGACTACCGATACTTTATTCCTGGTCGTCACGATCCGGCCGAGGTCCGCGCCCTGCTGGTGGTGGGCCCGGCCGGCCTTTATGGTCCGGTCCTGGTCTCCGGCGGAAAGTGTCTCGACCCCTTTTCCGGTCGTGATCACCCTGGCGGCCTTCGCCAGGACGCCCCATCCGCCGCTCATGCATTTCGCGCATGACATGCAAGGCCGCCTTGAACTCTTCTCGATCCAGTCGATCGTCACCATCTTTGTCGAACTTCTCAAACAGCTTATCCAGATCGGGCGGTCCACCATGACCACGAAGACCGTGCCGGTGGCCTTCGGGACCGCGTTCACGAGCCTCTTTTCCAAAGCGGCCGCGCCGACCACTGCCCTTTTTGCTATCACCTTGATGGCCATGGCCCTTTTCGCCAGCACCGTGCCGTTTGCGCATCGTTTCGCGAAGTTTGGCCCGTTCACTATCGCTTAATTTACCGTCACCATCCGCATCGAATTTCTGCAGCATCTTTTTACGCATTTCCGCCCGCCGCTCCGACCGCTCACCCCGCTGGGCTGGTTTTTCCTGAGCCCCCGGCCCTGGATCGGCTGCGGAATCTTCCGCAGACACGGCTGTCGCCAATAACAACGGCACCGTCATTGCCACGGAAAAAAAGGCCCAAATGAGCCGCCTTCCTGGCAATACACTCCCTATAGAGATATGGGTAGCCATCGGTTCGCCTCCTGATTAAACAAAAGTTCTTTCCTCAGCCAGGTAACCGCTACCTGTGCTGTCTAAATATAAAACTCCGCAAGCGGCCGTTGGTTTCTCCCATTCCGTGCCAAAAGGGAAAAACCATTTCTGGCAGCCGCCCCATTGCCCACCAGCAGCCCCGCGGGGGTCAGGCGAATCGGGCTAGCGCCCAGCCGGTCTCTTCAACACTTCACTCAGGAATCGGCCGGTGTGGCTTGCTTTGCACGCGGCGATTTCCTCCGGCGTGCCAACGGCGACGATCCGCCCACCGCCGGCCCCCCCCTCGGCCCCCAGGTCGATGACCCAGTCGGCCGCTTGAATGACATCCAAATTGTGTTCGATCACCAACACCGTATTACCAAGCTACACAAGCTGTTGGAGTACTGCCAGCAGACGGCCAATATCGTCGGTATGCAAGCCTGTGGTCGGTTCATCGAGGATGTACAGGACGTGGCCATGGGCTGGGCGGCCCAATTCGGCGGCCAGACGGATGCGCTGCGATTCACCGCCCGACAGGGTTGTCGAGCGCTGCCCCAATGGCAGGTAACCCAGACCGATTTCCACCAGGCTGGTGAGCATACGGTACATGGCCGAGTGGTTTTCGAAGAATCGAGCTGCCTTGTCGATGCGCATGGCCAGCACGTCGGCGATGGACTTCTCGCGGTAGCGAACCGCGAGCGTTTGCCGATTGAACTGGCGGCCATGACAAATGGGGCACGTCACAAACAGATCGGGCAAGAAACGCATTTCGATCCGCTGCACGCCCTGCCCCTGACAATGTTCACAACGCCCTCCCTTGGTATTGAAACTAAACCGGCCCCGCTTGTAGCCCGCTTGCCTGGCATGCCGGGTATCGGCAAAAACGCGCCGCACTTCATCGAACAGGCCCGTGTAGGTGGCCGGATTGCTGCGCGGGGAACGGCCAATGGGCGATTGGTCCACGTGAATGGTCCGGTCCAACCGGCCAGCGCCACGCAGAGCCCGATAAGGCCCCGGCCTGGCCACCGTCCCCTGAAGCTTGCGCGCCAGTGCGCGGGCCAGCGTATCGATCACCAGCGAACTTTTTCCCGAGCCGCTTACGCCGGTTACGCACGTCAACAAACCGAGCGGCAAAGCCATATCCACCGATTGGAGATTATTGTGCGAAGCTCCCAGCAAAGATAGTGAGCGGGCTTTGACCGGTCGCCGACGACGAGCAGGCGGTTCGATTCGCAACTGGCCGGATAGGTATCTGCCGGTAATCGTTTGGGAAGCGGCCGCTACTTCGTCCGGCGTGCCCTCGGCAACAATTCGCCCGCCCTGCCGCCCGGCGCCGGGGCCCAATTCCACCAACCAATCGCTGGTTCGCATCATCGTTTCGTCATGCTCCACTACCAGCACGGTATTGCCTTGCTGCTGCAAATAGCGAAAGGATTGAATCAACCGCCCGTTGTCGCGGGGGTGCAAGCCAATAGAGGGTTCATCCAGGATATAGAGCACTCCCACAAGGCCTGAACCAATCCCGGTTGCCAGCCGAACGCGTTGCATCTCACCACCACTGAGCGTTTTGGCCGGTCGGTCGAGAGATAAATACTCAACCCCCACACGGAGCAAAAACTCCAGCCGCCGGACGATCTCGCCAACCAATGGCTGGCCAACTGGCTGCAGTCGCTTCGCAAACTCCAACGCACCAAAAAACTGGCTCGCCTGAGCTATGGATAACGCTGTGATTTCATGGATGGCCAGGCCAGCCAGGCGGCAGGCTCGCGCTTCGGGCTGCAGGCGGGCCCCATCACATTCCGCACAGGGGACCTCGGCGCCGTCCTCTTCTCGTGAGCCCAACCCGTCGCATTCACGGCACGCACCATAGGGGCTGTTGAAGCTGAATATTCGGGGTTCCACTTCCGCCAGGCTTTGCTTGCAGTCGGGGCATGCATAGCGCGTATTGAAAAGCCGGTCGCACCAACCGCTCGCACCAACCTCGACCTTCGCCTGAGGCGTTAAGTAAATTATCTTCAGCGATCCCTCGCCATGCGTCAGCGCCAATCTCACCGACTCAGCCAACCGGCTTTCCAAGCCCGCACGAATGACAACACGATCCACGACTGCCTCAATGTCATGTGGCCGCCGCGATTTGAGTTCCGGCACGCTTTCCAATTCGTACACCTCGCCATCGATTCGTATGCGGACGAATCCTTCCTTGCGAATCCGCTCTAGGACTTCGAGATGTTTGCCTGTACGACCACGAACCATCGGAGCGAGAATCATCACTCGAGTTTCGTCCGGCAGTTGCCGGATTGCCTGCTCGATTTCAGAGGACGTTTGCTGGGCGATGGGCGTACCGCAACGAGGGCAATTCACCTGGGCGGTGCGAGCCATCAGCACCCTGAGAAAATCGTATATCTCCGTGATCGTAGCAACCGTGCTGCGAGGATTGTGGCTCATCGGGCATTGATCAATCGCAATGGTCGGCTGCAGACCATCGATCGCGTCCACATCAGGCCGCTCCATCTGATCAAAAAACTGCCGCGCACGAATCGACAGGCTTTCCACGTATTGGCGCTGCCCTTCGGCCAGCAACGTGTCGAAGGCAAGCGAACTTTTCCCCGAGCCGCTGAGTCCTGTAAGCACGACAAGCTGGTTCCGGGGCAAGTCGAGATCGACATCTCGTAAATTGTGGGTTCGCGCGCCACGAATACAAATCGTCCCGGCTCCCATGCCTGCAGGGCCTCCAAACGACATGCTGGAGCCCGATCGGATCGCATTGGGGGAAGCCAGGTCGGTGGAAGACATTGCGTTTCGTGGGGAAGCTAAGTGGCGGGGCGCGGCGAATGAGAACGGGTGACGGACAACCGACACCAGAGCGGGAAAATCGCTGCAAAGCCGATCTTCCAGGCTAGCAGGCCTTTTAGGGTGGGACAAGCGAGCCACCTCAAGCCTTACCGCGGATCCTGTAAACCTTGGTGGAAAGCGTGGTCGCCACACCTGGATATACGCAATTTTCAACTCTCGACTCTCAACTTATCGCCACTTGCCTCCAAGCCGCTTGCCGGTCGAGCACGACACCGTTATCATCGAAGTTCCCCCCATTTCCTGGAGTTTTATGCCATGCGACATGTCCTATCCGCTCTGGTCCAGAATGTGCCAGGTGTATTGTCCCATGTGGCCGGCATGTTGGCCTCACGCGGTTACAATATTGACAGCCTGGCTGTCGGGACCACCGAGAACCCCGATCTGTCACGCATGACCTTTGTCGTGGTTGGCAATGACAACGTATTGGAACAAGTACGCAAACAATTAGAAAAAATAGTGACCGTCGTAAGCGTCGAGGACATCAGCGCTAAGGAACATGTCGAACGCGACTTGATGCTTATCAAGGTCCAGGCATCTGCGGGCAAACGGTCTGAAATCCGCGAGCTCTGCGACATCTTTCGGGCCCGGATTATCGACGTATCACCCAGCAACTTGATGATTGAAATTGCGGGACAGGAACGAAAAGTCGAAGCCTTCATCGATTTGATGCGTCCCTTTGGCATCCTGGAACTGGTACGGACCGGGCGCATTGCCTTGGTCCGCGGAGTACAGCGAAGAAATGGCGACACGGGATCCAACCAGCAAGCCGCCTCGGCACCCACCGCCTGCTAAACAAACGGGCCACAAAGCAATTTGGCCATCTGGAGATATCCCGCTTGAAAAACGGATAACCCACTACGAACTTCCAAACACCCAATCACCTCCCACCCCTACTAGGACTTCTTCGCATGACTGCAACCATCTATTATGACAAAGACGCCGACATGAAGGCGCTCCAAGGCAAAACCGTGGCCATCCTGGGCTATGGCTCACAGGGGCACGCCCACGCTCAGAATTTGCGCGAGAGTGGAGTCAACGTGATCGTCGGCCAGCGGCCAGGTAGCCCCAACCACGACCTGGCTGTTCGCCATGGTTTCAAACCGCTGACGGTCGACGAGGCAACCAACCAGGCCGACATCATCAACATCCTGCTACCCGATGAAGTACAAGGGGACGTCTACCACAGCCAGATCCGTGAGAACCTCTCGCCCGGCAACGTGCTGATGTGCTCGCACGGTTTCAACGTCCACTTTGGCCAGGTCGAAGCACCTCCGGGCGTGGCCATGCTGCTAGTCGCCCCCAAAGGCCCTGGCCACCTGGTTCGCAGCGAGTATGAAGCGGGCGGCGGCGTACCATGCCTGATCGCTATCGAAGAAGATGGCAGCGATGAAACGCTTCAAATCGGCTTGGCGTATGCAAAAGGCATCGGTGGCACGCGTGCCGGTGTCATTCGAACCACGTTTGCCGAAGAAACCGAAACCGATCTGTTTGGCGAGCAGGCTGTACTCTGCGGCGGCACGGCGGCCCTGGTAAAAGCCGGCTTCGAAACCTTGGTTGAAGCCGGTTATCAACCAGAAATGGCCTTTTTTGAATGCATGCACGAGCTGAAGTTAATCGTCGATCTGTTTTACCAGGGCGGACTGAACTATATGCGTTACAGCGTCAGCAATACGGCCGAATATGGCGACTACACGCGCGGTCCCAGGATTGTCACAGAGGAAACCAAATCCGAAATGAAACGCATTCTGGAAGAGATCCGAAGCGGTGAATTCGCCCGGCAATGGATTTTGGAAAATAAGGCAGGCGCTCCCGCGTTCAAGGCGACTCGCCGCCGCGAACGGGAACACGGCGTCGAGAAAGTAGGCCGCCAGCTGCGCAAACTGATGTCGTGGATCGAGGAAAAGGAAGTCTAGCCGAATTAAGCCGCAGCCATAGGGATCAGTTTGGGTGCCCGTACTCGCGAGCCCACCACGGCACCATACTCGGCGGCCAGTTCGTCGAAGCTCCATTGCAGAAAGCCGTACAAATGGGCCGGTGGATCTAGGGCAAGCCAGCGCTGAGCTAGCCGGTCCATTTGCCGATCGTACTCCCGCCGGGATCGGCCATGGGCGTAGCATCGGCCACCATGACGACGCAAGTCCCCATCAAATTGCGGCCCAATGTGCCATAATTCGTGCAATGTTGTGGATAGCTTTTCTTCCAACGATGCGTTTAGAAAGCGCGGCAAACAAAAGGTGAGGACATACAGAATTTCTCGGCCCTGACTATCCAAGAGAGGTGCAACACGAAAGGGTCGCCCGTGGATGATTGTCTGACGCCTACCAGCGGCAAAACGCATCGGTGTCAGCGAGGCGTAGAGGCCATGGGAAACTGTGCTACGCGCCTGGGTAACACTGATTGCAACCTGATCCAGGTCAATGTGCCCTAGTTCTGACAGGCGACAGACCATGTCGCCGCACACACGCCGCATGGCGTGGGTAAAATTAAAAGGGCTCACGGGAGTTCCATCTCCCTCCATATTCAACCATCTTCAGCAGCAACTTCCGTGGCAGATTCTTCGACTTCCCCAGAACCAGATGTTTCTGTACCAGATGTTTCTGTACCAGATGTTTCTGTACCAGATGTTTCTGTACCAGATGTTTCTGTACCAGATGTTTCAGCGCCGGTGTCCTCAGGTTCAGCATCGTCAAACATTGGCTTTTCGCTGCGCTGAACGACCCGATCATGGACACCAACAAACTCAAGAATCGCCTGCGTTCCAGCATCTCCGAGGCGGGGTTGGGCCAATTGGACAATGCGAGTATAACCGCCAGGACGATCGACAAATCGTGACGCAACTTCGTCAAAGAGAATTCCGACAGCCCGTTTGTCGCCTAGTAGTTTCAGACAACGCCTGCGAGCGATGACCGCCGGCGCAATGGCCGCATTCCAGGCATGCCATTTCTCGCTGCCACGCCATGCCTTCCACTGTTCGGTACCACGCTCAGCGGTCGGCGCATAGGAGGCAGCCGCCTCCTGGGCGGGCTGCGAACGGCATGCAATAGTAATGCATTTTTCAACCAGCGGGCGAACCTCCTTTGCCTTGGCAATCGTGGTAACAATACGGCCCTTCACTTTAGGCGGATTCTCATCAAACTCGGCATCCCGTTCGGTAAGAAACAATGCGCTGGCCAGATTGCGCAATAGAGCTCGCTGATGCTTTGGATTACGGCCTAACTTTCGTCCGCGTCTTCGATGTCGCATGGTATCTTCCGCTATCATCAGGCGAGCCCAGAATGCGTAGGACACATCACAGGGCTACGCCCATCAGGTTACTTAATAACTTGAAGTCGGCGCGGGAACACGCATCCCCAGGTGCAATCCCAGCTCTCTTAGCTTTTGCTGTATTTCAGCCAACGTTGTTTCCCCAAAATTGCGGACCTCAAGCATCTGGTCCTCCGTGAAGGAAACCAGATCACGCACGGTCATGATATTCTCCGATTCAAGGCAATTGCCAGCCCGCACGGAAAGGTTCAATTCCGACAAGCACATATTGAGCTTTGCCTCCAGGGCTCCATCTCCGCCAATCGATGGATTCCCTCGAGCCTGAGAATGCACTTGTGGTCCCAACTGGGCGTATTGAACAAACGGAGTCAGATGCTTGCGAAGGATCTTGGAAGCCTCGACAAGCGCCATCTCCGGATTGATCGAACCGTCCGTCCAAATTTCCAATATCAGCTTGTCGTAATTGGTCTTTTGCCCCACCCGCGTCTCATCCACGCTATATCGGACGCGCACGACAGGACTGTAAATTGCATCGATGGGAATGATGCCAATTTCCTGGCCACTGGCGCTCTGTTCGCCGGAGGGAATATAACCACGCCCATTCTCAACCACCATTTCGAGCACAAACGGCACATCGTCGGTCAGGGTGGCCAACACCAGATCCTTATTGATGATTTCAACCGCTTCATCCGTTTCAACATCCGCGCCCGTGACATCGCCCGCGGTGTTTCGCTCTACAAGAAGCACCTTGGTCGAATCTGTATGGTTCTTTACGACCAGTGATTTTACATTCAGGACAATATCGGTCACATCCTGTAAAACACCTGGGATTGTCGTAAATTCATGCTGGGCATGGTGAACTTTGATTTGCGTGACGGCGCTACCCTCCAGACTGGAGAGCAGGATGCGGCGTAAACTATTACCAACAGTCACACCAAAGCCACGCTCAAACGGTTCGGCAATAAACTTCCCATAGGTCGATGTGAGCGATTTCGCATCGCATGTCACCTGACTGGGCAACTCGAGTCCACGCCATCGGATATGCATAAAATACCTCCACTTGTTTTTAAGCGGAACTTGTTGTTTCGATTCTTGTTTTACCGTGAATCCTCACCACGGACATCCATTTCCACCGGGTCCCCTCAATGCCGAGAACCCCTTTTTTTACCGGGAGCAGAGCTCAACAATCAATTGTGTTTGGATGGGAATGGAAATGTCATCCACTTCGGGCAGCCGGCCTACCATTCCCTCGGGAATATCGGCATCCGCCACGGACAAAAAATCAGGCACATCGCGGCTATTTTCCGCCAGTGCGCCACGCACCAAATCAAGACTTTTTGCCCGATTTTTTACCCGGACCACATCCCCCACTTTGACCAGAAAGCTGGAGACATCAACCCGTCGCCCATTAACCGTAACGTGTCCATGGCCAATCAATTGTCGAGCCTGGCTGCGGCTCAAACCAAATCCCATACGATGAACCACATTGTCCAACCGCCGTTCAAGCAGGCTCAGCAAAGTATCCCCCGTATTTCCACGAGCCCTCTCGGCACGTTTGAAATAAAGTCGAAATTGTCGCTCAAGCACGCCATAGTAATGCTTAAGCTTTTGCTTTTCTCGCAAATGGACGCCATAGTCCGTCTGCTTGCCACGGCGGTAATTCTGTTGCCCCGGCGGGGCCTCGCGCCTCTCAAACGCACACTTCGGCGTATCGCAACGAGTTCCCTTAAGAAATAATTTCATGCCATCCCGGCGGCATAAACGACATACAGGACCAGTGTATCGTGCCATAATATTGCTGCTACTCTAACGTAATAATGAACCGAACCGCCACCCAAACAACATTTCGCCAAACTTGCCCTGCTGGAGTTCTTACAAAAAAACCTGCCTTGGCGATCAACCGAATGCGGCAACCCCAAAGGAAAAGTTCAGTCAGATACGCGCCCCTAAACTCGGCGTTTCTTGCGCGGCCTACAGCCATTGTGCGGCAAAGGGGAGACATCCTCAATCGACTTGACTCTTAAGCCGGCCGCCTCCAATGCCGTGATTGCGCTTTCGCGCCCGCTACCAGGCCCTTTCACCTTGACCTCCACATCTTTTACACCGAATTTACGCGCTTTCTCAGCAGCCTGCTGGCCTGCACACTGCCCGGCAAACGGCGTGCTTTTCCGACTCCCCTTGAAACCACTGGTACCGGCACTCGCCCAACAAAGGGTATCCCCCTTGGTATCGGTAACGGTAACGCTTGTATTGTTGAAGGTAGCCTTGATGTGCGCAATGGCTACGGTCACATTACGGCGTGTTTTTTTACGACTCTTCGACTTAGCCACGGACTATTCACTCCTACACAACAAAAGATGACCCAAACGGCGACCCCAATGAATGTGCCCCCAATTCCTGCCCCAACTGCCAAAACCAGCCCTTCACCCAGAAAAAAACCGTTGCCCCAGGACATGCCCCTGAAACAACAAAGGCTCACTGCCCTCACTAACGCAAATCCTTGACACCCTTTTTTCCCGCAACGGTTTTTTTGGGTCCTTTCCGAGTACGAGCGTTCGTCTTGGTGCGCTGCCCTCGCACTGGCAAACCGCGCCGATGTCGCAAGCCTCGATAACAAGCAATGTCGCGGAGACGCGAAATATCCTGCGTCACCTGCCGGCGCAATTGGCCCTCGACGACGTAGTCCTTATCCAACAAGGCCGCCAGACGCGCCACTTCATCTTCACCCAAGTCTCGTGCTCGCGCAGCAGGGTCGACACCCGCCTTGTGGCAAAGTTCACGCGCTGTCTTGGGGCCAACCCCATACAGGTACGTCAAGGATACAACCGTCGGACGATCCGGAGGCACATCGACACCAAGCAAACGAGGCATCCTACACTACTCCAACGAAACCAAATATCGTGACAGAAACCAGATACGAATACAACTTATACCGTGTACCGTTCAACGCCCGTACTGTTCAACGCCTGTACAGCTTAACCTTGCCTCTGCTTATGCCTGGGGTTACTGCAAACCACGTAGACCACGCCTCTGCGACGAACAATTTTACACTTATCGCAGATCCGCTTTACACTAGCCCGTACCTTCACAACATTCCCCTTCGCGACACATTCTGACCAAAAAAACCGTATTGCTTCCAGCAACTACCTTAAAACTACCACCCCCCAAACGGGCCATGGCGGCGGCCCCACTAACATCTTTCTAAATGGCGGTCCCCAATACCCCCAATCACCTTAGTGGAAGCATGTGAGTATAGCCCTACCTTGGTCCATTGTTCAAGGGCTGCTAAGTATTCTTGACCGGTTTTTAGCCCTCACTCCAGTAAGGCCTCACAACACTGCCAAACTGGACGCTTCGGCTGGCGTGGGAGCCGCGGTCAGCGGGATGGGACCATCTTCGGTGATCGCCAAAGTATGCTCAAAATGGGCACTCCGCTTGCCGTCGGCGGTCACTTGGGTCCAATGGTCCCGCAAAAGCTTTACTCGCTTCGTCCCCATATTGACCATGGGCTCGACAGCAATCACCAACCCGGGCTCAAGCCGAAAGTCCCCACTGCCACGCAAAGACCGACTGAAATAATTAGGGACCTGCGGGTCCTCATGCATCTCCCTACTACTCCATGGCCCACAAAGCACTCCACCGTCGAGAAGCCATGGTCTCTCACATATTGGGCCATCTGTATGGCGACTTCACTCCAGCAACTCTTCGCTCCCATCAGATCAATTGCCAGATCCAGCACTCCCTGGGTCACATCCAACAATTTCTGAACTTGTGGATCAATTTGGCCTATCGCATGGGTTCGTGCCGCGTCGCCACACCATCCATTCAGCCGGCATCCTGTGTCCATACTTAAAATATCTCCCTCAACCAATGGGCGGTTGCTGGGAATTCCATGCACAACCTCATCATTGACTGACATGCAGGTAACTGCGGGAAACACAGGCTTGCCGCGAGTGGGATTTGGGTAGTTTTTAAATAGTGGTACCGCAACGATACGCTGAAAGTACTGCTCTACTGACTTATCGATCTCGGCGGTCGTCACGCCAGGCTTCATCATTTCGCCGGCAATCTGGTGCGCCTGCCAGACGGCCAATCCGGCCTGACGCATCAGACTAATTTCACGCATCGACTTCAGCTGAAGCATGATTTCCCTTTATCCACCGACATCTTGTATGGCCCGGAGTATCTCCTCATGCACTTGATCTGGAGAGGCATCCCCTTCCACCGTACATAACTTACCGCGATCTTGGTAATAAGTTAACAAGGGGCGTGTTAAGTTCTCGTATTGTTCGAGTCGCTTCTTGATGACCGCGGTGTCATCGTCCTGGCGACCTCGAGCCGCAAGGCGTTTAAGCAACTCAGGCTCTTCCACGTGGATTTTCAGCACCACATCGAGTTCCGTACCTCTCGTTTTGAGCAACTTGTCGAACATCTCCGCTTGCCGTACCGTCCGAGGAAAACCGTCCAGGACATAGCCTTGCTGGCAATCTTTTTCGGCAATACGGTCCGCCACCATTTGGTGCACCAGATCGTCCGGCACAAGCTCGCCCGCATCCATTGTCCTGCAAGCTTGAGCGCCGATCTTGGTTTGCAACCGGCAAGCTTCCCGGAGCAATTCTCCGGTGGACAAATGGAGCACTTTCAGCTTTTCCGCCAGTCTCACCGCCTGGGTCCCCTTGCCTGCGCCAGGAGGTCCAATAAAAACAATCCGCATGCCAGCCACCGCCTTCATTTGCAACACACCAAGCCCAGCGCCACAAGCACTTGGCCAACAAGACGATTCATTGTTTCAATACTTTCAAATTGCCGCACAACCCACGGAGCCCCAAGGCGATAAGCCGCCCGGAAACCGACATTTCAACTGCTATCGCAGTGCCCGGGTCGGCTCCATCGGCCCTGCCTGTGCGTCGCACACAGGTAGGCATTCTTGGAACTTCTGAATTTATGATTTATCCAACAAACCCGCGTGGTTACGCATCACCAGGTGACTGTCGATTTTTTGCACCAGATCAAAAGCCACACTCACTGCAATCAAGAGCCCCGTTCCGCCATAAAAGCTGGCAACCATAAAGGAAACTCCCAGCGACCCGGATATCAACATTGGAATGATTGCCACCAATGCCAGAAAACCGGCTCCGACATAAGTGATACGAGCCATCACTTTTTCCAGATAATCCGCCGTTCGCTTTCCAGGTCGGTACCCGGGAATAAACGAACCGTAGTTCTTCAGATTTTCGGAAACATCCTTAGGATTAAACGTAATTGCGGTCCAAAAAAAGCAGAAGAAGTAAATCAACACGACGTAAAGCAAAACATAAAAATAAGATCCACGAGCGAACATGTCGTTAGTGATATCAAAAAACTGTCGCCAAAATCCTTCGCCCCAATTAATCGCGGCTAGCTGGCTGATCACCAACGTTGGCAACATTAACAGACTGCTGGCAAAAATGATCGGCATGACACCTGCCTGGTTCACTTTCAATGGCAGATATTGTCGCGTCCCGCCGACCACTCGACGGCCACGAATATGCTTTGCGCTTTGCATAGGAATACGGCGCTGCCCCAAAGTTATATAGACCACGCCCACGACTACCGCAATAAACATCGCGGCCAGCAGCAGCAAGTCCTCCACCCCCAGCTTGGTTCCACCTCCCCCTAATTCGAGAGAAACCTGCTGCAATAAGTCAAAACCGGCACCAGGCATTCTAGCTAGAATACCAGCCATAATCAGCAAGCTGATTCCATTGCCGATACCAAATTCGTCAATTTGTTCACTAATCCACATTAAGAAGACCGTCCCCGCAGTCATCGTCAACACGGCCACAACTTTCCAGCCAAAGGGCAAGGTGCCAGTCGTTGGATTGAGATAAGCCGCGTCGACCAGATCCATCTTCACGATAAACGCATTGACGTACATCCAGCTTTGCAACAGGCAAATAAGCACCGTTGCGTAACGCGTATATTCGTTGATTTTCTTTTGCCCCGCCTGACCTTCTTTTTGCAGTTTTTCCAGCGGCTCATATACACTCCCAAGCAGTTGAAATATAATGGATGCGGAAATATAAGGCATGATCCCCAGGCCGAAGATCGTCACCTGCGTCAACTGGCTCGCACTAAATACGGCCACCTGTTGAAGCACATCGGTAATACCGCCAGACTGATTATTGAGTGCCTGAACCTTTTCCGGATCGATAATCGGAAGGGGAATCTGAAAACCGAGACGATAAATCGCCAGCAATCCCATGGTCAGCAGGATTTTGCGGCGCAACTCTGGGATTTGCCACACAACTCGAATTTTTTCCCACATGACTCGCTTCCATCCTTCTGCCCGTGGGACTTAACTGTCCCGAGAACTCGCACTGGCCCATGGATTCGCAGGAGTACAACCGCCACGTTCTATCGGCAACCCAACCACTACGGATCATCAACCTTGCAGACACTTCATTGACCTGCACGCCGATCTAACCGGAGCTGGCGTTTTTTCGTCTCTACCGGCGTTCTAGCCGGCAAAACAACGGCCTTGCCTCCTGCTTTTTCTATTTTTGCAACCGCTGACTTGCTGTAACGATGCGCAGAAATATTCAGCTTTTTCGTGAGCTCGCCATCCCCCAACACCTTGAGCAAATCAAAATTTCCCTTAGCTAAATTCCTTGCGGCTAACGCATCGAGAGTCACTTCCTCCCCCGCCTCAAATGACTTGTCAATTTGCCCAAGATTGACCACTGCCACACGGAGGGCCCAACGATTATTAAATCCGCGTTTGGGAATACGGCGCACCAATGGCATGGCCCCACCCTGAAATGTGGGATGAACCGAGGCGCCAGCACGCGACCCCTGCCCTTTATGACCCCGGCCCGCAGTCTTCCCATGGCCCGACCCTATGCCACGGCCAATACGACGCCGTTGTTTATTTTTACGTATTCCACGATGAACATCATTTAAATTCATGACAGGGTAACTCCACGCAAGCGCTCGACTTCAATTTTCGGACGCAATTGCTGCAATGCCGCGATGGTTGCCTTGACCAGTGGCACCGGATTATTGGAACCAAAACTTTTCGTTAAAATGTCATGGATACCTGCCGCTTCACAGACAGCACGCACGGCTGCACCGGCAATCACTCCTGTACCCGGCCCCGCCGGCACAAGCACCACTTTGGCCGCGCCAAAATGACCTTTGGTCAAGTGTGGAATGGTCCCACCTTCCAGTGGAACTTCCACCAGGCTACGCATCCCTTCCTTCATCGCTTTTTCCACACTTGGGGGTACTTCGTTGGCCTTGCCATAGCCCCAACCAACCTTGCCATGGCCATCTCCGACGACGACCATCGCAGCAAAGCTAAAACGCCGCCCCCCCTTGACGACTGCCGAACAGCGTTTGATCTTTACTACTTTCTCAAGTAATTCGCCGCGTTGTTTATCTCTGTTATCCGAGGCCACGATTGGAAAACTCCTATGGAATCAAATAAAACGCAAATCATCCGTCCGGGATTCCGGTACGACATCTGTTATATCTCACGCAGCCTGACCGGGTTCAAGCTAAAACTCCAATCCTCCTGCCCGGGCCGATTCCGCTAAAGCAGCGATTCGGCCATGATATTTACAATTCCCCCGGTCAAAACAAACCTTTTTAATGCCTGCCTGGATGGCTCGTTCCGCCAGGACACGACCCACCAACTCTGCCGATTCCTTGTTGCCCCCATACTTCAATTTTGACAACAACTCCCCGTCATTCGACGAGGCGGCAGCAAGCGTCTTGCCTTCCAGATCATTAATGATCTGGACAGAAATATTACGATGACTACGGTGCACACTAAGTCCGGGCCTATCCTGCGTACCGCGAAGTCTCTTACGAACACGAAAAGTACGCCGTTGTCGCTGCCGGCCGACTGTTTTGGAGTGTTCCATAATTCTTATCTTTTTTCTTTGTGCTTCCGCGGCTTAATCTTATTTGGCTGTCTTACCAGCCTTTTGTCGTACATGCTCGCCTTCGTAGCGTATCCCCTTACCCTTATAAGGCTCCGGTTTACGCAGTGCCCTTACCTCCGCGGCAAACTGGCCAACTTTTTGCTTGTCTGTACCCTTGACGACCACGTGCGTTTGATCAGGG
>Ga0114931_10001822_pt1 | contig 27078 bp, 21 predicted proteins | sample 2SBtaG_FD_89579 | JGI IMG/M metagenome (GOLD analysis project Ga0114931, IMG submission 89579) | Deep subsurface microbial communities from Kolumbo volcano to uncover new lineages of life (NeLLi) - 2SBTROV14_V59a metaG | ecosystem: Environmental > Aquatic > Marine > Volcanic | place: Kolumbo... | reverse complement strand
CGTCAAATCTCTGAAATATCCAATGGACAGAAAATCGCATCAGACCCCGTCCTCTCCCAATCCCGCTTTCTTACTGGTGGCTGCGATCCGTCGCGGGCAGTCGGATGCCTGGAATGACCTGATTGCGCAGTATGAGGGACGCCTGTTGGCGTTTGTTGAGAGTCGGCTCTATTATGGCAAAGGTGGCCATGGCAAAGGGGGCGGCCGGGCGGCCAGCGAGGATGTGGTGCAGGAAACATTTATCGGCTTTTTAACCAGCCTGCCCAACTACGACACTCGGCGGCCGTTGGAAAGCTGGTTGTTTGCTATCGCCGCGCACAAGCTGACCGACTATTTACGGCGAGAAGGCCGCCGGCCCGTTGTCCGCCTCTCAACCGGAGACGGGAGCAGTGGTCCGTGGAGTCTGCCCGGCCGTGCGCGCGGTGCGAGCAGTATCGCCCGTAGTGGAGAGCGCTGGGGCCTGGAAGAAGCCGCTTTGGCAACGGCCTTACGCGGACTGATTGAACGGTGGCGGCAAAAGGGCGATTGGACCAAGTTGAAATGCATGGAGTTGCTGTTTGTCCAAGGCGCGGCCAATAAGAGAGTGGCAGAACAACTCCATTTAAGCGAGCAGCAGGTGGCCAATTACAAAGCCGATTTCCTCCAGCGTCTGCGCAAACTGGTAAAAAAACAGCACCTCAGTGAGGACGTATTCCCGGAATTGTACGAATGAAAATAGGGCAGGACAGGTCTTCCGCCATCCCGCCACCTGACACCGGCTTGTAGGGGCAACGTGGGCGAAGGGGTCAGGTACAAGTTTTCGGCTTGCGCGTCGGTCGGCTAAAATATCCAATGAACCGAAAATCGTACCAGACCCCGCCCTCCTGAATCTTTACCCCGACTGGAACTCTCATGCCTGAATATTCCGATGCCCAGTTGGAGGCCTATCTCGACGAAGGGCTCAGTGCGGAGCTGACTGCACGGATCGAAGCAAGTTTGCGGGCTGCGGATGCTCATGCCGAGCAACTCGGCAGACGCCTGCTGGCCTTAACCGGACGCTACGACGCAGGGGTCCATTCGCTGGGTGCCGTGTGGCGTGGGCATCGATTGAGTTGCCCTATGCGTCAGCAACTGGGGAGTTACCTGCTGGGTGTGCTGGAACCGGCCCAGGCCGATTATGTGCGATTTCATCTTGAGGTGATCGGCTGCCGGCCCTGCGAAGCGAGCCTGGTCGATTTGCGGCAACAACAGGTAGCCACGGAGACGTCCGCGGCAGCCTCTCGTCGCATTAAATATTTCCAGTCGAGTGCTGGGTATTTAAGGAAGTCATGAGTCTTGCATGTCACAACCTTAATATTTCAAACGGCGACAGCCAAAACAGTTGGAATGGAAACAGGGTTGCCAGAGCCTGGGATGTGTTGGGAGTATCGGTGGCCAGTTGGCCTTGGCTGAGCGCGCTGGAGACCATCAAGTTGGAAGTCAACAAGTCCTGAAAAGTCAGCCAATCGCAGGACGCCCGTCCAGAGGGCCGCTTGCCGGGCGACGCTGTTTCTGATTTCAGGTGGACACTGCGCCGGGTGAGTGTCAGCCCATAGGTCTGCTTGTCCATTTCGACGGCAATTTCCAGAGGGCGTACCAACTCCCCTTCGCGGGCCCTCTGTTGAAGCACGGGGTAAAGACGTTCCAGCCATCGGTTGGGTGAAAGTAGCTTGAACATCCACTCGCCACCCGCGGTGGCACTTGGTTGCCAATTGCCACCAGCAGTCACCAGTAAATCATGCAATGGGTCGACGGCCGGAGTGTGAAGCTCCACAAAATGGTGATCTCGATCGATGGCATCGTGGCATGCACGGGTGAGCATCGGAACCCGAGACGAGGAAAATCCGGGCAGCGTAAGCATTTCGACAATGCAGGAATCGCGCAGAACCGCATAGCCAATGGCATCCCGGGGGTCGCAGATTCTGGCCATACCCTCGGGCGGATCGGATAGGGGATCGGTCGTTCTCGTGTTCACCGATTCTTTGACCGAGGCGTCTGCCATGGGCAGCCGTGAATCGTTCGGACGCCTGCCGCCGGAGGTTCGTGCGGAGTGGTCGATGGCCAGTAGGATTTGATCATGGGCCTTGCGACTGGCCAGCCATTGCCATATTTCTTCCGAACGGTGCAAGGCCCCCCATCTGTGGGCAACGGCTTGCTGGTAAATGCGACTCAGGCAGTCCAGCTCAACATGCCGCCAGGAACGAATTTCCAAGGCTTGCCCGTTTTTACCGGACCGGCGCCGACGCAAGGAGCGCTGGGCGTTCAAATGAGAAAGAATGGCTCGCGTGTTGGCACGGGTGTGTCCATGGGCTCGGCAGCGGCTCCATCCCTGTTGCTGGAACCACGCTGCCTGGTCGGTATGTTGGATCGCCAGCATGGCCCCTTCGTCGGCTGCGGTTGATTCGGCCATTTGGAGCAGCGCGGCGGCATAATCGGATCCAGCGCCAGCCTTGCGATGGTACTCGGGGAGCATCACGAAATCGTTGAACAGGGTCAGTGGCAGGCGGGTTCCCTGGAACCAGCCAATGGAGCGCGATAAGTGCACATGGCCAAGGATCCGATTGTCGCGTTTTACCAACAGCCGGTCGGCTGGCGAATAAGAGGGCGCATCGTTGCGGCTTTGGAAATCTTCCGCCCGCGAAACCAGGGCCAACTGAGTCAACAAGGCGACAATCAACGGATGATCTCCCGCGTTGCCGGAGACAATTTCGGCACCACCGGACAATTCGCATAAACCATGTGGGCTGGCCCGCATTTCTTACACTCCATCGGATACGCTGCGGCGGGGTTATGATAAATTTGTCGCAGACACTCCGAGGTTAAGCCATCGTGGATTAGAAATCCAGTAGAAAGTCTTGTAGGCGGTTCGCGGGGAATAGGCAAAACGCGTACTCCCGTGACTGCAGGATCAGGTCCGCATGGGCTTGGCTTCTGGCGCCCGCCAACTCTTGTTCCAGTTGCATCCGCCGTGCGGAGAGCCATGGTTGCAGGGCTGCATTCACTCGGGCGATGGCCTGATGCCGTTGGCTGGCATTTTGCGGAGTTTTCTCGGTTCTTATCCAATGCTCCTTTTGCTGGAGAAGCGTTTGCACGGTTTGACGCTGGGAAGGTAAAAGTGTTGTCAGGTCGACATACCATTCGGGATGGTAGGTTAGTTCCCGTAAGGTTTGCGCATTTTTCCGCATTTGGTTTGCCGTATGCCGCGGTCCGGGTGCAGCCAAATTGGCCGGCCCCGAGGTGCCTGGAGCAAGACCATTCTGGTCGATCGGCAGCCGTAAGGTTCCTGAGAGTGTCAGGAATTCGGGCGGCGCAAAGCCGTAGAACTGGGCTGAGATGGCATCGGTGACCAGATCGTATTTGGCGCCGCCAATGCCATGAATGAACAAGTCGGCCAGCATCAGGCGGGCAAACAGGGTGGTCAGCAGAGCCCGGGTTCGTAGCTTGACACCGTCGGCCTCCCAGGCGACCAGACAGGCCATTGCTTCGTCGGGCAAGCCGTCCTCGGCGACAGGCAAGCGTTTGTCAAACTGGTGCCGATCGGTCAGTCGCAAACTGTCCGTTTCGAATCGGACCCACAGTGGGCGACGCATGGGATCATGGCGCGACCAGATCCAAAAAGGCGCTTCTATCCAGCCGTCCTCCGCGCTCAGGTCGGGCACTGGTTGGGCATGATTGCGAATTTTGTGGACCTGTCGGTAGTGGGCCAACGCCCCATTGTAAGCATCACGAAACCGCGGCAATTGAGTCAGCAAATGAATCGTAAACCGGCGAAAGGCTGGCAGTTGGCAGACGCGGCTTTGGGGTAATTCCAGGGTATGCTCCCTGCGGGAGGGCAGGGCGGCATCCGCCTTGGATCGTTCCAGGCGGATTTCTCTGGCCGAGGAGGTTTGCCAGGATATTTCGGTCAAGTGACGCGCTCGTGCCAGTCCCAGAGCCAGGGTTGGTGCTTCGGCCGCGGGGGCGGCGACTTGAGCCCACCAGGAGCGTACCATGGCATTCGGCACCAGTGGGGCGATAGTATCATAGACTCTGGTGCCAAACGAATCCCACACCGAGCGGTCGATCCAGGGCCGCTGTTCCAGGGGAATGATTTCCGTGGGCCGGTCATAAGGGACGGTCACGCTGCGAGGGAAAGCGGCGGAGCCAGTGGGTACACGAATGGCTGGCGCGCGGCTCAGGTCGCTGTCGATAATTAAATGGATGGCCGTGCCGTGGCAGCGGTTGGCCAACTGGGCGGCCGTAAAATTTTTCAGCCAGACCCCCGGATGGACAATCTCGGGTTGATGCCCGGTCATAATCAAAGGGCCTCCCGGCCCCGTACATGAGGACCCCGCGGACGAGGGTGAAGGAGGTCCCGTCTTTGTTGGTCGATCCATTGCCATGGACTCCGCTGCCGCGGAAACGGTCGCAACATCGCAGTAGGCGCGGGTGAAGTTCAAAGCGGCGGTAAAAAGCTGGCCGCGTGCTTCTTCCGCGAGTTGCACGAGCGATTGTCCCTGGATGTCATAATCGTGGACCAACCGTTGCCGGCCATTATGGGCGATCAAATCTTCCAGGCAATCCAAGGAGGGTACGGAAAGACGTTGTCCGTCTTCGGTGGGGGCGCCAATGCTAGCGAGGCTGCGCTGGCGCGTTGTCCAATCGGTGAGGCTCATGAGCATGGGCCGCATCCCATGCTTAAAAAATCCGCGTCCTGCCCGACCGGAGTACTTGATGCGGGCCTGGCAGCGGCCGGCTGGCGGGAGGCTGCCTGTTGCGACGCTGGTCCGCGGTCCTCGCAGGCATGAATGGCACGGTCGATCACTTCGCGGTAATACGCGAGTCGAGTGGAGGCGTCGTCGAGCGCGCCGCCAAAGCTTCGACTTTCGTCCAGATAGACCAGAGGCACCGGCCGTTCGACAACTCGCAGACCGTGATATGCTGCTTGCACCCAAAGTTCGAGTGGCATGGCATAGCCAGTTTCGGTTAGCCGTAGTCTGGCCAAGGCTTGGACACGATAGGCTTTGAAGCCGCAAAATGCATCGGTCAGTCGCAGCCCCAGCCGTTTATTGATTTCCCTGGTAATCTGTTCATTGATGCGTCGGCGGGCAGCGGGTGGCGGGCCGGTCGTTTCATCGATGACCAGATAACGGCTGCCGGAAACGATATCAGCCCCGCTCTGCCGTGGGGCGGCGGATCGGGCAGAAGATTCCCTTGGAACGGAAGCACCGTAGCAGGCTTCGACAAGTTGGTTCATTCGCTGGGGCTCGTGCTGGCCATCGCAGTCGATGGTCAGGAGAATTTCATAGCAGTGTTCCAGGGCGTACTGAAATGCTGTTTGCAACGCCGCCCCGTAGCCTTGATTTCGAGGATGGCGCACAACCTCAATTCCGTGGCATTGGGACAACGCCCGTGCAGTGCCATCCGTGGAACCATCGTCCACCACTAGAATATCCGTAGCATGTTTCTTCACTTCGCTCAGCACGGCTGCCACATGCGCCTGTTCGTTGTAGACTGGCAGCGCGGCCAGGGTTCGTGGCGGAGCAGGGCATTGGGGACCAGCGGAAACCGGGTCGGGTTGCGCATTGGGGGTAGCCAGCGTTTGAGACTTCGATGGTTCGCTGGTCATGAAGTTTCTCGGCGGGTACGGCTCTAGGAATCTCTGTACTTCAGTACGGTTCACTACTTCCAAATCTTGCACTCGGCCTTTCAAGAACCCAGGGCGATAAGAAGCCCGGGACCAGCATTTTACTGATGGCACGCTCGCCAGTTCGGCTTCATCAGCCACTGTTGGGGCGACTGTGCTTATTTTAGATGCCCGCAGGGCAAGGTCAACCGGTACCCTTTATGCCATTCGCCATTCGCCCTTTATGCCATACGAAGGGGATCGCGTTCGGTGCGACTGGCCCATATATCGATATCAGCGAGCTGTTCACTCAAATAGTCGGCCAGGGCATCCAACGCAAACCGTTCGCTGGCAAAGTGTCCTGGCAGTATCAGGCCGACGTTGTTTGCCTCGGCTTCCAGGCAGGTATGAAAAGTGGCCTCACCAGTGATAAGACAGTGGCAATCCCAGGCGATTGCATGCTTTAAGAAAGATCCGCCACTCCCGCAGGCAATGGCGACTCGGTTGATTTGTAGATCTTGGGACCCTACAACCTGAATTGCACGAATGTCGAGAAATGTTTTTACGCGGTCTGCCATTTCAATCAGTGAGATCGATTCGCCCAGCCAACCCTGGCGGCCTGTTCCAGAATGGTTTTTTCCGGAAGCATCTGCGGCTGAATTTTTGCCGCCGGCCACGCCGCCCGGATAGGACTGGGAAGCTCCTGGAGAGCTGGGCCCTGGAGAGCCAGAGGAGTGTGCCTGGCTGGTAGCATCCGCAGTCGCCGTGGGAAGGAGCGGTTTGATTTCCTGGAGTCCCAAGCCAATGGCCCAATGTTGGTTGATGCCGGCTTCGGCCGAATCAAACGCCGTGTGCGGGCTGTAGACACCAATGCCCGCGGTGATCAGTTGGAGCAACAGCCGGCCCGTGGTGGTAGCATCGGTTATGGTCCGCAATGGGTGGAAGGGCAGCGGGTGGTGCGAGACAATCAGATTGACACCTTGGGAGACTGCTTCAGCCACCGTGGTGGGGGTCACGGTCAGGCAAGTCATGATTTTGTCGGCCGACCAGACAGGTTTTCCGACGAGCAATCCCACATTGTCCCATGCTTCGGCCAATTCGGCCGGCGCGAACAGATCGAGTATTTCAATAACCTGGCCAATGGTGGGCATGAGGGATTGCGGAATTCGGATTGCGGAATTCGGAATATTGGATTGCGGCGCGGGAATGGAGTGGCAGTCGTTTCCGCACCGGTGCCATTATTATCCTAGCGGAGTAACGCGTAGAGCGAAAGGTACGATACTATTATCGCATTCAGTTCTTACATTCCGCAATCCGCATTCTTCTTTGCTACTGTTCCGCCACGAATCGTTGATTAAGTACGCGCGAGCCGTCTATTTCCTCAGCTCGGAGCCATAGTTCCTTACCTATCAGTTGGGCTCCATGAGGATAGCGATAGGTCTTGATGTCCTGACTGTCTCCCAGCCGGAAAACTTGCTTGCGTTGCCGTCGTCGGCCTGTTGCATAGAGCAGGCACTTGAAATCAACTTTTTTGCCGGAGCGGTTGAGCATCCGTTGTTCGACCACCAGCGCACCGTCGTCATCCAGTCGCGTATGGATTTCGATATCCACATCGCCCACACCCACGCTCAGTTCGCGGTAGACCCGAAATTGGTATTCACGATCCGCGTTTATGGTAAAATCAACACGTACCTGAGCATTGCCACTGTTGGCATCAAAAGGCAAGACAATATCGAAGGGACGGTTAGAAGTTTCACCAGCCGCCAGTTTGAATTCAATTTTCTTGGGAAGTACTTGCCAACCGTTGGGAGCAACCAGGCGGGCCGTCCCCCCGATCCCCTGAGGGAAATGGTTCTGCAGCTGGAGCCCGTTGGGGTGGGCCTGACCAAAGATACTGGGGATCGAGTTGTGCTCAAACTGCACATGCATCCGCCATTGGGCCAGGGAAGGGTTCAGTCCGAGCACGAATCGAGGCAATGCATCCACGGGGATCACCTGGCGATGCCCCTCGTGTTCCGGCTGCTGAGCGCGGCCCCAGACGTCGATCAGACGGATGTTTTCTCCAAAATAAAGAACTTCTCGTACCGGCTTTTCATTCCATACGACCATGAGCACGCTGCCGTCGGGAGCCTGAAAGAGATGGTTTTCACTCCCCTGGGGTAAGCGAAGACTCCCCAGGTGCCTGCTCCCGCTGAGCAGGGAAGCTGTGGTGCGCCAGGGAAGCAATAATTCGCCCGGCGATCCTTTCATGGAGAGGAGACCATGGTCGTCATTGAATGGATCCGCAATAAAAATGGCATCCGCTCCGTGGATTTTCGCCGTTAGCATTTGTCCTACAAGATCATGGACTCGGGTCGGCTGATCATATCGAGCCTGGGAAAGGGGTTCGACCAGGACCCAACGATCGACATGGGGACGCCGTGGGATCTGCATGTAGGCGGCCAGTTCTTGCCGGGTCAATGCCGGGGTTGCCGAATATTGTTGAAAATCCCAGGTGGCCGGTTTGCCAAGTCCATCTCCGTTAGGCCATTGCCAGCCTATCCCCAAGCGGATGTCCTGACCAAAACGAAACAGCCGGTCACGCAGTCCGGATATTTCTTTTTCAAGTTGAGGAAATCCGGAAAAACTCGCATCATGGTCATCGCCGAGCTGCCACCAGCGGACTCGCATGGAAAGCCGCGTGAGCACTGGATCGAGTGAAGGCATCCAGGAAGAAGGAGCTAGCGAAAGCAAGTCGGCCACGGTGGCATCCGCGGAGACCTGTTGGCTAAATTCAGAGTTCGCGGGTGGATGATCGACGACCCCTACGACTTCAATGTCCTTGGCGGAAAGACGTTCGGTAATCGCGACCAATTCGTCGCCCAGCTTGGGCTGCGACGTATCGTACCAGACCGGCAGTTTCACCCAATGAATGGCCACCAGCGGGAGCAGTTCGGTAAGTTGGTCGAACGATAGCGGGATGGAGCGGTTGGTAAGGGACCAGCCAAACTCACCCTGAGCGGCCTTTTGCAAAGGCGGTACCACGGCGATGGAGATCATGTGGCGGTTCATCATCCCCTGGGCGGTTCGCATGGTCACCCGCACACGATAAAATCCATACCCTTTGATGGGAGGCACCCACTTCGTCTTGCCTGCATAACCCGCTTGCCGATTTGCCGTGGCGCTGACGATATCGGAGGCTCGGGACAGACGTTCGGTGATCAACCGCCCATCCAGCTGGATTGTGTCATCTTTCAGTTTTCGGCTGCTGGCATCAAACAGTTCAAAATGGATGTCCGGATCCTTCTCGATAATCCCCGACAAGCTGCAGGAGACGACGATATCGCGGGGGTCGGTATATACGTTGAACGAGCTATTGGTTTCCACAGTCATGCGCGGCATCCTGGCCAGCCAGATGTCGTCAAGTGAAATCTTGCCTCGCAGGTCGGGCTGCTCTCCCTCTTGGACCTCCAGGCGAATACGCGCCAGCCGTACCTCGCTGCCTAACGGATCGACCGGTCCGATCCGCACCTTGATCCAGCCGTCGGTGGAGGTGTACCATTTGCTCGCGGATGTTTGTAATACATTACGGCTGTCGTCGCAAAATTCCACACTCAACCGGACCCGGCCATATTTCAAATCGACAATACGAAGTTGGGCCTCAAAGATATAACTGAAAAACTCGGATACGGATACGGTGGGACTTTCGATCCGTGTTCCCCCGCCATTCATCTGGATCGTCAGGCAGTGCCCCGCCAGGGCAGTGGGGTCATTTTCCACTTGGGCTTTCACGTACCGGGGCAATCCGGGTCCCGTTTCTCGTTTCCATTTGTCTGGCCAGTGGTCAAAATTGACATCCCAGCGGTCATCGAAGTTGCAGGAAAAAATTTCGACAGCATCCACATCCCGCGTAGCTTGGACCGGTGCCGCATTGGCGGTTGCACTCAGGGTGGTTAGAATCAGAAGACCCGACAGTGTGGACATGGCTGGGTAGGTGTTGGAGAGTTGAGTGTTGAGAGTTCAGGGTGTCGGTGGGGTGGTAATAGCCACGTAGTGGCGGCATCATTTAGCCGTGGGCGTGAGCCCACGGAACGGGTCTCCCCTAAGCATCTAGCCGCGTAGCGGCGACATCAGCCCTTTCGAAAAGACTGTATGGCACTCGCTATTCGGGGGTCAGGTGTGGGGGTCGGGGCTCGGGAACCATTTAAGGGGAATAAATTCGTGATCGGTAGCCGGATAGCAGTTCAAACCGCGTGCTTGAAACAACCCACCAGGAAAGCATTGCACATCGCGGCGCAGTTGGGGTGTGACGGGGTGCAATTTGATGCCCGGCAGGAGATCCGGCCAACGGAAATTTCGGCAACAGGCCTTCGCCATCTGCGGAAACTTCTGAATGATCTGAATTTGCGGGTGGCTTCGATTGCCCTGCCCTCTCCGTTCGGCTATGCCCAGCCCGATGGGTTACAGCATCGTGTGGACGCCACGCGGGAGGCTATGCGGCTTGCTTCCCAGTTGCAGGCGCGCGTGCTTGTGTTCAATCTGGGACCGGTGCCAGATCCACCGATTGACCGGGGCGAAACGGCAACCGATGGTCATGAGGACCAACTCCAAAACCTGCGTTCCCGCGGATGGTCCACGCTGGTGGATGCGTTAGGCGTACTGGCCTCCCATGGCAATCGACTTGGAGTGCAATTGGCTGCTTACGCACCAGGTACGGATCCCCACATTTTGCTGCAATTGGTGTCAGAGTTGCCCGAAGGCGCTCTGGGAGTCGACCTGTCACCCGCGCCATTGGTGGCAGCCCAGGGTTCGGTGATCAATTTTGTCGAGATCCTGGGGCCACATATCGTGCATGTCTATGGCAGCGATGCAGTACGAGACCCAGCGAGTCAGCAGGCCGTGGAAGTGGAACTGGGCCGTGGTTCAGCAGACTATCCAGAGTTGCTGGGACATTTGGAAGAATTCGGCTACCGCGGTTGGATTACCCTCGTGCGGCAATACTCCAATCGCCAGTTGGAGGACTTGGACAACGCGGTTCGTTACTTGCAGGCAATTTAGAAAAAAGGGCGCATGGGGTTATAAAGTGTCGAGCGTCTCAGTACCCTTTTTTCGCAAGCAGTCCAGCAATCCTTGCAAATGCTCCCCGGTCGTCAGTGGATTGATGATGGTTGTCCGCAAGTAGCTGCGACCATCCATTACGCAGGGGACCAGGTAGTATTCGCCCGAGCGGATGACCGCCAATCGCAGTTTCAACTGATAGCGGTCGATCACCTCGGCGGCTGCATCCCGCAAGGTCGATGGCAGATGGCGGAACACGACAATATTGCATTGGGGCTTGCAATAGGGCTCAAAATCGGATTGTTGAAGAAGCAGCTGATAGAACCATTCACCTAAATCGAACGTTTTATCGACCAGATTCTCAAACAACTCCGGGCCAAACAGGGACCAGATGCCCCACAGTCCCAGGGCTGCCGCCCGCTTGGTGCACTCCATGTTCACCAGGCCACTGTCGTACTCGGCCATGTCGTTCACCGAGGGGTCAAACAGGTAGGGAGCCTCCTGCTGAAACGCCACAAAGCGATGCGCCGCGTTGCGATAAAATACAAACGCGCAGAGTGCCGGAATGAACAGCATTTTATGAGCATCGCAGACCACACTGTCAGCTCGTTCCAGGCCCGAGAGGAGATGCCGATATTTGTTGCTCATGCAGGCTCCTCCGCCATGAGCCGCATCGACATGGAGCCAGATCTGATGCCGTTGGCAAATATCAGCCACGTCATGGAGCCGATCGAACGCGCCGACCGGCGTGGCACATGCGGCCGCGACAACGGCTACGACGGGAGTCCCCGTGGAACGCAGGTCCGCCAGGATCGAGTCCAGTTGGCCAGTGTCCATGCGGCGGCAGGAGTCCAGGGGGACGCGGATGACCTGCTCCGTTCCCAGGCCAAGGATGCCCGCGGCACGGGTCACGCTATAGTGGGCGTCTGCGTGAGCCACGATCACGGGCAGGCGTGTGGGGAGAGTTGCAGCTGCCTTATCCGCGAGGCCGGCCGTCCAGCTCTCTCCCAGGCAGGCATTGCGTGCGGTAAGTAAGGCTGTCAGGTTGGCAAGCGATCCGCCCGAGGTGACGAGACCTCCAAAACAACCGCTCGGGAATCCGATCGCTTCTCCCAAGGCATCCACCACCGCGTGTTCCACGGCGGTGGCCCAGGGGCCCATCTCGTAGATTGCCATCACTTGATTGGTGAGCGAACCGATGGTGTCAAACAATGCCGCTAGCGGCAGGGAGGCGGGGACTTGATGCCCGACGTAGTGAGGATGGTGCAGGTTTTGCCCCCGTTTGAGGCTGAGCCGTACCAGTTGCTCGAATCGGGTGAGACGGGATTCGCGGTCCAATCCTGCTGGGTGGTCCGCTGCCAGGTCTGGCGTTTGGAGCCATTGTCTGGCCGTTTGAATATTGTCAGCAGGTGATTTCCAATTCAGCACCGGGCCCCGCGCCCCTTCAATTTCCAGGAAGTGTTGGCTTACCAAATCAACCAGCAGTTTGCCCGCTTGTTGCAGCAGTCGTGGGTTGTAGGCTTCGGATAGGAGCGATTGCGGGTTGGTGGCTGGAGGGGAGTCGGTCATTGGTATCGGTCCAGTATTTTCCAGAGAAAGCCCTCGGCTTTGCCCGAAGACTGGCCGAGTATGAAAGTTTCATATTGTAGTCATCCAGCCATTGCAAACCAGAGATACCACAAAACGGTTATAGGTGTTCCGATGCGAAAAATTGGTTGCATTGTGGTTGGAAAACTTGTTCCCTCAGCCTGCAATAAATCCTGGTGGGTCTGTGTAAAGTATGATTTGAAGACCCGTCGAGGTGCGGTGTTTCGATGGATTGCCTGGACGGGTGCCTGATTTTAGTGCTTCAAAATTCCATTCAGATCGGCTCCCTACCTCAAATTCTGAACTTCACGACTGCCAAAATCCAGCAACCACTTTCCCAACCAACCGGCGAGCGATCCAGTACCAATGAAACTTCGCGAAATACATATTTCTCACTGCCGAAGGCGCCAATTCGGCAAGCGGCGTGGCGTGGCCGTTTCCGAACTGGCCGTCTGCATGCCTGTGCTGGTGATTGTTGTGTTGGGGACGATCGAATCGTGCGCGATGATCTTCCTGCAGCAATCGCTAAGTATTGCCGCCTATGAGGGGGCACGGATGGCACTGGTGCCAAAAGCCAAAGCGGCGAACGTGAAATACCAAAGCGAATTGATCATGAAAGATCGGGGAGTGAAGGGTGCAACCGCGAAAGTGACACCCGTGAATTTTACGGCTGCTCCGGAAGGGTCCTGGATCCAAGTGGAAACGAGCGCCCCGTTCAATAGCAACTCGCTGGTTGGGGGTTGGATATTTTCTGGTCGTACGGTGACTGCTTCGGTCCAAATGATGAAAGAACAGTAAAATGGCGAATCGCGATTTTTATAGCTTGTCGGAGGGGTGTGCTTGCTGGCAGCCAGGGAGACGCCAAGGAGCCATATTCCCACTGGTGGTGGTATTGTTACCCGTGATACTTATGTTGTCATGCTTTGTCATCAATCTGGCTTTCATGGAACTGACGCGCACGGAGTTGCAAATTAGTACCGATGCGGCGTCCCGGGCAGCGGGGCATAAACTTGCCTTTACAGGCTTGGAAGCCCAAGCGCGAGCGGCAGCCCGCGATGCTGGCAAGCGAAATTTGGTGGCAGGCAAGATTCTCAAACTGCGGGACAAGGACATCGAGTTTGGTACCTCCACGCGTACGAGCGTCAAGACTCGTTATGTCTTCAAGAGTGGTGGCACTCCCGTCAATGCAGTACGCATCGACGCCAATAGAACAGCCAGCTCATTGAATGGCGTGGTGAAGATGATTTTCCCAACATTTGGGTCTGCCGATTCCTTCGCCCCGGTGCAAACAGGCATATCCAGCCAGTTGGAATTGGATGTGGCCCTGGTGTTGGACCGTTCCGGCTCCATGGCTTACGGGGACTTTGAGGATTCCGTGGCCCGGGCTAGCGCCGGTTTAGGGCCTGCCATCGCGCCGCCGGGCTGGTGGTTTTGTGACCCGGCTCCCAAGCAATCTAGATGGCTGGCCCTGATCGATGCGGTTAAGGTCTTCCTGGATATCCTGGCGAAATCCCCGAGTCAGGAGCATGTATCTCTAGTGACTTACAATTCAAGTTCAAAAATCGAGACAAAACTTACCGGCAACTACGCAAAGATTCCCAAAGCCATGGATGTTTATTCGAAGAAATTTTGTGAAGGGGCAACCAATATCTATGCCGGTATCAATTCCGGTGTGAATACACTCGCGGATCCCCTGGCCCGTCCCTGGGCCACGAAAGTTATCATCGTTCTGACCGATGGCAAACATAATACCGGTTCGAAGCCAGAGAAAGCCGCGGCCCAGGCCTTTAAGAATGGAATCACTCTTTATACCATCACTTTTTCCAAGGATGCGGATCAAAAAAGGATGCAAAAGGTGGCCGCCAATGGTGGCGGGAAGCATTTTCATGCGGCTAGCAACGCGGATCTTAGCCAGGCATTCCGCAAGATTGCAAACAGTCTGCCGAGTTTGTTAACGAAATAAGACCCGAAGAAATAGCCCATACTTAGGAGGTGATGCTTGGGAGATCTAAAACGAATCATCCGAACCAAACCATGCGGACGTATTGGTCCTGTCCGGAGCCGACAATCCGCGAACGCCAGCACGCGCGCTGGGACCACGGCTGTTGAATTCGCCCTGGCGTTTCCAATTCTCGTTTTCTTGTTGATCGGCATGGTTGGATTTGTACGGATGCATAATATTCGTCATGCGGCGGACGATGCCGCTTACGAAGCGGCTCGACGAGTGATTGTGCCAGGTGCCCAGGCTACCGAAGCCAAGACTTTTGGGAACAATTTGATGGCACGGGCGGGGGTTCAAGATGCCGTCGTAACGGTGAAGCCGTCTACGATTCTCGAGACAACCCCAAGCGTTATGGTGACGGTTCAGGTTCCCTTGAAAAAAAATTCCTGGTTGCCTCCTGGACTGACAGGAAAAACATCGTTCACAAGACACGTAACTCTGATGACCGAACGAGTTCCCGTAATTCAAGCTAAGGCAGTTCCCAAACCACCCCCAACGCCCAAACCCAAACCCAAACCCAAACCCAAACCCAAACCGAAGCCCAAGCCGAAGCCCAAGCCGAAACCCAAGCCGAAGCCCAAGCCGAAGCCCAAGCCCAAGCCGAAGCCCAAGCCGAAGCCCAAGCCGAAGCCGAAGCCGAAGCCCAAGCCGAAACCGCAGCCGAAACCCAAGCCGAAGCCCAAGCCGAAGCCCAAGCCGAAGCCCAAGCCGAAGCCCAAACCGAAGCCCAAGCCCAAGCCGAAGCCGAAGCCGAAGCCGAAAATATAGACTTGGTTATTTCAGGAGCATGCCACTCAATACGGGTGGCATGCTCATTTTTTAGATTCATTGTGGAATTTAGTGGCTAATTCCAGGCGACAAGAACTTATTTCAGAAAACATATAGTCCAAATCGAACAAAGAATATTCCGCTCCTTATGCCTTCGTGGCTCCCGCTCCCGATAGCAATACAAATGTTCTTCGTAGCGAGTGTAATCATTCATTGCACCTACTAAATTCCACTATGAACCTAAAATATAAGCCTGGCTGCAATTGCAGCCAGGCTCATTTGTGCAAGAGATGTATTGTGCAGGCTCGGGAGAGGCCTGCCATACCGAGTTGACTCCTTCAACAATCCTTGCGTCTATGTGGATCCGTCAGTCGTTGAATCCCGACGGTTGAGGCAACATGTATCCTGCTCAGACAAGTTCCTTTTTGGCACCAATCAATGTCCGTAGCCGTTCCGCTAGCAGGGCGGAATCGAATGGCTTTTTGAACGTCTCATTGATGCTGGAACGATCAAAGCTTGCCGTGGTGCCGTCATCGGGCAGCAAGGCGATTAAAATTGTTTCGGCAAAGTCGCTACTGCGACGCAGGTTTTGGCAAATCTGCAAAGCTTCGACTTGTCCGATTGAAAAATCAACGATGATGCAGTCGGGGTGAAAACTTTCAGCTTGGATGCCAGCTTCAAAGCCACTGGCGGCGGTTGCATTGCGGAAAGATTTTTCGGCCGGCAATTCGCGTTTGAGATTCTCGATCAAGACCTGATCCTGGGCCACGATCAAGACTTTGGCCATTGCCTCGTCTTCCAGATCGCCCAAGGGCATGCCATGTTCCTTGAGGAACTTGATCAAATACTCGCGGGGAATGCGCCGGTCTTGCGAGCCAGGAATTCGGTAACCCTTCAGTCGCCCAGAGTCAAACCATTTGCTGACCGTGCGCGGGGCCACTTTGCAGATCTTGGCGACCTGACCAGTTGTAAAGACCTTCATCACGGGTACTCCAATAATGTCTAGCGTAAAACGCTGGTCAAGCTCCAGGCGCTAATGTCCTGGGGCATGGGCACCCCACTTGGGTGCGTACTTGACGGCTTGGCGTGGTGAGTCCCTTCCGCCAATGGGGTCTTGCCGTGTTAAGTAACGCCTGGGTCCGTGTGGTGCTAGTAAATTGTGGGTGGGTTGGTTCAGGTCCTTCTGATCCGCGCCTTTCTCGTTACTCACTATCGGCCATGCTGGCATTCGTAAATTGGTGAAAATCGTTAAATTGGAGAATTTGCGTCCCGAACTTCCCAATCGTTAATTTTCTCCAATCGGTCATGCGCAACAAACGGGCTGAAACAGTTGGTGCATGGAGAGAGCTTGCTGATGGCAGGTGCGCTACAAGTAGACACTTGCTTTCAGGACGGTTTTGAACCGGATGGGCAGGCTCCCCCCTGCGGATCGTGGCCAGCGGCCGCGGAACCTCAAGTGAGGTTGGTGCTGCTGAAAACAATCCTTCCGGTAGTTAGTGTCGATACAAATGGGGGGTCGACTTTAGAAAGATTGGGGGATCGCACGAAGAGTCGGGCATGGAGCGTCTCTGGTCCGGTGCCGGAGGGGAGGGTTGCAGCGGTTATCCGCATGGACGATGGGCGGCGATTAAGCCGCACTGCGAATTTGACCATTGGTGCCGACATCCTCGAATCGTACGGACACCCTTTTTGAAATTCCTGATTCCTGCATGGTGACGCCATAAAGAGTATCCGCACAGGCCATTGTGCGTTTGGAGTGGGTGACGACGACAAATTGGGTTGATTTCATGAACTGCTTGATGACTTCGGTGAAACGGTCGATGTTGGCTTCGTCCAGAGCGGCGTCTACCTCGTCCAACACACAGAAGGGACTGGGACGGCTTTGAAAAATGGCCAGTAGCAGAGCCATGCAGGTAAGAGTACGTTCGCCCCCGGAAAGGAGCGAAATGTTACGAGGTTGCTTGCCTGGTGGCCGTGCGATAATTTCGATGCCACATTCCAATACGTCCATGTCGGAATCGTTATCCATAACAATGTCCGCTTCGCCTCCCCCAAACAGATTGCGGAAAAGCTGTAGGAAATGATTTCGGATGACCTCAATGGTTGTAATAAACAACTGGCGGCTGTCGGAGTTGATCTGGGCGATGATTTTCTGTAGCCGCGATTTTGCTTCGCACAAATCCTGGTATTGTCCTGAGAGGCCCTCATAGCGTTCCTCCAAAGCTTCCAGTTCCGTCAACGATCCCAGATTCACTGGGCCAATATGTTGCAACTGTTGGCGAAGTTGGACGATTTCCCGATCGGTGACGGTTCGTTGCTGAACGGCTTCGGTAGAATTCGAGGCGGCAATTTCGGCCAGGTCGATTTGATAATCTTCCTGCATGCGTCTGGCTAGCGAGGTTTGTTGTTGCACCAATTGTTCTGCTTTGAGCTGCAGTTTGCTCAGTTCTTTTTGCTGTTCCATTAGACGGTCTCGTTGTCGCGTGGTGTATTCCTGACGCGCCTGCCTGCCGGATCGAAGGCCTTGAAGGTCTACTTTCTGATTGTCTATCAAGGAAGTAAAAGACTCGACCGCCCGGTAAAGCTCCGCCAGTTCGGTGGTCAGGTCCAGCAGAGAGCTCAAGAGTTTGCGACGTTGGTCATGGCATTCCGCTACCCGATTGCGAGTTTCGGTTAGCGCGCGGTCCCGCTCATCATGATCGCGGCGGAGTTGGTCCATTTGCCGGCGCAGGCCATCGCGGCGCTGTTCGCTACGCGCCAGGGCAACTCGCAGGTCCGCCGCGTTACGCTGGCGGGCAGCGATTTGTTGTTCGAGATCCGCTGTCTGCTGTGCGCCAGATAGTAGTGAGGATTCCAGGTTCGCCAGATCTTGTTGGCATTGTTCCAGCTTGCGGTGTGAATTCTGTAGATTGTCCACGGCGGTTCGCGACTCAGTAGCAGCCGTGTCGCGCTGCGAGGCAAGCTCTTTCAACTGGCTGGAGCATTGTTCAAGACGAGTATGCGTGGAACCCGCTTGCAATCGAGCTTCACCCAATTGTTCGGTCAATTGGGTGTGACCTGCGGCCATTTGCTGGGTCAATAGTTCGCCCTTGACAATGGCGGATTCTAGTTTATGGCAATGCTTGAGAAGGCGGGAGTGCTGATGGCCGATTTCCACGATCTCACCTTGCAAGCTACGCAGTTCGCTTCGGCGTGACAGAATCCCAGTGGTCGATTGGCGTGTGCCGACAATCAAGGTGCCGTCGGCATGGACAACTTCACCCGAGACGGTCACAAAGCTTAAGCCGCGCCCCAGGCCGCTTGCCAACCGCATGGCGGTAGCCAGGGTGTCGACAAACCAGGTTCGGCCCAGAAGGCGGCGTGTGAGGGTTGCCAGGTTTGGAGTCGTTTCTACAAATTGGTCCGCACGGCCCATGACACCCGGCTCGGTGGAAAGGTCGACTCGATCGACCGCGCTGATTTGCGAAGCCAGATCCAGTCGTAAAAAACCGACGCGGCCAGGTAAATGGATAGGATTCGAAAGGAAATGTTCAAGCAATGGAGTGGTTTGTTGAACGACCAAATGGTTCGCCTTTTCAGCCAGGGCGATTTCCACCAAGGGAGCCGTGTCGATGTCGACGTGCAATAGGTCGGCCACGATGCCCAGGACCTCACAAAAAGGGCCCTCTGGCTGCTCGTTCACCTGACGGAGCACTTCTTTTACGCCCGCGCTCAAGCCGTCCAGGCGACGCTCAAGTTCCTCCAGAACAATGGCCCGCTCACGAGCACCGGTCAGTCGTCCTTGCAATTCGGCCAACTGTTTCTGTGACCCAGCTAGTTGCGCACGGGCTTGCCGTAATTTTAGTTGGGATGCTTCGAGTTGCTGGGTGGATTGCTCAGCGGCAGGGGTCAGCTTCCGAAGTTTGGCCCGCGTTTTTTCCAATTGCACGATGAGTGCATTGCGTGAGGCGGCGAGTGAGTTGATCTGTTTATCACATCGGCCGATCGTTTCCAGAGAAGATTGCCGATGAGATTCAAGGATGTCGATTTGGTTGTCCAGCAGGGCTGCGTTGCGGATCGCATCGGTATGCCGGGAACGCCATCGGTCCACTTGTCCACGAACTTTATCCAGATCATTTTGGGCTTGTTGCAGATGAATTTGTTGCTGCTGGAGCCCATGTTGGTGTTCCGAAAATTTCGATTCGGCGTTCTTCAGTTCCGTTAATGTTTCCGTCACCAGTTGTCGGGAATCGCCGGCCCGTGAAGTCATGGCCAGGAGTTGTCGCTCGAGTCGCCGGGATTCTTGCAGCAGTTCGTCGCTACGAGCCAGCTGGCTGCTGCGATTGGAATCACACTTAGCAATCCGTTCGCGGGCCGTTCCGCACCGATCACGGTGGATCGTGATTTGTTGTTGCAGCCCGTCGGCTTCAAGTTCGGCCCGCTTAAGAAAGTTTTCTTCATCTGCCAGACGCTTCTTGATGCTCTGGCAATCGTCTTGCACGACGACGGTCTGATTTTGGATCTGTTCGAGTTTTACCGACAGGCCGCGCCAATCGGCCAGGCCCACCTGGGTGCGCAGAGTTCGTAACCGATCGGACCGCTCTTTATATTTCTTTGCCCGACCCGCTTGGGAGCGGACACTACGCAAGCGGGATTCCAGTTCGTCGACGATATCCGCCAGTCGCAGCAGATTTTGTTCGACGCGTACCAGACGCCGGCCGGCCTCTTCCCGTTTTTGTTTGAATCGGCTAACGCCAGCGGCCTCTTCAAAGATGAGACGCCGTTGTTGAGGTGACGACTGCAGGAGAGCATCGACTTTGCCCTGTTCGATAATGCTATAGGCTCCCCCCGCGACCCCGGTACCAGAAAATAGATCTCGAATATCCCGCAAACGGCAAGGCTGACGATTGATCAGATATTCGCTTTCTCCGCTACGGTAGACGCGTCGGGTGATCTGGACTTCCGGTGCCTCGTAGTCGAGCAGATCGTGGCTATTGTCAAACACCAGCGACACTTCGGCCGAGTTGGTATGTTTGCGCCCCCGAGTTCCGCTAAAGATGACATCGGTCATCTCCTTGCCACGCAATGTTTTAGCGCTTTGGGTGCCAAGTACCCATTTGATTGCGTCTACGACATTGGACTTGCCCGACCCATTAGGGCCTACAACCACGGTAATGCCAGTGGGGAACTCAAACCGGGTGCGATCGGCAAAGCTCTTAAAACCATTGAGTTCGAGGGCTTTGAGCACTATTTTCTCCCAAACAACTCAGGTTGGGGGGTTGCCAGTTCGTATGGTTCACTCTCGGCAATGTCCGAACTGTCCGTGCTGTTTTGATCGTCTTCCGATTCAGGTTTAGGGCCGGTTGAGCGCAGGAATTGCCGCCCTGCTTCCGGCAGCGCATCGACGCGAAAGCGGCTGGCTAGCGAACCGCTCTCTTTGGCTTGCTGTAACAATTGCACCACATCAGGATAGCTGCCGCCCAGGTCGACAATCGCTCGGATTACCTCGTCAACATCCGTGGAAACAATTCGTTGCTGAGTGGGTTCCCCGACGTGAAATCGACTGATCGTAATTTGAGCGCCACTCAAGCCGTTGACCAAAATATATTTTCCCGCGTCAGCGACCAGAGGTAATTGGAAAGCATGTTCCTTGCCAAAGAGGACCACTTCTGCGCGATGGCTTCGAGTGACGTGGATCATCGGAGGCCCCTTGACATCGAGTATGTGGTAGCTGAACTGGTTCCCCAGCATTTCACCATGGACCAGGGGGTCATTGGGTGACATGGTCCATAACGCGCGAAAAGCACCATATCGGGTTTCAGCACTTTTTGTGTCCAGCAAGTCCCGTAGCGCTTCGTAAGCTGCCGCGTCATCCATTGCGCTTAGAGCCGCCAACGCGTTGATTCGTAAGGCAGGCTCGTCGCGGGCCGCCTGGCCCAGCGGTTCCGCAGCCTCGGTTACGTCCAGATAGGCAAGGGCTTCCGCGGCGTAGAAGCGAATTTCCGGATCTTCAGAAAGTAGGCCCTTCTTGAGGATCTCGATGGCCTGATCGTCGCCAATTGCCTCCAGACGCACTGCAGCGACTGCCGTCGTGAGTGGGTCGAGCAGCTGATTTTCCAGTAGCATCAGACGCGCTTGCCGGGCGGCTGGAATTTCCTTGATGGCAAGGCTGCGCAGGACTCGCATGAGACGGCCAACGTTGTCCTTGTATCGTGGGTGGATTTTGAGTTCGATAAACTCGTCTGTTTTCGGGGTGGCGATTCCAGCTTGATGGCCATCGATGTAGGTGTGGAATCGACTGTTGATCGCTTTGCCCAATTGTTGGCTTAACCGAACCGATTGTTTTTCCGTGTCGATGACCAGCCCCATGCTACGGGACTTCAGTGCCACGCCACCACCCAGGACACGGCCCCGGATCGCCAGTGCAGGTGTTTTCTTGGCATCGGCCGATGGGTCGACCAGCACGTCACCCGAGGAGGTGGCCATGACATGCCCCTTGCGGATTTTTGCACCCAAAACGGCCAATTCGGTCATGTAGTTTTCCATCAGCCAGCCATTGCGCAAACTGGTGGTGTCACTTTGAGAGATGGTGCGGACTTCTACATCGAACCGGTCCCCTGCCTGAATACCCGGTCTCAAGAACCCACGGACAATGACCAGGGATGTGTCGGGTGAAGCGAGTACCCGATTGGGTTGATCGACTTCACGCCGATTCATTTCAGCCAGTAGGGCGGCCCGTTGAGGGGATGGAGCGGGATCTTCACCCGTCCCAGCCAACCCGGTAGCGAGCGCAATCGATTCCACTTTCATGTAACCCAAGCCATAGGGATGGGCCACATCTCCGATGAGGGTGATTTGTGGTCCTTCGTCGCCTAGCAGGCTTGTTTCCGGGCTTTGTGGGCGAAAAATAGGACCCGTACATCCGGATGACAAAGGCCACGCTGTGGCCATCAGGATTCCTGCGGTAAGTAGGGTCATTCGATTCATAAGTCCGGTGCTCCCGAATATTCAAGGCATTGCATGCAAAGCCGGCTAACCAGCGCAGCTTCGAGCACCCAATCCGCCACTTGGAAAAGGGGCAGGGAGCTTAGAAGTGTGAGCCAGTCAGGTCAAGAGAAGCGCGTGTGGGCCACTGCCGGGTGCAGGAGACAGGTTGCTGGCATTGCAGGCATGTTACGGGGCGTTTTGCGATTCCACCACGCTCATCGTTCGAAGCTCTGAAAAGTGCCACACGATTTCAGGGCTTTTACGCAAATTAAGTAGTTCCCAATTGTTAGTAGTTCCCAATTGGAGGATGAAGCCGACCTGGTCAGCATCTTTAAGTGGTAATACCGCTAGGGTGGATCCCAGCCGCCTGGATGGAATGGATGGCAACTGCCGATGCGTCGCAGGCCTCGTGCTGTCCCTCGCAGGGCGCCATGCTTTTTTACCGAGGCAATGAAATAAGCACTGCAAGTAGGCTGAAATCGGCAATGTGGTCCCAACCAGGGACTCACCAGAAGTTGGTATCCGCGAACCAGGAGAATCAGCACCCAGGCAGGCAGTTGGCGGCAGATTAGAAACACAGTAGTTACCAATTTGGCGGATGAAGCCGACCTGGCCAGCATCTTACAATTGATAAAACTGCTGGTAGGCTGCTTATCCGCCTGCTGTCCCTGGGACGCCACTGAATAAATTTTGAAGTACTGAAACAGGTTTCGGATCATGATTTTTCCTTCTTGCCGCCAACGGTCAGGCCTGGTGGGGGCTTGGTGGCGATAGACAGTTTGCCCTGAAGTCGCAGCCCGAGTTGCTTGAGAGATGCTTGCAACTGGGCAACCTGGGGCGCAGCCTTAGGACGGGGTAGCACCACGAAATCAATGGCTGGTGGAAGATCGTGTTGGACAAGGCGAAATGCCTCCCGTAATGCACGCTTCCAGCGATTCCGTATGACCGCATTACCACATTTACGCGATACCGTTAGCCCCAATCGTGGCCCAGTGCGTGAATTGTCTTCATGGTGGGCTTTGCACGCATAGACGACGATCCATTGGTCGGCAGCCGAACAACGCCTGCGGAAAACTCGGTCGAATTGGAAACAATTACGCAGTCGGGCCGATTTCGGGAAGCCGTAGGTTGGCTTTTTTTTGTGCTCCATGGTCGGTTGAAACGGGGGTCGGTTGAAACGGGGGTCGGTTGAAACGGGGGTCGGTTGAAACGGGGGTCGGTTGAAACGGGGGTCGGCTGGAGGGACTAATCGCCTTTGGTGTCGTCGGTGACCATCGTGTCGTGGTTGCATGGGATTTCCTCAGTGGGAAATTCTGCTGGTAACTTGCCGGCTGTGGGCGGTGCCGCAGCGCGGCCAGGATGCGGATGCAAGGGAGGAGTGTCGGGCGGTACACTCGGTCCGCGACGGTACTTTCCCAATTTGCGAACCCAATTTCCACCCAAGAGGATGGTTGCCACAAGAAACAGTCCCAATAGGAGAATGCCCAGCAGGGCCATGAGAATGGCAGCTCGGGTGGGAGGGGGCAATTCTTCTACCATCGTAGGGTTGTGCGTGGGTTGTCGGGGTATTTTTTTGCAATGATTACCAATTTTTCGCGATCTGCGTTGTCCAATTTTTTAGGAAGTACGATCTGAATTTCAGCGAACAAGTCTCCTGGGGCGCCTTGCTGTGGTACCACGCCATGTCCTTTCACGCGTAGTCTGGTGCCGCTGGAAGTGCTGGGGGGAATGGAAAGGCTAATCGTGCCCTGGGGCGTGGGGACATCGATTTTTGCCCCATGGAGTGCTTCGAAGAGTGTGACCGGCACGCGTACATCAAGCCTTTTTCCCTTGCGCCGAAAGTAAGGGTGGGATGCCACGCGGACTTTAATCAGAATATCACCAGCTTGTCCGCCTCCCGGGGCGGGCTCTCCCTGGCCCCGAAGACGAATTTTCTTGCCATCATCAATGCCTGCTGGTATTTTGACCTGTATTGTTTCAGAGCGGCCATTGGCGCGATGCATGGCAATTTGTGCTTCGCCACCGGTCACGGCCGTCGTGAAAGGTATTGTCAGCTCATGTTGTAGATTGGAGCCACGCTTGTTGACGGTTTGGCGCTTGCTACTGCCGCCCCGGCCGCCAAAATGCTTGAACAGATCGGCGAATCCGCCACCGCCACCGCCACTTGCACCAGCCGCACCGGCTCCCGGACCGAACAAATCTTCCAGATTGATTTCGAATCCATGTCCGCCGGTCCCTGGACCTCCAAAGCCGGGGCCTGCTCCGCCAAATCCGGGGCCTCTGCCGCTGGCCCCGGGACCCTCAGCAAACGCTTCAAAGTTACTTCCATAGCGATCGTAAAGTTGCCTTTTTTGAGTGTCATTGAGCACATCGAAGGCCTTTTGGACACGCTGGAATTTTTTTTTCGCGGAGGCATCGTCTGGATTCACGTCAGGGTGATATTTGCGGACCAGTTGGCGATACGCCTGCTGAATTTCTTCAGCGGAAGCGCTGCGGTTAATACCCAGGGTTGCGTAATAATCTTCGGGCATGCGATCGGGAAACGGATGCGTTGTGGGGATGCCATTCTGTTCAGGAGAGACCTGCATTCTACCGATTGACTGGCGGCAGGGGGAAGGGGGCAGGGGGAAGGGGGCAGAAGGGAGGGGGCAGAGAAGGGCATAGAAGGGGGCACCGGGTGTGATCCGAATGGCACGTACTTTAGTCGTAAGTCCTTCCGGGCTTTCGTTTTCGGGCTTCCTTTCTTGGGATTCGAAAAAGCTTGTATGGTTGCGGAGCCGCGTGATGGTGACGACAAATTTCAGGTAACCCCCTCGTGCGTGAAGGACTTCAGTCCGAAGCTCACGAAAACCCCAAACCCACCTGCTTCAGCGGGTGGTAATTGAGTCGATTCGTTCCAGGCTGGAGCGGCTATGGGATTGGAAACGGGCCGCTATCCCAACTCCAGTTGCATACAGACGCTGCGGGCCACTTGGATCATCTTGGCACCCGAGGCGAGTAGTAGGGCGACGAGCAGGGGGACGGTCAGCAGGTCACCCAGCTGTTTGTGGCCCGCCCACCATGCTCCCAACACTGCCATCTGATAGATCGCCGGAGTACGGAGCCGATCACTCCGGCGATGCATCGCATTGCGGCTAGTTTTGCTTGGCGGAGCGTGCGAAAATTGGGGAATCATACTAGACCCACGTGCTACACTTAGGTAGGGGATTGTAGCCTGCCAGCCTCTGCGGGATTGCCTTGGAGCCAGCAACGTATGCAACGACATCAGCCAATGATCCGCCTTTGCAACTGGATTTTGCTCTGTTTGATGTGGATGCTCCTGCCCATGCCAGGCCAGGCTGCCAAGGTCGATGGGACACTGACCCTGTCGGTGGTTGACGCAAAATCGGGTGTTCCGCTGGCCGTACGGGTGCAGTTGCGAGACAGCCGTGGCCGTCCGGTTTTCGTGCATGGTCCGGAAGTGATCCGGACTGGGGATTCGCTGGTGTTTGAGGGGCAGGTGCCCCTTAGGCTGCGCAAAGGCAAATACACATTCGAAATTGAGGCAGGGCCCGAGTATTCCACTCGGCAGGGGCATTTTACCTTGGAACGCCACGCTGAGGACTCCAAGGAGATTACTCTTGCCCGTAAAGTGAATATGCATGAGGAAGGTTGGTGGGCTGGCGATTTGGATGTTTGGCATCCACTGGACAATATGCCTTTGCTATTACGGGCGGAACATGTGGATCTGGTGCCTTTGCTCAGGCAACAAAACGTGCGTGGGAAGTGCAAAAGGAGCAGAGACCGTGGCCACGGCTCGCCGTCGGAATTGACCCCGCCTTTCTTTGGTCCCTGGGCGGTCCTGGATCGGTGCCGTGGTGGCGGCCTGCTGCTTTTCGGACCGAAAACAGCAGTGCCGGATGTCTGTGGACGCAAGGCCGACGCCCCCTCGTTACCGTTGGTCACCCAAACAGATGCTGCCGGGGGAAAGGTGGTGGCGTTGACTCCCTTTGCCTGGGATTTGCCGATCTGGCTAGCTTCCGGCAAGCTGGATGCAATTGAAATTCTTCACCGGCATGCGCTGCGGGATGGTGTTGTCGACAACGAAGCGTGGGGTAAGCCACGTGACAAAACATTTTTTCCCGGCAAGCTTGGAAATGGTCGTTGGAGCGAAGCGATTTACCAACATGTGTTGAATTGCGGTTTGCGCGTGCCGCCCGCGGCTGGCAGTGGCGCGGGAACCAACCGCAGCCCCATCGGTACCAACCGTGTGTACGTGCACCGTGGGGAACCGACTTCCCAGGACTCGTTTGCCCACAACCAGGTGACCCATGGGAGCCCCCTTTCACGAGAGCTCTGGTGGCGCGGGTTGCAGGCTGGACGGGTGCTGGTGACGAATGGCCCCTTGCTGCGAGTCCAAGTCGAAGGCTACCCGCCCGGGCACGTTTTTGAAATCGATCGGGGACGGATGCGAGAGTTTCAGATTGGCCTGAAGCTTACCTTTTACACAAAATCACCGGTTGAATATTTGGAGATTGTCAAGAATGGACATGTGGAGCACGAGGTACGACTCGATGATCTGGCTCGGCGACAGGGACGTTTGCCGATACTGAAATTCCATGAAAGTGGCTGGTTCCTGGTGCGTGCGGTAACCTCCCAGACCCGTACCTATCAGTATGCCAGCACCGGGCCCTATTACGTGGAGGGGGGGTACGGACGCCGAATCAGTCGCAAGAGCGTGCGGTTTTTCCTGGCTTGGCTTGATGAAGCGGCTGGAAAGTTTGCCGGGAACAGGCCGGTACAAGCCGAAATCGCCGCAGCTCGACCCTTCTGGCAGGATTTACTGGAACGGGCGAACGCAGAGTAAATTCATGGTTCCAAGACCCGTTCCGTGGGCTCACGCCCAATGCCACTTAGTTTGGCTCCATTGTAGGGGGTAATTGATCGTTGACTTTCTTTTTCTTGCGTAGGGACTTTTCGAATTTTGTAGACTTTTGACGGCGTGGATGTGCCTTTCTTGGGTAACTGCGTGGCGATTTTCGGTTCGGGTGTTTCCGTTGTGATGCTCGATAGAGGGCTTCAGCGTAGCGGTCAAGCCATTCTTCTGGGCTGCATG
>Ga0114931_10001821_pt1 | contig 27090 bp, 28 predicted proteins | sample 2SBtaG_FD_89579 | JGI IMG/M metagenome (GOLD analysis project Ga0114931, IMG submission 89579) | Deep subsurface microbial communities from Kolumbo volcano to uncover new lineages of life (NeLLi) - 2SBTROV14_V59a metaG | ecosystem: Environmental > Aquatic > Marine > Volcanic | place: Kolumbo... | reverse complement strand
CTTGCTAAACTCGTTCATGACCTGTCCTCCTCGATTATGGCTCTGCGCCAGGGTTTCCAACCTCTTAGCGTAACCCACGTCTTCGAGGTTGGGCAGGTCAATTCATTATGTCTAGGTTGAACCCTGAATCCGGGTAGTTGCCCCTGGCCGAGGCATCTGGCACTACTGACCAGCCTCGTGACTGGTGTATGCTCCCGCCGGTACAGTCGAGTGCCGACCGACGCGGATTGGGTGGGTCACCGGTGGTACTTTCGACGCTCGCTGGAAACCCCATGGCTACTCCTATCTTGGACACTCGACCTCGCGACGGAGCCACCGCCGCCCTGCGCATGCCGCCCCACTCCATCGAGGCGGAGCAGTCGGTTCTGGGCGGCCTGCTGCTCGACAATCTGGCCTGGGAGTTGATCGCCGATCGGATCGACGAGGACGATTTCTACCGGCGCGATCACCGTCTGATCTTCGGTGCCGTCAAGGGTCTCGCCGATGAGGGCCGACCGTTCGACGTGGTGACGGTTTCGGAGCGGCTCAGTCAACGCAACGAGATCGAAGCGGCGGGCGGCCTCGCCTATCTCGGCGAACTGGCACGCAACACGCCGAGTGCCGCCAATATCGCCGCCTACGCGAACATCGTGCGTGAACGCTCGGTGTTGCGCAGTCTGGTGCGGGTCGGCACCGATATCGCCGGCTCCGGCTACAACACCGAGGGCCGCGGGGTCCAGGAGTTACTCGACGAGGCCGAGCAGCGGATGTTCCAGATCGCCGAGCGCGGCACCGCCGAGGCGCGCCAGTTCCGGCCGATCAAAGGGGTGCTGTCCGATGTCATGGACCGCATCGACGAACTCCATCAACGCGATGACCCGATCACCGGCGTCGCCACTGGATTCGCCGATCTCGACGAGCGGCTCTCCGGCCTGCAGAACTCCGACCTGATCATCGTCGCCGGCCGCCCGTCGATGGGTAAGACCTCGTTCGCGATGAACATCGTCGAGCAGGCCGCGATCAAGGGCGGGCTCCCGGTCGCGGTGTTCAGCATGGAGATGCCCGCCGAGCAACTGACCATGCGCATGCTGTCATCGCTCGGGCGTATCGATCAGCACAAGGTGCGCACCGGCAGGCTCGACGACGACGACTGGCCGCGCCTGACCTCGGCGCTGACGATGCTCAACGAGACGCGGATATTTATCGACGACTCCTCGTCGCTGAACCCGGCCGAGGTGCGGGCGCGCTGCCGCCGGCTGAAACGCGAGCACGAACTCGGTCTGGTGGTGATCGATTATCTCCAGCTCATGCAGGTGCCCGGCAACAAGGAAAATCGCGCCACCGAGATCTCCGAGATATCGCGTTCGCTCAAGGGCTTGGCCAAGGAGATCAAGGCGCCGGTGATCGCGCTTTCGCAACTCAACCGGGCGCTCGAGCAGCGCCCCAACAAGCGACCGATGATGTCGGATCTGCGCGAGTCCGGGGCCATCGAGCAGGACGCCGACGTGATCCTGTTCATTTACCGCGACGAGGTCTACAACGACGACAGCAAAGACAAGGGCAAGGCCGAGATCATCATCGGCAAGCAACGCAACGGCCCGATCGGCCACGTTGACCTGACCTTCCGCAATCAATTCACGCGTTTCGAGAACTACGCGCCGGACGACTACGCCGGCGGCTTCTACGCGTGACCCGCGCGACCGCCCCGGCGCCCTGCGCCCGGATTGATCTCGACGCGCTGCGTCACAATCTTACCCGCGCGCGTGCCGCCGCTCCCGGACGGCGGGTGATCGCGGTGATCAAGGCCGATGGCTACGGCCACGGGATGCTGCGGGTGGCGCGTGCGCTCGCCGACGCGGACGCCTTCGCGGTGGCGCGGCTCGACGAGACCCTGGCCTTGCGTGCGGCGGGCATCGACAAGCGCATCCTGCTGCTGCCGGGGGTCGCCGGTGGCGAGGAACTTGAGCGCGCCGCGGCGGCACGCATCGATCTCGCCGTGCACCATATCAGTCAGATCGAGGCGATCGAGTCCGCGTGGCTTTCATCTCCGATCTCGGCATGGCTCAAGGTCGACAGCGGTATGCACCGGCTCGGATTCGCGCCGCATCGGGTGGCCGCGGCCTATGCCCGCCTCGCCGACTGCGCGGCGCTCGCCGCGGCGCCGCGTCTCATGACCCACTTCGCCGAGGCCGACGATCGCGCGGGCGACGCAACCCCGAGGCAACTGGCGGTCTTCGCTGCCTGCACCGCCGGACTCGCGGTCGAGCGCAGTCTCGCCAACTCCGCCGCGGTTCTCGGTTGGCCGGCGGCGCACGGTGACTGGCTGCGCCCCGGCCTGATGCTCTACGGGATTTCGCCCTTTGTCGGCGGCACCGCCGCCGATCACGACCTGCACCCGGCGATGACCCTCACGACGAGCCTGATCGCGGTCAATCAGGTCCCGGCGGGTGGCAAGGTCGGTTACGGCGGTACCTGGACCTGTCCCGAACCGATGCCGGTCGGGGCGGCGGCGATCGGCTACGGCGACGGCTATCTGCGTCACGCCGAAGCCGGTACGCCGGTGCTGCTCAACGGTCGGCGAGTTCCGTTGATCGGTCGGGTATCGATGGACACCATCACGCTCGATCTGCGCGGCCAGCCTGAGGCGCGGCCGGGCGATCCGGTGGTGCTGTGGGGTCGGGGACTACCGGTCGAAGAGGTCGCTTGCCACATGCAAACGATCCCCTATGAATTAGTTACCCGGGTTGCGGCGCGGGTGCACTTTATAGAGGAAACGGGTAGAGCCCCGGGCATCTGAAGAGCCCCTTGCAAAGCTCGTGAGCGGCCACTGGCTTCCCCACTTCGGCCCATTTTCGCGCTGAAATTTGATTCGGGCCGGTGGCCCTCAGGGCTTACGCCCCGCGCTTGCGCGCGCCCAAAAAGCCTCCGGCCTTTCGTCGCTCCATGGAACAACGATGCAGCTAATTGCATCCCGAAAATGGGCTCAAAGTGGGAGTGCCACTCATCCACTCAGAGTATTGCAAGTGGCTCTGAGAGCCGATCTTTAGCCCACGGTGTGTGATTCGCAGGCACGAGGGTCAGCCCTTGCGGTCGCGCACAAGGGCCGACCCCGGTGTGTGCGGGCCGCCCTATTCCTCGAAGCGCTGCGCCAAGACCTCACCGTCATCATTCGTTACTCGTAACCCCTTGGGCGGATTGTTGGCGGAAAATCGCCCGGAATTGCCACGGCGAAAGACTGAATCGTGGACCAGATCCGTGTCGCGCACGGTGCGTTTCTTCTGGGGTACCCGGTCCATGGCCGGCGTTTTGCCGTCTGCTTGGGAGTCACGGCCGGATTTGGCGGATTCGATCGAGGCGTCATCGAGTTCGAGGCCGCAGTCCAGCGCGCGGCGATACATCCAATAGAGTGCGATATCGGACAGCTCCATATTCTTGTTGCCGCCGCCGACGTCGGAGTGATAACCCCGGAACCATACCGCTTGGATATCCAGCAGTTCACGATTGCTGAATTTGTCCTGGATCACCCGGGTCAGGGGAAAGGTCTGACGGCGTTCATCGAGTGAGACTGCGTGTCGGCAGGTGGCCACATTGCCTGGGACGGTGAGGTTATAGCCGACGTTGACGTTGTTGCCGGGTAGTCCGAACGATGCCACGGTATCCCAGATCCCGAGGAAACGGATCTTCGCGTGCTGCACGCCGGTGACGTCGTTGTCGTGAATTTCATTCGCGAATTCGAGTGCGAGCGTGGCGCCACGGCTGAAGCCGATCACGTCAATGGTTCGGTCGCCATTGGCGAAGTTCTCCTCGAGGCGATCCATGGCCTCGGAGATGCGTTCGCGACCACCGGCCCCGAACGCGCCACCGAATATCAGACCGAGCAGACCATGGCGTGTTCCGACCCCCTCCAGGTAGAAGCAGTTTTGCGCTGCGCCATTGGCGCCCACATAAGCACGGTAGAACTTCAGTACATTGGTGTCCTCGTCTTCACCCGGTTTGTCTTCATTTCCAGTACCATCGAATGCATAGAGCGCCATCTCTCGTTCCTCCGGTTATGACCGAATCGACGCCTACGGACCGTAGACCCCCGGTAGACAGGTCATCGCGATCTTGCTGACGTCGGCCATCCGCGTGCAGGCATCCGTGATGCGCTTGTCCCAGGCTATCCAGTAGCCATTCAGGGTGCGGTTCGCGACGCATCGGTTTCCGAGCGGACACTTCGCGTGGGCGTCGCTGAGCTGGGTGCGTGCGTCGTCGATATACGCGTCGGAAAACGCGGACAGCACCGCGAGTTTTTCGGCGGCCTTCGTGACGCCCTTCAATGCGTGTCGCAGACCGGAGATATTTCCGAGCCGCGAGGCGGAGATCAGGTTGGCGACGATCGGTCTTCCGCGCCGGAAGGTCGGCGTCGCCGCCTCCTTGATCAGATCGGTCATGTAGACGATCGTTCGCAGACGGTATATCCGTTGAAACTCATGCGTAACGTGTTCGAGATCGGAGAATAGTGATAGATCGGGCGGGTTTAGATCCTTGAACAGGCCACTCCATCGTCGCAGGTCGGTCTCGACGCGTGTCAACGCTAACAGGCTGTCGGCTGCGTCGTCCGGTGCCCGGGTATAGTCGCGAAAGCCGAGATCGATGTCTCCCACCTTGCCATCGACGTTGAATGCGGCATAGCGCGCGATCGCACCGGCCATGATGTGGCCGCGCAGCGACTTCACCTCGGGTGACACGCTGCTGGCGGGGACTACGGTCATGGTCGACGTTTCGTCTGCTTGACCCGTATACGGACCGAGCAGGCAGCCGAGGAACTGATCGAGCCGTGCCTCGTAGGCTGTGAGAATAGCTTGGACATCGTTCCCGGGCGTTTCGTCACGGAGCTGTGATGCCTGAAAGCATTGCTCGAGCTTCGTGCCCTCCGGGCGTTGGTCGTGGGCGGGACCATCGGCGAGGAAGTTCGTGCCGGCGCATCCGCTTAGCACGACGCCGGCTAGCGCGACTACCACGATGCATACGGTGTTATGCATGATTTTTCTCCGATGCGTAGTGAGGAGCTATCCCAGCATGGTTGGCGGGAACCGAGTGTGGTAATACTCACACGCCAGCATTAACCTGAGGCCCGTTTCCGGGCGCCGGCGGCCCCGGCCGACGCCGGCCCGGGCGCTCGCTGAGCCCGAGCGCGAGCGCGTCCTCGACGTGCTCGCCTCCCCGCGCTTCGTCGACCGTGCTCCGGGCGAGGTGGTGGCCACCTTGCTCGACGAGGGAGAGTACCTATGCTCGGAGCGCACGATGTACCGGGTGTTGGCCGCGAACCAGTCCGTGCGGGAACGGCGCAATCAGCGGGAGCATCCGCCGTACACCAAACCCGAGCTGGTGGCCACCGCACCGAACCAGACCTGGTCGTGGGACATCACCAAGCTGCTGGGGCCGAAGAAGTGGACCTACTTCTACCTCTACGTGTTGCTCGATATCTTCAGCCGCTACGTGGTGGGCTGGATGGTCGCCGACCGCGAGAACTCGGCGCTCGCCGGGCGCCTCATCGAGGAGAGCTGTCACAAGCAGGGCGTCGAGCCCGAGGTGCTCACCCTGCACTCCGACCGCGGCGCGCCGATGACGAGCAAGTGCACCGCGCAGTTGCTCGCCGACCTCGGGGTGACGCGCTCGCTCGGGCGCCCGCACGTGTCCGACGACAACCCCTTCTCCGAGGCGCAGTTCAAGACCCTGAAGTACCATCCGGGCTTCCCCGTGCGTTTCCCCGACATCGACCGGGCGATCGACCACTGCCGCTCGTTCTTCCCTCGGTACAACACCGAGCATCGCCATGGGGGGATCGCCATGCTCACCCCGGACGATGTCCATCATGGCCGAGCCCGCGCCGTACTGGCACAACGTGAGCGCACCCTCGCTCGCGCCTGGACCGAACACCCGGAGCGTTTCGTTCGCGGGATCCCCGAACCCGCCCGCTTCCCGCGAATACAAACGTGGTCCGGGCTTCGTCTTTCCACAAGGAGAGAGTTTTTGCCAGATGCAGCGACGCAGTACCGAGTTCTGTTATCGGCTCGCGGACACCTACGCGGAACAAACGCTGCTCATGGTATTCCACGCCGGGGTAATCCGGGGCCTGGTGAGCCGGATCCTCGCTCTCGACTATGCGCCGCAACTGCGGCGCAAGATCTCGCTCCAGTACATCGGCGAGTTTCTGTTCTAAGGTCGGCGGTGTCGGCGCTACGACGAATGCGGCAAAGAATCGGGATTCTCGTTTCGATCTCGCGACTGTTACGATGTGGACGGTCAGTCAGTTGCTTCGGGGGGCGTGATCTCGTGCATCGGAAGCGGGGGGCCACGTGTCCCGGGAGTGCGCCGCATTTAATCGATCCGTGATTGCGGACGGATGTGCGAGCACCGCGACAGGGGATCGAAGCGGCAGGATTTCAGCGATGAATACACTGTTTCTGGTCGCGGTACTGAGCATCGTCGTGATCGTGCTTTTCGATTACACCAACGGTTTTCATGACGCCTCGAATATCGTCGCCACGGTAATCGCATCGCGGGCCATGACGCCCGTTCAGGCGGTCGCGGTCGTTGCGGTATTCGAGTTTCTGGGACCGCTCCTCGGTGGTACGGCGGTCGTGAATACGATTGGCAAGTTCGTGGATATCAACGATTTCCCGGAACTGCCGTCGATGGTGATTATTTTGTGTGGCATTGTGGGCGCCATTTCCTGGAACCTGATCACCTGGAAGTTCGGGATCCCGTCGTCATCATCGCACGCGCTCGTCGGCGGTTTGGCGGGGGTCGTGCTGGTGGCGGCCGGCGAGGACCATGTCGTGTGGGGTGTTCGCGCCCTCGCGCACGGCCACTTGACGGGAGTCACCAAGGTGGTGTCCGCGCTGGTCATTTCACCGTTCATCGGTTTTTGGGTCGGCTTTGTCATCCATCGTTGGATGGGCTTCTTGTTGCGCGGTGCGCGTCCTGTGGTCAACAAATATCTGCGCCGCGTCCAGGTTTTGACGGCGGCGGGCCTCGCGTTCTCGCATGGCGCCAACGACGCGCAAAAAAGCATGGGCGTCATCACGATGGTACTGCTCCTGGGGGGATACATTCCCGAATTTCACGTACCATTCTGGGTGGTTGTCACCTGCGCGACGGCCATTACCCTCGGCATCATGTCGGGAGGCTGGCGTATCGTGCGCACCGTAGGTTTCGGTATTTACAAGTTGCGACCGCTGCACGCCGTCGATGCGCAGATCACCGCCGGTGCCGTCATATATGGCGCGGCGATACTGGGAGCGCCGGTGTCGACGACTCACGTGGTCAGTTCATCGGTTATGGGGATCGGCGCTTCGGAACGCCCGAAAGCGGTACGCTGGGCAAAGGCACGGGAAATCGTCAGTACCTGGATCATTACCATCCCCTGTGCGGGCCTGGTGGCTGTTCTGATCTTCTACCTGGTCCGGCTGGCGACCGGAATCGGGTAAATGAGCGGCGATTGGCACCCTCGATTCCAGTGCGATCAGTGACCAGTAGTTCCGCAGGAGGCTGTGGTGAACGCCATCCGTGAATCGGGGATCATCCGTCTGATCGAACGGGTGTTCCCGCGCATGCCGGACTTTTACCGATTGATCAATGATCAATGCGATCTGGCCGTGGAGGCGATGGCGGCTCTGGTGGAATTCATGGAAACCGGCAACCGGGAAAAGGCAGACCGGGTCCGTGAACTGGAAAAACGCGGAGACGAGTTGAAAGCCCGCAACGAGGCGATCCTCGACAAGGCATTTTCGACTCCCCTGGATCGCGAAGATATCTTTCGCGCGATCGTCAGCATCGACCAGATCGTCAACTATGCGAAAACCACGGTGCGGGAAATGGAGGTGCTGGAATTGCAGCCCGATCACTACATGCTGGAGATGGCCGTGCTGTTGAAAGACGGTACCGAAGCCCTGCGACACGGATTCGCCATGCTTTCGACCAAGCCGGCGGATGCTGAAAGCGAGGCGCAAGCCGCACGCAAGGCCGAGCGCAGGACCGAGAAGGTTTACCGCCGTGCGATCGTGGAGTTGTTCGACGCCGAGAAGCTTGCCAGGATGCCGAGTGAACAGGTGGACGGGGCACCGACCGGGACGATGCTGGCGGTCATCGGGATCTTCAAGCGCCGTGAAATCTATCGTCATCTGTCGAACGGCGCCGATCGGCTCGCGCACGCGGGTGACAACCTGCACGACATCGTGGTCAAGATCGCCTGATGCCGGCGCGCCACCTAGTGTTGCCAAGGTTGGTCGAGCCGCCGAACCGCGACTCTTTGCAACGATCGGCAAGACGGTAAAATCGCACTCCGAGGAGTGGGATCGGCCCGCCTCGCGCGACGATGATACCCCCCGGAGATCACGCGATGTTCAGAACGGCGGAACTGGGCCGCAAGGTCCTGAAGAGTGAATTCAAACAGCACGAACCCGTCTTCAGGCAGGCGTTGCTGGAGGTCCAGCAGTCGCTCCGCGAACTCGATCGCTTTGCCGTGATCATCGTCTTTGCCGGGGTCGACGGCGCCGGCAAGGGCGAAACCGTCAACCTCTTGAACGAGTGGATGGACCCGCGCTGGCTGGTCACCCGCGCCTATGACGCCCCCTCCGACGAGGAACGTGAGCGGCCCGAGTACTGGCGCTTCTGGCGGGATCTGCCGCCGAAAGGGCGCATCGGTCTGTTCCTGAGTTCGTGGTACTCGCGACCGGTGTTGGACCACGTGTACGGCAAGATCGACGATGCCGAACTCGATGACCGCCTGGACCGCATCATCCACTTCGAGAACGCGCTGGTCGATGACGATACCCTGATCCTGAAGTTCTGGATGCACCTCAGCCGCGACGAGCAGAAACGGCGGCTGAAAAAACTGCAAAAGGATCCCCTGACCAACTGGCGCGTCACCCAACAGGACTGGGACCACTGGCGAATCTACGACAAGTTCGAATCCGCCGCAGAGCGCACCATCATGCGTACCAGTACCGGGAAGGCCGCGTGGTCGATCATCGAGGGTATGGACCCCTGTTACCGCAGCCTGACGGTCGGCACCATCATTCGCGATGAGATATCGAAGCGTATCGCGGAGCTAAAAAGCAGGGATGCGCGGCACGCGATTCCGGAACTCGTTCCGGAACCTGAACCGACGGCCGAAGATGAGCAGGGTACGATCGTGGACACCGTCGGTCGGGATCTGACGGTAACCTCGTCCCCCTTGCAGGATGTCACGATTCTCTCCAGCCTGAACATGTCCCAGAGCCTGAAAAAGGCTGCTTACCGGACCAAGCTCCAACAATGTCAGTCGCAACTGAATCAGCTTCACCGTAAGGCGTTGGAGAAAAAGATCTCCACGATTTTGCTGTTCGAAGGGCCGGACGCGGCCGGCAAGGGAGGGGCTATACGACGGGTGACAGCGGCGCTGGACGCACGCTATTTCCAGGTTATTCCGATTGCCGCGCCAACCGACGAAGAACGGGCGCATCATTATCTGTGGCGTTTCTGGCGGCACCTGCCGCGTTCCGGACGGGTCACCCTATTCGACCGGAGCTGGTACGGTCGAATGCTGGTGGAACGTATCGAGGGATTCGCCACCGCCAACGAGTGGCGCAGGGCCTACGCGGAAGTCAACGACTTCGAGGAGCAGTTGACCGAGCATGGGGTCGTCTTGTTGAAGTACTGGGTACACATCACCAAGGACGAGCAACTCACGCGCTTCAAGGCGCGTGAAGAGACGCCTTACAAGCGCTGGAAGCTCACCGACGAGGACTGGCGCAACCGCGAAAAGTGGGACCAGTACGAGCAGGCGGTCAACGACATCGTCCAGCACACCAGCACCCACAACGCTCCGTGGGTGTTGGTGGAGGGCAATGACAAGCGCTATGCACGTCACAAGGTGCTCAGGTCTTTGTGTGACGGTCTGGAAACCGCGCTGAAAGGCACGGAATCGTAGCCGGTATTCATCCGGCAATCGCCATCTTGGCCGTTTCACGCTTATAAAGGGGACGCTACCCTTTACAAAGCGCGAACAGCGATGAAGAGTGGCGTCCCCTCGCCGGCGCCGAAATATACGCTCAAGGAATGAAGGCGCGGGGACATGATTCCTATCGTGTTTCCGTCGAAGACAACCGGCTGGAGATTCTGCCTTGAGGGGCGCGCTGAAAGGTGTGAGGCGCCACCGCCCAGCACAAGCGTGACTCGCGCGGTTGGCCGGCAGGGCTGGATGTGATCCCTGCGTATGGCTGCTGCCGCTCGGCTTCGAGGGGGGACACGATGGAAGTCATGTCCCCGCGTGGGTTCGAGAGACGGGGGGGCGGTTCGCAACTTGCGCAAAGGGTAGCGTCCCGTTTGCGAGGTTCATGCGCCTGTGGAGGGTTCGCGCTCAGCGTGCCCGAGCTGTCGGTGTGGCGCCAGAATATCGCGCACACGCCGTTTGAGTTCGGTGATTTCCGGGAAACCCCCGTCGCGTTTGCGTGACCAGACGCAATGCTTGCCGACATGGATCTCGAAAACCCCTCCACTCGCGTCCGGGATCAACGCGACTTCGGCAACATCGCCTTCGAATGTGGCGAGCAACTCCTGCGCCATCCAGGTCGCACGCAACCCCCAGCGACAGCCGGTGCAGTAGCGGATCGCGATCCGATCGCTTGCTTCGTTCATCCTGCTGCCCTCCGTGCTTGGATTGGAAATGTTACCCTGACGCCGGGTCAGTGATCGATGGAGATGGAGATGCGAATTCATGCAATGATCGTCACCTTGATCAGTCTCGTGGTGGCGGGTTCGGCACAGGCACAGGCGTTGCCGCGCGAGGCGATGCTGCCGCTCTCGTTGGCCGTCCAGGCGGCCCGGGCCGCGGTCGACAAATGTGCCGGCCAGAGTTATTGGGTGAGTGCTGCGGTGGTTGATCGGCAAGGCGTCACGCGGGCCATACTGCGCCACGACAAGGCCGGCCCGCACACCCTCGACAGCAGCCGCAAGAAGGCCTACACGGCCGCCAGTATGCGCCTCGCGACCGGGGGATTCGCGAAGTTCATCGCCGACAAGCCGGCCATTGAGGGCCTGCGCTTCATGAACGACGAAATTCTGATCCTCGGTGGCGGGCTGCCGATCAAGGCGGGCGGCGACGTGATCGGCGGCATCGGCGTCGGCGGCGCACCGGGCGGCGACAAGGACGAGGTTTGCGCACAGGCGGGGCTGGACTCAATCGCCGCCCGGTTCAACTAGCCCACCGCCTTCGTGGAGCCTTTTGCCGGTGTTTTTTCAGGAGACGATAGAGGTAGCGACGCGCGGGCGTGGAACCTACGAATTGACCGATACGGTGCACCAGGTGGTGGCCGCCTGCGGTGCGAAACGGGGCCTGTGCCACGTGTTCGTGCATCACACCAGCGCCTCGCTGATGTTGTGCGAGAACGCGGATCCGGCGGTGCGGCGTGACCTTGAGGCATTCATGAGCCGCCTCACGCCGGATGGTGACCCGCTTTATACCCATACCGCCGAAGGCGCGGACGACATGCCGGCCCATGTGCGCACGGTGTTGACCCAGAGCGGACTCGGTATCCCGGTTACCGGTGGTCGCTGCGCGTTGGGAACTTGGCAGGGCGTGTACCTGTGGGAACATCGTCACGGGGCGCACCGGCGCCGGGTCACGATTACCGTGCAGGGCGATTAGCGGGTGTCCCATCGGCAACCGGGCGCCGGCCGTCCGGTCCTGATCACCGGTTGTTCGAGCGGCATCGGGCGGTGCGCGGCCGAGGGTTTGCGCGCCCGCGGCTACCGGGTGTTCGCGACGGTGCGCAAAGTTGACGACGTGGAAACGCTTACCCGGCAAGGTTTCGAAGCCCTGCGCCTCGATCTGAGGGACGGGAGCTCGATCGCCGCGGCGGTCGACGAACTATTGGCGCGCACCGGCGGGATGCTGTTCGGGCTATTCAACAACGGCGGCTACGGTCAGCCGGGGGCGGTCGAGGATCTCCCGGTGGCGGCGCTGCGCGCCCAGTTCGAGACCAATCTGTTCGGCTGGCACGATCTCACCCGGCGCGTGCTTCCGGTGATGCGCGGCGCGCGCAGCGGACGCATCGTCCAGTGCAGTTCGGTGCTCGGACTGGTGGTGCTCAAGTATCGCGGCGCCTACAACGCCAGCAAATTCGCGCTCGAGGCACTGAGCGACACGTTGCGACTGGAACTCGCCGGCAGCGGTGTCCATGTTTCATTGATCGAACCCGGTCCGATCGCGAGTCGCTTTCGTGACAATGCCTACGCGGCGTTCAGGCGCGCCATCGATGCCGACGCGAGTGTCCACCGCGACAGATATCGGACGCTGGCGGCGCGGCTCACCCGGCGCGGTCCGGAGCCGACTCTTACCCTCGGACCCGAAGCGGTGGTGCGGCGCTTGGTACACGCACTCGAGAGTCGCCGGCCGCGGGCGCGCTACTACGTCACGCTGCCGACCCACACGCTCGCCGCGCTGCGCCGAGTGCTGCCGGGCCGATTGCTGGATCGGGTCCTCGCCGCCGCGTCCGGCGCCGCGCCGCGTACTCACGGGGGTGAGATCAGGCAGTGAAAGTGGCGATCTATGAGCGGTTCAAGGGACCCATCGAGGTTCGGACGGTACCCGATCCGCGGCCTTCGGCCGACGGCGTGGTGGTTCGTGTCCAGGCCAACGGCGTGTGCCGTAGCGACTGGCACGGCTGGATGGGACACGATTCCGACGTCGTACCGCCCCACGTTCCGGGCCACGAAATGGCCGGCGTCGTCGCCGAGGTCGGCGCTTCCGTGCGCCGCTGGCGAGCGGGCGATCGGGTCACCGTGCCCTTCGTCGCCGGTTGCGGTCATTGCCCCCAATGCCGTGCCGGCCACCATCAGGTTTGTGATCATCAGTTCCAGATCGGTTTCACCGGTTGGGGATCGTTCGCCGAGTACGTCGCGGTCGATTACGCCGACACCAACCTGGTCCGGATCCCGGATCCGATCGACTTCATTGCCGCCGCGAGCCTGGGTTGCCGCTTCACCACCGCGTTTCGCGCGGTGGTCGATCAGGCGCGAGTGGCGGCCGGCGAATGGCTGGTGGTGCACGGTTGCGGTGGGGTTGGTCTGTCGGCGATCATGATCGCCAACGCGATCGGCGCCAACGTGATCGGCGTCGATCTCCGCGCCGAGGCGTTACGCGAGGCCGAGCGCGACGGCGCGGCGTCGACCATCGATGCCGCCCGAGTCGCGGACGTCCCCGCGGCGGTCGCGGAGCTCACCGCGGGCGGCGCGCACGCCTCGATCGACGCCTTCGGGCATCCGTCCACCTGTCGCAATTCGGTGCTGTGCCTGCGTACCCACGGCCGCCACGTGCAGGTCGGCCTGTTCGCCACCGAACAGCGCGAGTGCCCGGTGCCGATGGCGCGGGTGCTCGCCAAGGAGCTGGAAATCTACGGTAGTCACGGGATTGCGGCGCACCGCTTTCCCGCGCTGTTCAGTATGATCCGAGCGGGCAAGTTGACCCCCGGCGAACTGGTGCAGCAGGTGGTGACCCTGGAGGACGGCGCGCGCATCCTCACCGACATGGACCGCGCCCCACCCACCGGCATCGCGGTGATCGCGTTCGGAAGTTGAGCGCGGGCGCTACGTTCTGCCCGGGGACGGTGTTCAGCGCAAAATCGATCGCGCGATGATGTTGCGTTGGATCTCGGACGCACCCTCGTAGATGCGCATCACCCGCACACGGTAAAGGGGACGCTACGCTTTTCCGCGTGTGCCGATTTGGCTTGGCTTCGGATCGCAGCAGGCTGTAAGGCGTATAAACCAAAGGGCATTGCGCCGCATGTAATTGCGAAATATCAAGATCGATGAAATCCGAGTGAATTCAATCTTTGTGTTGTTATCGCTCGCTCGCTGAACGGGGGCCTGTACCGCGTGGGTTTCACCCACCCTACGCTTGCTTATGGATTCCGCAAATACGCACCTCTATGCGCATAACGTGCTTCCCCAAGAATCTCAAAAACACCGCCTATTGTGGTAAAGTTACAACCACCTTCCTTCGCACACTTCGAAAGATGCTGATTAAACCATTGACGGCTAAACTCGCCAGTGGTCACAAGTTCCGCATACGCCGCTTCAAATTCAGAGCGCGTAATTCCCTTCTCGTATGGTTTGGACTGTTCCATGTGGCTAGGGATTGAGTAGATCAACGTGACTTCGCCTCGTCGATTCCCCCATCTCTTTACGAAAAACGGCGCCTTTGCGTTCGGTTTCGGTATTTCGGTACCAGCGGGTATCTGGTCTTTAATTCTGTCCACAATCACAACCAAGCCCCTAAATGGACACCTTACAGTTTAGTATACGCCTACCCCATTGATCGTGTGCTTGCCAAGGGGTAGTCGGAAATGCCGTAGCGTTCCCCATCTGGACTCCGCGTGCGGCGTAGCCACGCGGGGACATGATTCCTATCGTGTCCCCCTCGAAGACCACCGGCAGGAGGAATTGCCTTGGGAGGCATGCTGCCGGGCGTGGCCCGCAGCGATCACCAAGCACAGATGGACGTGATCCCTGCGCAGGGCTGCTGTCGCCTGGCCTCGAGGGGGACACGATGGGAATCATGCCCCGCGCCTCTTGCTGGTTGAGCGGATCGTTGGTCGGCCACCTACCGGGCACACCTGCGGTAGGCGCGCCGCATCGCTTCCAGGCTGCGCTCCACGTCCGCTTCGGTGGTCGCCCACGAAGACACGCTGACGCGCATCGCGGTGCGGCCCTGCCAGACCGTGGCACCGCACCAGCAGGTGCCGTCGCGCTGGATCGCGTCGATTACGCGGCGGGTGGTGTCGTCATCGTCGAAGCACACCAACACTTGGTTGATCACGACCTCGTTGAGGATCTCGCAACCCGCCTCGGCGAGCCCCTCGGCGAAGCGCCGCGCGTGGGTGCAGGTGCGCTCGATCAGTTCGGCCACGCCTTCACGCCCGAGGCTGCGCAGCGCGGCCCAGATCTCCACGCCGCGCGCCCGGCGCGACATCTCGGGTACGAAGTGGGAAGGGTCGCGCCCTGCGTCCTCCGGGAGATAGGCGGCATTCTGGACCATCGCGGCATGCAAGTGGCGCGCCTCGCGACACAGCACCAGACCACTGTCGTACGGAACGTTCAGCCATTTGTGGGCGTCGGTGGCCCACGAGTCGGCGGCCTCGAAACCGGCCACGAGATGCGCGCGGCCGGGCGCGGTGGCGGTCCATAGGCCGAAAGCCCCGTCGACATGCACCCAGGCCCCGGCGGCGCGCGCCGCGGGGATGATTTCCGCGGCCGGGTCGAAGGCGCCGCTGTTCACGTTGCCGGCCTGCAGGCACAGGATGGTGGACGCGGAAAGCGGCGGCAGCGCGTCGGCGCGCATCCGCCCCTGTCCGTCGACCGCCACCCGCCGCACCCGTTCGCGACCCAGACCGAGCAGCGCCAGCGCCTTGAGCAGGCTCACGTGCACCTCGTCACCCACGACCACGGTCAACGCCGGCGCCCCGCTGAGGCCGTCGGCCTCGACATCCCAGCCGTGGCGCGCGAGCAGGGCGTGACGGGCCGCCGCGAGCGCGCAGAAGTTCGCCATCGTGGCGCCGGTCACGAAGCCGCCGGCGGCGTCCCCGGGGAGCTTCAGGAGGTCCCGAATCCAGTCGAGCGCGACGTCTTCGAGCCGCGCGGCGACGGGCGAGGACACCTGCAGTCCGGCGTTCTGATCCCACGCCCCGGCCAGCCAGTTCGCGGCCAGCGCCGCGGGCAGCGTGCCGCCGTTGACGAAACCGAAGTAGCGACCGCTCGCGTTGACCACGGTTGCCGGCGATCCCAACTCATCGAGCAAACGCAGCACCTCGGCGGCGGCGGTGGGGTGTTGCGGCAGCGGGCCGCCGAGTTGTGCCGCCCGCTCGACCGCCGCCCTATCGGGTGCCACCGGGCGCGCGTCGCAGCTCGCGATATAGTCGAGCGCGCGGCGGGTGGCGGATTCAAGCAGGGTCTTCACGGCGGATCCTCATGCGGGTGGCGCGCCGAGAGCCGGGCAAGCAATTCGGCGATCCGCTCGATACGTTGCAGCGCTGAGTCGGCCTCGAGCAGTGCCTGTTTGTCGGGCGTTGCAAAGGGCAACAACTCGGCGAGCCGATAACCCACCCAGATCGCGTCTTCTCCGTCGGGGGCGGCGTACTCGTTGCCGGCGTGCTCGCTCAACCGTAACGCAAACTCGCCGAGTTCCGCGTATTGCGGTGCGAGCGCCAGCGGCGGGCCTTCATCGAGCGCGGTGACGGCGGCGCAGATCAACTGACCGGGCGTGACCCGTGAAGCGTCGATCCGAAAGCGCCGTTCGCCGCGTGCGGTGATGCCCAGCAGGCCGTCGGGTTCGCGGTGCGAGTCGACGATGCGGGCGGTGGTGCCGATCCGGTGCACGCTGGCGGCGGGCCCCACCTCCGCGCCCTCGCGGATCAGGCACACCCCGAACGGCCGCTCGTTGCGCAGGCAATCGCTCACCAGATCCAGGTAACGCGGCTAGAAGATCCTCAACCGCAACGGCGCATCCGGAAACAGCACGGTGTTGAGAGGAAACAGCGTGAGTTCGGACGGTAGCTCAGTCATCGTCGCTCGCCACGCCGCGTTCCGAACCCCAGCGCGGCAACAGATCGTGGTCGATGTCGAGTTGATCGAGGATCCGCGCGACCACGAAATCCACCACCCCCGACAAGCCCGAGGGGCGATGATAAAAGCCCGGATTGGCGGGCAGGATCACGGCCCCGGCGCGCGCCAGGCGCAACATGTTCTCGAGGTGGATGACCGACAGCGGGGTTTCGCGGGGCACCAGGATCAACGGACGGCGCTCTTTGAGCACCACGTCGGCGGCACGCTCGATCAGGTTGCGGCTGTGACCGGCCGCGATTCCCGCCAGGGTGCCGCCGGTGCAGGGGCATACGACCATCGCCGCCGGCGGGTTCGATCCGCTCGCGATCGGCGCCATCCAGTCCTCGACGGCGTACACCGACAGCCGCGCCACGGCGCCGGCGCCGAGGCGCGCGGCGAGCGCGGCGTGGATCCCGGTGGCGCCGGACGGGAGCTTGAGATCGTCTTCCATCGCCAGCACCATGCGTGCCGGAGACGACGCCACCAGGTGCACCGCGCGGCCGGCGCCGAGCAGCATTTCCAGCAGGCGCAACCCGTAGCGGGCGCCCGAGGCCCCGGTCATCGCCAGCGCGATCGGTCGTTAGGCATTCGCCGTCTCCGGTGTGATCTCCTCGTCCGTTCGATTGCGCAGCGTGTCGAGCAGGCGCCGCGGGAAGCCGCCGAAACCCGCGTTGCTGAGGATCAACACGTGATCGCCGCGGCGCGCTTCGTTGGCCACCGCGCCGACCAGTGCCGTGACGTCATCGACGATCCGGATCCGCTCGGGTGCGGCCCGCGCAAGTTCGTCGACATCCCACCGCAGGCGCGGGGTGCGGTGGATCCAGGCGCGGTCAGCGCCGGCCAGGGCCGGCCCGAGGGTGTCGCGATGGACGCCGATGCGCATCGTGTTCGAGGCCGGATCGAGCACCGCCAGGATCCGTGCGGTGTCGCCCACCCGGGCGCGCAGCGCGGCGATCGCGGCGCGCACCGCGGTGGGGTGATGAGCGAAGTCATCGTGTACGCTGATCCCGCCGACGCAGCCCCGCGCTTCCAGGCGCCGCTTGACCGGAACGAAGCCGTCGAGCGCCGCGCAGGCGCTCGCCATGTCGACCCCCACTTGCGCCGCCGCGGCGATCGCGGCGAGCGCATCCAGCGCATTGTGCAGTCCGTAGAGATCCCAGCGTACTTCGGCCAATCCGGTCCCGCCGCGACTGACCCTGAAACGGCTCGCATCCGGCGCTTCCAGAGACAGTTGCCACTCGCCCCGGTCGATGCCGAATCCGCTGACCGGCGTCCAGCAACCCATCGCCAGCGCGGCGTCGATATTGCGATCCGGCAGCCCGCGAATGATCGAGCCGGTGGCCGGCATAATGCGCACCAGGTGATGGAATTGCCGCAGGATCGCCTCCACATCGGGGAAGATATCCGCGTGATCGTATTCGATGTTGGTAATCGCCAGGGTTCGCGGCCGGTAATGCACGAACTTCGAGCGTTTGTCGAAGAAGGCCGAGTCGTACTCGTCGGCCTCGACCACGAAGGGGCCGGGCCGATCCCCGCGCCACGCGCCGAGGCGCGCGCTGACCCCGAAGTTCCCCGGTACCCCGCCGATCAGAAAGCCGGGCGCCCGGCCCGCGCATTCCAGGATCCAGGCGAGCATGGCGCTGGTCGTGGTCTTGCCATGGGTACCCGCCACGGCGAGTACGTGGCGTCCGCGCAAGACGTTGCGGGCCAGCCAATCCGGCCCCGAGCACATCGTCTGATCGCTGTCGAGCAGATATTCGACCGCCGGGTTGCCGCGCGTCAGGGCGTTGCCGACCACCACGCAGTCCGGCGCCGGTTCGAGTGGAGCCACGCCATAGCCTTCATGCACCTCGATTCCGGCCGCCGCGAGTTGATCGCTCATCGGTGGATAGGCGCCGGCGTCGGAACCGCTGACTTCATGGCCGAGGTCGCGCGCCAGATGCGCCAGCCCGCCCATGAAGGTTCCGCACACGCCGAGTATGTGCAGGCGCATCACACCAGCGCCGGAAACAGCGCGGTGAGCACGGTAACCGAAATCCAGTAGAACATTACAGACACCATCAGACCCACGAAGAACGGCACCGCCATGGCCTGGCGGAGTATGTGTCCGGAAACCACCAGGCTCCAGGCGAGCAGCGCGAGCAGCAGGAGCGTCGGCAAGGGGTTGGCGACTTCGGCGTCGCCGAGACCGCGCGCCCAGGCGTAGATCGGCAGCGCCAGGAGACCGATCAGCGTGCCGCTTCCGGCCAGCGCCGTGAGCGTTTGCACGATCCGCGCCTGGAGGCGCAGCACGCCCAGCAGCGACACGGTGAGCAGGCCCAGCAGCAGGGTTTCGGCGATTCCTTCGAGCAGCGCGCGCCACGGACCCAGCAGAAACACCGCGACCAGGGTGCTGCCGACGGTGCTCGCCGCCAGAGCGAGGCCGAGCAGGAAAGCGGACGCAGGGAGATCGCGCGGGCCGGCGCGCAGCAGGCAGATCAAGAGAAACGGCTTTACGAGCACCAGTAGGGACAAGGGTGTGATCCGGTGGCTTGTGCGGGCGACGCGCATATTAACGCGAAGCGCGCCGCAACGGGCGGATTGCTGCGCTCGGCGGAACGGCGCGGGGGTATGATCAGGAGCCGCGCAGGGCGTTCATTCGGGGGGTAGGCAGTGCGCATCGGAGTTGATCTGGGCGGCACGAAAATCGAGGTGATCGCGCTCGCGAGCGACGGTGAGGTGCTCGCGCGCCGCCGCGCGCCGACCCCGCACGGGGACTACGCGGCGACCCTGGAAGCCGTGGTCGGGCTGGTGACCGCGATCGAAGCCGAGACCGGGCGCCGCGCGACCGTGGGCGTGGGCGCACCGGGGGCGATTTCGCTCGCCACCGGACGGGTCAAGAATTCCAACTCGACCTGGCTAATCGGACGCCCGCTCGATAGCGACCTGGCTCGACTGCTCGCGCGCGAGGTGCGGGTCGGCAGCGACGCCAATTGTTTCGCGCTGTCGGAAGCGGTGGACGGCGCCGCCGCCGGCGCCGCGGTGGTCTTCGGCGTCATCATCGGGACCGGCACCGGCGGTGGGGTGGTGGTGGACGGCCGGGTACTGCGCGGCGCCAACGCGATCGCGGGTGAGTGGGGGCACAATCCGCTGCCCTGGCCGCGGGCCGACGAACTGCCCGGTCCGGCGTGCTACTGCGGCCGCCGCGGATGTATCGAAACCTTTCTTTCCGGGCCGGGGCTGGCGCGCGACTATCGGGAGGCGACCGGGGTGGACCGCGCGGCGCCGGAAATCGCCGCGCTCGCGGACCACGGGGAGGCCGCCGCCGAGGCCTGTCTCACGCGTTACGAAGAGCGCATGGCGCGCGCGCTGGCGGCGGTGATCAACCTGCTGGACCCCGACGTCATCGTGCTCGGTGGCGGCCTGTCGAAACTCGAGCGTTGGTACGCCGCGGTGCCGCGGCGATGGTCCGGGTACGTGTTTTCGGACCGCGTCGACACCCGGCTGGTACCGCCGCTGCACGGCGACGCGAGCGGCGTCCGCGGCGCGGCCTGGCTGTGGCCGGCGTGAGCCGGCAGCCGCGTGCCCGCTCGGAAAGATCCTTCCAGCCTCGGGATCCGGGCGAGAAGCGAGCCCTCAGCATTGCTCCCAGGGGAGTTCGTGAAAACGCCACCCGCCGAGGGTTCCGCGGTGGTGATTGTCATCGAGATCGCCTTCGAATCCGTCGACGACGTGGTGGATATTGGTAAAGCCCGCCTCAAGCAACGCCTGGCCGGCGTCGATCGAGCGTTTGCCGCTGCGGCAAATGAGAATCACCGGCGCCGCGCCGATGGTGTCGTGCGCGGATACGCCGCCGAGCATCACCTTGCGAACATCGGTCACGAAATGGGGATTGACGGTCCAGTCCGGCTCGTCTATCCAGGCCACATGAACGGCACCCTTGGGGTGCCCGACGAACAGATATTCGATCGTCGAGCGGATGTCGATGATCACCGCGCGCGGGTCGCTTTCAACGAGTTGCCAAGCCTGTTTGGCGGAAATAGCCACGGGTTCGATGGTGTCCATGCTGAGATTCCTGACAATGCGCCGCATCGTTCCCGCACTATAGACGGACGCGCCCCGGTTGCAAGCCTTGTGGCGCCCGCACCCGCCGCTCGCAAAGCCGCCCCTGAAAAACCAACGCAGACCCGATCGGCCCGGCTCGGTTATCATTACGCGCTGCGCCGTGGATTTGGCGCACGGCAGCGACCAGGAGGGCGGGGATGTCGAGCAAGATAAAAATCAACCCCGCCACCGATCCCGCCGCCGCCAGTCGCAAGCTCGCCGATACCATCGACCGCCTGCATCGGCGCGGCGCGGTGCGCCCGCTCAAGGGGATCCTCGCCAGGCTCCACCCGGCGGACCTGGCGGCGGTGCTCGCGGTGCTGCCCGATGCCCACCTGATCCCGGTGTTCGACGCCATCCCGGACACCGAACTGGCCGGCGAGGTGTTGGTGGAACTCGCCGAGCGGGTCCGCGATCGGCTGTTCGAAGAGAAGCCGATCGAGGATCTGGTGCCGATCCTGGAGCAGTTGCCCCCCGATGAATTGACCGATCTCATCCAGGAACTCGACCCCGATCTCGCCCAGCGCCTGATGGCGCTGCTGGAGCGCGACAGCAAAGAGGAGGTCGAGGATCTCCTTCAGTACACGCCCGATACCGCGGGCGGGATCATGACCCCGGATTTCTTTTCCCTCACCGATGATGTCTCGGTGGAAAGCGCGATCGGCAAGGTGCGCCAGCACTACGACGTAGAGATTATTTTTTACCTCTACGTGACCGATGCCGCGAAACACCTCACCGGGGTCGTGTCGCTGCGCCAATTGCTGCTCGCGGACCCGCAGCAACCGTTGCGCGAGATCATGAACTCGCGGGTGGTCAGCGTGCACACCGACACGCCCCAGGCAGAGGTGGCCGATCGCGTCGACAAGTATCAACTGTTGGCGATCCCGGTGGTCGACGACGCTAACGTGCTGGTCGGCATGGTCACCGTCGATGACGTTATCGAGGCGATCGAGGAAATCACCACCAAGAACATGCTGCGCATGGCCGGCACCGACGAGTCGGAGACACTCACCGAGTCGGCGCTGCGGATCGCGGTGATCCGCTTGCCTTGGTTGCTGGTGTCCTTCGCCGGCTATCTGCTCATTTCGGGCATTATGGATCAGTTCGAGTCGGTGCTGGTTCAGTTGGTTGCCCTGAGCGCGTTTCTGCCGGCGGTCACGGGGATGGCCGGCAACATCGGTGTACAGGCATCGACTGTCGCGGTGCGCAGTCTCGCCACCGGCGCGCTGGATCTGGAAGGGGCCGTCACGGAATTCTTCAAGGAATTGCGAGTCGGCCTGTTGCTCGGCCTGTTCTACGGACTGGTGCTGGGCGGCTTCGGCTGGTTCTTGTTCGGCAACCTGCAGCTCGCCGAGATCGTGAGCCTCACCATATTGGTCAACATGAGCGGTGCCGCGGTGCTCGCAATCACGATGCCGCTGGTGTTCGAGCGGGTGGGTGTCGACCCGGCGATCGCCACCGGACCTTTCGTAACCACCGGGATCGACGTGTTGGGCATACTCAGTTATATGCTGATCGCGAGCTTGGTGATGGGACTGATCTGAGCGAATTCGCTGTTCCGCGGTCGCGCCTCCCTGAATTCGGCAGGTGCGGGCTAGGATTCTCGAAGGGTAAAGCGCACGATCTCACGGCGCTGGCGTTTGGTCGGACGCCCCGAACCGTGCGCGCGGCGGGCGGCGACCTGTCGCCGGCGCGCCTCCTCGCTGGTCCTGAGGCGCAGGCTTTCATCGGTTTCCCGGTACAGGAGTAGTGCTTCCTTCGCCGGTCGGCGTTGCGCGTTGACCGCGCTGACCACCACCTCCCAGCGCTGCTCGCCGCGCCGGATCTCGAGCCGCGCGCCGGCGGCGATCCGCCGTCCCGGCTTGACCCGTTGTCCATCGAGCTGAACCTTGCCGCCGCTGACCGCCTGCGCGGCCAGACTCCGGGTCTTGAAGAAGCGCGCCGCCCACAGCCATTTGTCGAGTCGCAGCGCGGGGTCTGCGGGCGGGTCGGACATCGGCGTTGGTGAGCTTGCCGCGATTCAGGCCCCGGCGAGCAGCGCGTCCAGGCGCCCCGCTCGCTCCAGCGCAACCAGTTCGTCGCAGCCGCCGATAGGTTGTCCGCCGATGAAAATTTGCGGCACCGAATGGCCCCGCGAGCGCTCCATCATTTCGCGGCGCCGTGCGTAGTCGCCATCGACGTCGTAGAGCACGTAATCGACCTTCTTGGCCGCGAGCAGGCGCCGGGCGCGGATGCAGTACGGACAGAAGGCGGAACTGTAGATTTCCACTCGCGGCGCGTCGGCCGCGTTTTCCGGTGCGGTTCTCGGCGCCGGCGCCGGGCTCGACGCTTCGCCGGATAGACATGCCCGAAGGCCAGCCATTAGCTTCGTCAACATACTTCTGATGTCCTCTGAATCGATAGACGCCGCAGCGTAGTTTAACCCAGGCATTCTCGGTTGACCGCTTCGTTCCGCATCGTTGCGCCGTGCCCTGCACCGCCGCAAACGCACACTTCCCACCGTCCAGCCGAGGATGTCCCGGGTCACCCCCCGAGTCACAGACCGGATCGTGCCCGTGCCATGTTTCACAGCGCCTGGAGTTGGGTGCTGGTCGGCTCGGCACAGCAGAACCACGGTTCGGAGTGGCACGGGATCGGAGCGCCGAGTTCCGCGGGCAAGTCAGGCGCGGTGCGGTCGAGCGCCGCGTGTGCCCGTTCCCACAGCGCCGCGAAGGTCCTGCGCCGTGACCAGTTTTCGTTGGTGGCGCGTTCGACCAGCCGCTGCGCCTCTCGCTGCAAGGCGTCGACGCGCGGATCCGGGTGGCGCCACGCGTGTCCGAGCAGGGCCTCGTCCGGATCCCCCGCAAGGGCCTGGATCTCGCCGAGTTCCAGCAACCTCGAACCGGCCGGGATCAGTAAACGGATGCAGAGCTGAATCGGCGCTACACTCTCCACCAAAGCCAGTTCGACCAGCTTGGCCAACAGCTCGCGGTAGCCCTCCAGCGTGGTCCAGGGCGTGAAGGTCACGAAGGTCGGCGCAAGTGCTATTCCGGCCGCATCGAGTAGCGCGACGGCGTGCTCGAAATCCTCGGCGTCGTGGCCCTTGGCGAGGTGTTCGAGGACCCGCTGATCGATCGATTCCACCGCCGAGGTCAGAAACAGACAGCCACTTTCCGCGAACTCGGGGAGCAGCCGTTGTTGGGCGATGAGGTGTTCAATCTTGACTGTGGCATCGAAGCTCAGGTCCGGCCACTCCGCATGCATCGCCCGCACTACCCGTAGCGCGTGGGTCGGGCCGTTGAGAAAATCCGGATCGCCGAATGAGACGTGCGCCGCGCCGGACGCGATCTGCTGGCGAATGTCGGCCAGCACCACCTCCACCGGGACGATGCGGAAACGACCGTTGTAAATCGGCACCACCGGGCAATGACGACATAAATGCTTGCAGCCGCGGCTCGCCTCGGTGAAAGCCACGGTACGGCTCGCGCCGTTCGGCAACATCAGTTTCGCGTAGTCGCCCAGCGGTGGCAGGCCGTCGCGCCGCGGGACCCTGAAATCGATGCGGCCGAGATGGATCTCCGCCGTAGCTTGGCGCGTTGCAGCGCCCGCACGAAGTCGCTCGGCGAGCGCCAGCAAGGCGGGCTCGGCCTCGCCCCCGAGCACGGTGGTGAAACAGAGGTTGCGCAGTGCCGACTCGTTGACCGGCGCGTAAAGCCCGTAGGCGCACAGATGCGCGCGCGGCGCGATGGCGCGCAGCCGCTCGCCGGCGGCCACCGCGATACGGGTGGCGGTGTGCATCGCGAGATGCACGGCGATCAGATCACACTCGGCGAGCCGCTCCGGCGTGAGCCTTTCGCGCGACAGGTCGACGCAACAGACCTCGAAATCCGCCGCCGCCAGCCACGCGGCCGGCTCGGCGATTCCGAACGGCTGGCGTCCCAACTCATACGGGCTGATCAAGGCGATCTTCATATTGCGCCGTCCAGGATTTCTCGGAGACGCGCAAGTATGACGCCTCCCGCCATTTCGACCAACGGCGGAAATCCGCCCCGATGGGTGTGATTCCGTGGCACGGTTCAACCGGTCAGAGAACGTCCGGAATCCGGGTGACGAGCCGCGCGCGGCGGTGCGGATCGCTTTGGTCGGTGCTTACGGCGATGCGGCGGATGACGCAGGCTGTTATCTTCACGCTATCCAGGACAACGAGATTCTCATCATGATAGAGGACGGGCGGGTACTTCGAGAGGGCGCGGTGGCACTCGTCACCGGCGCGAGCAGTGGTATCGGCGCGGCCGTGGCCACGGCCCTGGCGCAACGCGGGATGCGCGTGGTTTGTGCCGCGCGCGACCACCAACGCCTGACCGAGGTGGTGGAGGGTCTCGGTGGACAGGGCCTCGGGATCGAAGCGGACGTCACCGATCTCGCCGCGGTCAAGAGCCTCGTCGACCGACTGCCGCGGGACTGGCAGGAGATCGACGTACTGGTCAACGCGGCCGGCCACGACGCCGGCGGGCGCAAGCCCTTTCACGAATGCGACGAGCACCAGATGGCCGAGATCATCGAGGCCAACGTGATCGGCCTGATGTGGGTGACGCGCCGGGTGATCGACGGCATGCGCGCGCGCGGCAGGGGCCACATCGTCAACATCGGCTCGATCACCGGCCTCCGACCGTACCCGACCGGCACCATCTACACCGCGAGCAAGCACGCCGTGCATGGCTTCAGCGAAGCGCTGCGCCTCGACTACCGCGAAACCGGGATCCGGGTGACCGAGATCCTGCCCGGCATGGTGCGCACCGGATTCGCCACCGCGCGCCTCGGCGATGCCGAAGCGGCGGCACGGTTTTACGACGAATTCGGCGTCTGCCTGGAGGCCGCGGATATCGCGCGAACGGTAATCTTCGCCCTCGAACAGCCCGCCCACGTCGTGATCTCGCAACTCGTGGTGATGCCGGGCGGGGGGGCTTGAGTGGCCGATCCGGTGCATGGTTCGCGGTGACGCGAGCACGGAGAGTCCCGATCGGGTCGGGCGCAGCCCACGCGTTTCGATTGGATCGTGCAGCCGGACCGCGAGCTAGGTCCGCCAGAGTCCCGTAGGGTGGGCGCAGCCCACGCGTTTCGTTCGGATCGTGCAGCCGGGCCGCGAGTCCGGCCATCCAGGATGATCGGCGCTACGATACACCTCAGGAGGTGTATGGCATGCGTACCAATATTGTTCTCGACGACGAATTGGTCAGCGAGGCGATGCGCCTTACCGGCGCGCGAACCAAGCGGGAGGTGGTGGACCGCGCCCTGCGGGAACTGGTGGCCCATAACCGCCAGCGCGAACTTAAAAAGCTGGCCGGGATGAACCTGATCGATTCGGATTACGACGTCCGCAAGGTCCGGAAAAGGATGGGGCGCCGTGCTGGTTGACACCACGGTCTGGATAGCTTGGCTGCGAGGCAAGGCCACCCGGACGACCGCTCGCCTCGGCCACCTCCTCGATGAAGGCGAAGCGCTGCTGGCCCCCGTGATCCTGCAAGAGATCCTCCAGGGCGCCCGTTCGCCGCAGGCGTTGGCGACCCTGCGCGCCGAGTTCGGTGCCCTGCCAATGCTGTTGCCCGCCGTGGACACGTATGCGGACGCGCTGTACGCCCGCTGCCGCTGGCAGGGATGCACGCCGCGCAGTCCCCACGATTGCCTCATCGCCCAACTCGCCATCGACCATCGGCTGGCGTTGCTCCACGATGATCGGGAATTCGAGCACATCGCACGAGTCGAGCCGAAGTTGATTTGTTGGCAACGTGAAACCGGCTGAGGTGGCTGCGGGGTTGGTCGTTCCCGGAAACGCTGGAGCGGGTTGCGTCGGTGGTGGAGTTGTTGCCGCCGATGCGCCACGTCCAGGCACCCGATCGCGGCCGGAAAGAGCGTCGCTCGGTGGAAGACGATGCCCGGATCGGCGCCCGCTTGAACCGGGTATGGTCGAGGGCTTTCGGAAGGCCCGCCGTCCGATTGCGGCCAGCGCCGCCTGGCAGATTGCCGGCCGATGTCGTTATGCGACATCGGCCGTTTCTTTGCGGCCCGGTGGTCCCCTGGACATCGAACCTCCCTGCGACTGCCTGATCGGCGGTCGCAGGGATTTTTTGCGCCTGTCACTGCCGGTGCCGCCAGGTTCGCCGGGCGTTTGTGCCGTGCGCGGGAGCGATCCGGGAGCTCCCTGTGCCGGGTGGTGGGATTTTCTTACACGTCGAGCAATCCGACTGCCGTGCACAGCGCGACCAGAGGTCGCTGTTGGTGGCGTTTGAGGAGTCGCACCGAGGCGTAGGTAAAAAACGGCTCGCAGGCGACCAATGCCAGGTACGACAGCGCGAAATGAGCCCACGCCGCGAACGGTACGGGGTTCCTGGCGCCGAGCAGCCACAAGCCCACCATCAGGGT
>Ga0114931_10001820_pt1 | contig 27091 bp, 25 predicted proteins | sample 2SBtaG_FD_89579 | JGI IMG/M metagenome (GOLD analysis project Ga0114931, IMG submission 89579) | Deep subsurface microbial communities from Kolumbo volcano to uncover new lineages of life (NeLLi) - 2SBTROV14_V59a metaG | ecosystem: Environmental > Aquatic > Marine > Volcanic | place: Kolumbo... | reverse complement strand
TCGCTATAGATAAAAAATATAAAACATTCATTTTATCTTAAAATGAATTAATAAAATTTACTTACTTATGAATAAATAATTTTTAAAATAAAAAACAAGCAATTTATCGATAAAAAAAATAATTGTTCGGTTAAAGGTAGATATCATTAAATGGCCGAGCTCTGATTATTTTTATGGCTTTTCATGTTTAAGAAAGAATACCAAAAGAAAGAAATTAAAACCGCAGGGGGTTTTTACATGTTTTACTTTCTCCTTTTTCCTCTGGGTCTTCTCTTTACTTTCTTCACTCTTTGTCTTCATTTACCCCAATGTCATTTCTGCGAAAGCAAAAATCCAAAGAGAGATATCTGTTTTCACCGGGATGACTTCCGGTTCTTTTCCATATAAACTTTAATAATTAAAAAAGAACTTGTATCAACAGAAACTGTCTCTTAAATTGGACAAAATGCATCCAAACACTTTTGAAAGTACATAATATGGAGAGATAATGCCATGAAAAAAATTAAATTAATTATTGTATCTTTTACTATGTCGTATAACCAACCAATTCTAACTCCGAATCTGCATAGATACTGAAAGCACCCTCTCTGTTTTTCATTGCCCGAAAACATTTTCCACCGGCACAACGACGGTATCTATCACAAATTATTATACCTATCTTTGTTGTTTTTCGCATAATATCTCCTTCCAAAAGTTCTTAATTGAATAAATCAAAACAAACTTATGGTTATCAATTAGCCTCTATATTCCTTCTTTATGCACCACCATTGATGATGCCTGTGCGGCGGGGAAGATAATTATTTCAGCTATTTGCACGTGCTCCGGACGGCTGGCAATCCAGACCACCGCCTCGGCAATATCAGCACCTTTCAAGGGCTGGTAACCTTCATAAACCTTTTTAGCCCGCTCGTTATCGCCATAAAACCTCACCCGAGAAAACTCCGTCTCCACCAAACCCGGGTCAACGGTGGATACTTTTATGGGAGTATCAACCAAATCAAGCCGCATTCCTTTGGTTAGAGCATTAACGGCATGCTTGGTGGCGCAATAAACATTGCCGTTGGGATAAACCTCATGGCCGGCAATAGAGCCGATATTTATTATATGACCTTTGTTTCGTTTTACCATAAGAGGAATGACTGCCCGACTGACATAGAGCAAACCCTTAATATTGGTATCAATCATTTCATCCCAGCCATCCGGATTCCCTTCGTGTAACTTCTCCAATCCCCGACTCAAGCCGGCATTATTAACCAAAATATCAATATCCTGCCACGGGGCGGGAAGCTCATTTATCGCTTTTTCGACATCATTGCTATTTCGAATATCTAACCCAATTAGGTAAGTATCCGTTTCCAATTCTTTTGCTAATTTCTCAAGACGTTCTTTTCGGCGAGCAATTAATATCAGCTTGGCTTCTTTTTGAGAAAAGTTTCGAGCTATAGCTTCGCCAATACCGGATGATGCCCCCGTAATTAACACAATTTTACCTTTTAAATCAGTCATAGAAAAACCCTTCCAAATTCTTTATTCTTTTTTTTCAAATTAATTTTTCATTTATTATTAGTCAATCAATTACAAGGAGAAATCTATTAACAAAATGTTCAAAATTCGAACAATGACAACAAAACATATAAATAATTGGCTTTAGTAACTTAAATAAGTTGTGAAATATTTTATACAGTGTTGATTAATTGTTAACTTCTATGGGATGAATCCCATAAAAATTATACTTAATTTTTATTCTTTATCCATTTTTTTGCTTTTCCGCCATCAGGCAACGCCTTGTATATCAACAACATAACAAGCCTAACGTAAATTTGTTATAATCCTAATAATCGGCATAATATATGCACCCTTAATTTGAGAAAAGAAAACTAAATAAACCTTATCCTCTAACCGATATAAAGTTCTATGGTGTTGCCATAAACCTTTCGGGAAGAGGGTAAATTTCTCGGAGGGTAAGATTTTGGCAACGGCTAATAAACAAAGAAAACCGAGAGGAATTGGTTTACCCAAAAAAACATACTGGCATCTGTACAGTTTACAAAATTTGGAATCGGAAAAGTTAGCCCGAATAGTAAACAAGATTTTAAAAAAAGAATATGTTTTAATCAAGTAAACCGAATTTTAGACTTGACAGTGGCTCTATTGCCATGTAACTTCAGCGCTTAAAACAACAGGTAGTTAACACCTTAGTAATTATTTAGTATTTATAAGTACTTTTAAAGAGAATAAGAAGTGTTGAAAAAGAAATTAACATTAATGTTGATACCTAACTCCGACGGTGTGATGAAGCAATTCAGCATCCGTATGGCTTTATTATATTTTGGTATAGCTTTAATTTTAGTATTATTCATTTCCAATTTTTTCTTGTCTGCCAATTTTTTCAATAATAAAGTTAATACTGCCGAACTTAAACGTCTACGTACCGAAAACAAAAAATTGAAAACGCAATATGAACAAATGCGCTGGGATTTAGCCGAAGTTCAGGACAGGTATCAGAATTTGGTACAAAAAGAGATTAAAATTCGCACTATGTTTGATTTACCGGAGATTAACAACGAAGAGCGGCAGCTTGGTATCGGTGGTCCGGCTTCTCCTAATGTTCCTAAACTTTCCCCCACCGAAAAAGTAGCTATGAACACGGAAACCAAAGTTGACCACCTGTTGCGTCTTTCGGAATTTGAGTTGGAAAAGTATGGTGAAGTCGAAGATGCCCTCTTAAATGTAAAAAAACGGCTCGACCACACGCCTTCTATTTGGCCTACCAAGGGCTGGGTATCTCGCGGATTTGGTATGAAATATGATCCTTTTACCGGTTACAAGCAGATGCATCGCGGCATCGATATCGCTAACCACACCGGAACCCCAGTTATTGCCACCGCTGACGGTGTTGTCCAACAAACCACTGTTTCCCCGGGGATGGGCAAATTTGTCCTTATCAATCACAGTTATGGTTTTCAAACCCGTTATGCTCATTTATCTAAAATTCAAGTAAAACAGGGTCAGCGGGTAAAACGCGGTGACCTTATTGGTTTAATGGGTTCTACGGGATACTCCACCGGTCCTCATCTTCATTATGAAGTTATCCGTAACGGTAAATTTCTAAACCCAGCCAAATTCATTTTAAACGAAATGAACAAATAAAATTATATATTTTCTTCCCCAAAAAAACCGTCTTTCTATTTAAAGGCGGTTTTTTTGATAGCAATTTATATCAATAAAATAAATAGTAGGTTAATAAACTTTCAATGCCAAACCACTCCGTATGGTTACGCCTGGCATAGGATAACCATAGACGATTTGATATTTTTCATCAAATAGATTTTCAATACGTAGGTTCAAAGATATCAAGCTATTTATCTGATATTTTGCATCTCCGTTAACCACCCAGTAATTGTCCAAAGTTAAGGGTATTCCTGCGGAATCGGAAGCGGTCTTGAAAACTGTCACGGTTTCCAAATTAAATCGTAACTTTTTTGCGTGATAACCGCCACTGAAAACATATTTATCCTGAGGGACGGAAAGGTTATAATCGTGCTGATGAAGATGAATAAAAGAATTCTTCAAATGCCAATTATTTTTAACATAACGAATGTTCCATTCATAACCCCAGTGGTGATAATTCCCTGAGTTTTGAAATTCCACCATAGGTGGCGGTGAAGGATTGGGCAAAGTGGTAATAAGATTATCTCCATCACGCCAGAAAACAGTTCCCTCCACGGAAATATTATAATTAAGGCGGTTAAAATAACCTATTTCATAAAAAGTGCCTTCTTCCGGTTTAAGAGAATCGGGGTTGGAAATGAGAAACAACTGCGTCTCGTTTATAGTGGGATTGCGATAGGCTTTACCTACGGAAAATTTGAAAGAGCCATAGCGGTCAGGCGATACCACAGCACCCACCTGATAAACAAAATGGTCATCATAGCGACTATGGTGTATATAGCGACCCCCGACAATAAAACTAAATATATTTTCTACCTTTAACTCTGTTTGCAAATGTCCGGCGAATTCCGTTTCATCAAAATTTCCTTTGTTGATAAAAGGCGTGCCATCATAAGCGGAACCGCCCAATTCATTGAATGATATACCTCCCGACAAAGATAACTCTTTCCATCCCACATGTTTTACCTTGGCAAACAAATCAACTCCGTTGTTGCGGTCGATAGAATTAAACCCATCGGAGAATGTATGCTCCCCATAACTGTTGTAAAGACGTGTCGAAAAAGAATAACGTTCTGTTTTTTTGTCAATTCCCAAAGTAACTCCCGAACGTCTGATATCACCCGTCGCTCGTGAAGGATTATATTCCGGACCCGGATCGGAGAAATTAAATGAGGTGTACCTTCCACTAAGAAAAATACGATAGTCACTAACATCATCGAATTGTAAACGAAACCCTCCCGAACGATTGAAATATTCATTGTTAACACGGGCGTTATCCGACTCAACGTATTCATACCAGCCGGCAACAACAGCTTTACCAACTTTTTGAGAATGCTGAATAATACCATCAACCGTATTATAACTGCCTCCGGAAAGTTCCAGATTGGTATAACGTTTCACGTCGGGACGGTAAAAAGATTCCAAATCCAACACTCCGGCAATAGCATTAGAACCGTAAAGAGTAGAGGCGCCACCCTTAACCAATTCGGCACTATATAAACCTGCTCGACGATAAGTATCCGGCAGAGGGTGTCCAAAAAGACCGGCAATATCGGGACGACCATCAATTAATACCAAAGCTCCTCGATTAGGAGAAAAACCCAGCCCTCTTATAAGAAGTCTTCCTTGCCCGCGGGACCCCAACCCAAAACCGACCGCACTTACAGAACTTATGGAAATAGAAGCGTTGTTATCCAACAAAAAACTGATAATATTATCTTCGGAAGCATTTTGTACTTTTTTCGGGGAAACTTTAATTACCGAGTTAATGGCTTTTGATAATCGCACCGGTTCCCGTTGACCCACCACCACAATGGGGTCAAGTTCGACAGGTTTGGATTTATTACTGGTGGTATCGGAAATAATGGCAAAAGAGAGAAAAGATATTAACACTGTCAGCATTATCTACCACATCCTTTTTCTACAAGTTAGTATGTCCATTAAAGAAGATTTCTATACCACCAATGTCAAGAATAATCCGTGTTTAATCATAAAAACACTGGTAATATTTTACGTCATATACAAAAAAACCCGCCGGAATCACATCCGACGGGTCGCATTAATAACGGATTTATATTAACTTTATTTAAACCGCTTTGGTCGGCGATATTCCCATTCCACCACAACGGGGCTGGCGACGAATATGGAGCTGTAAGTACCAACGATAATCCCCAATATCAAGGCTAAGGAAAAATTATGAAGCACATCTCCACCAAAGAAGAAAAGAACGATAACTACTACAATAGTCGTAAAGGAAGTATTAATCGTTCTGGAAAGAACCTCATTAATGGATTTATTGACACAGGGAATAAATTCACCCTTGGTACGGTATTTTTTCAAATTTTCACGAATACGGTCAAATACCACCACCGTATCCGACAATGAATAACCGGCCAAGGTCAGTAAAGCCGTAACAATAAGAAGATCAAATTCCAAACCTAAAAGGTAGAATATGCCCATTACCGATAGAACATCGTGAAAAATAGCAATGGTAGCGGCTATACCACTGCGAAAATCAAAACGAATCCAGATATAGATAATAATCCCGATAAGAGAGAACAGAATCGCTTTCTGAGCATCGGTGCGAAGAGTTGCCCCCACCGCAGGACCTATAAGATGCTCAGAGACCGAAGTAAATTTATTACCCTTGAATTTATTGATAATAAGTTCTTTTAAACCTTTCAAGCGTTGTTTACCTTCAGCCTCCGTTTTGGGTCTTTTTGTTTTTACAATATAGGCATTTTCCTTTTCAAAACCGGAGAGACGAGTAATTTTGACATCGGGGAATTCAGATGAAAGGGCCGAGCGTAATTTGGCAATCGCAACCGGCTTGTCGAAATACCCTTTTATCATAATACCACCGGCAAAGTCAATTCCCATATTAGCTTTACCCATGAAAATCATTATCAAAGAAATCAAGCCTAAAATTACCAATACCGATGATAATAAAAAGGCTATTTTGCGTACACCAATAAAATTGATATTGGTATCACCTATTAGTCTAAACATCTTTTTTGCCCTTTCCTATTAAATACTTAATGTCCGATAACGTTTACGGAAATCAAAAATTTCCTTGGTAATAATATATGCCGTATATAACGAAATTGTTACTCCCCAGAAGAGAGTCACGGCAAAGCCTCGTATCGGACCGGAACCTAAAAGGAACAAGGCTCCCGCTGTAATCAAAGTAGTTACATGCGAGTCAAAAATAGCCACAAAAGCTCGCGTATAACCGGCGTCAATGGAAGCTCGGACTGTTTTACCGGTACGGAGTTCTTCGCGAATCCTTTCAAAGATAAGAACGTTAGAATCCACCGAAATACCAATAGTCAAAATAATCCCCGCAATACCGGGCATCGTCAAAGTAGCGCCCAACGCTGCCATTACTGACATCAAGAAGAATAAGTTAAAAATCAAGCCGATATCAGCGATAAATCCCGATATGCGATAATAAATACCAATATATATTAATATCAGCAAAAGACCGATAATCGAAGAGTAAAATCCTTTTTTGATAGAATCAGCACCCATAGAGGCACCCACGATGTTCTTTTCAATAATTTCCACGGGGGCAGGTAAAGCACCGGCTTTTAATACAATCTCCAAATTACGAGCATCTTCAATTTTTGCCGAAGAACCCATAGTAATTTGGCCACGGCGCCTAATTTTCGAATTGATAAACGGTGCCGACTCCACCTTGTTATCCAAAACGATAGCTAAAGGCTTATTAATGTTGGCTCCGGTCAATTGAGCAAAACGTGCGGCACCATCACCGGAAAGAGTAAAATTAACTACAAAACCACCAACATTATCTCTTCCCAAGGCTATGTTTTGAAGAAACTTACCCAAAAATTGAACTTTTCTTTTAAGTAAATAAAGGGTATAAATATCACGCTGGTTTCTTATTTCCGGCCTTGTTGACCAAGCAAACTGAACATCAATGGGTATTAAACTTCTCACTTGCGGTAAGTTCAGCCATTTATCTATTAATTCTCGATCTTTTTTTGATACGGAAAAACCAGGCCAGTTTTTTCCCGTTTGACTATTATAAAGAACAGGCTCCAAACGAGAAGTGAACGGGGTTTCATCAACGCTATTACTTTCTTCATAACCAAAGGCTTTCGCCGTATCTATGGTTGAGTCTCCCATCAATTCCTTCATAACTTCATTACTGCTTTTACCATTACTTTTTGAGGTATCGCTGACAGAAGTGGGAGCAAGTTGAGTAGTATCGGCACTTTTGCCTTTTTTAGATTGTTCATATTTATAAACAGCCGTATCGATTTTTGCCAAAAGCAAATTGGCATTTTCATAGGTTTCCAGCATTTTAAACTGAAGCAATGCGGTTTGACCGATTAATTGCTCGGCTCTTTCGGCATTGGTGTAACCGGGTAAATCGACAATTATGCGGTCGGTCCCCTGTTTGACAATCACCGGTTCTGCCACTCCCAAATTGTCAATACGGTTGCGGATAACTTGAATGGCTCGATCGGTAGCATCTTTTCTGCTGGCGGGATCAAGCTCTTCCATCTTAACCCGCAAAACCACGTGAATCCCCCCTTGTAAATCCAGACCCAGTCGAATTGCTTTTTGCTGAAGATGTAAAAGCGCTCCGGGATCTTTTTCATTAAGTGCATGTTTTTCGGCGGCACTCATTGTCCAAAGTTTAAAAGTGTTCCAAAAAGCAAAGCAGGCTAAAATAACCAGAACAACTGTTATAATAATACGCCAATTTTGTTTGGACATAAAAAACCTCTCCACATATAAAATGTTAACATTAAATTTCTAATCTGAGAAAATAAACAAAGAACGAAAAAAAATCCTTTAACTGGTACCGGATGGTTTGGCACCAACCAAAGTGAACTGTATGCCCAAAGCGGAAGATACCAAAGAAAATGTGGTTCTGACAAAATATTTATTTTCAGAATGAAAAGAGAAATCAGCACTTATAAAATTAGGTTCACCTATAATTTTATTCCGATTACCGCTGTTATCAACATTGAAAAGCAAAGGTGCTGCCAAATAAGCCGGTTGTTCACAATAGGGTTTACTACTGCGGTCCATATTATTGGGTCCTTCATCCGGAGCCGGAGGTCCGGGAAACAACCAAGCAGTAGTTACGATATCTTTCGGTGAATCACTTTCTTCACTATAAGCGGAAAAAAGCCGTTGAGCGGCATTGACACCATTTAAAGCCAAAGCCGTTATGGCAAAAAGGACAATCGATAAGCGAATTATTTTTATAAATTTCTTATATTTCATTCTACCACTCAAAAACTGAATATAGTATATCTTTAAATTCAGTCAAATCATATTTTTCAAAGGTTGACAAAAGCCATTCTGCCTAATAATATACCTTTTTATAATCTATAGTAATGAATCTTTTTTTATGAACTTTTAATGGAGATAATCATGAATAACAATTATTTAAAAAACAAACTCTCCTTTGCAATTTATTTCATACTTATTATCTTTGTTGCAGTATCTTTCAGCCAAGCCAAAGATTCCACCTATCAGCTCGATAACGGGATGAAGGTTATTCTAAAAGAAAACCATAGTTCCCCGATGGTAGCTTCTATAATCTTTGTAAAATCAGGTAGCAAATATGAATCCAAATATGAAAACGGCATAACCCATTTTTTGGAACATCTCCTTTTTGATGGAACCACCCATCTCAGTCGGGAGCAATTAGACAATTCTATCAGCGATTTGGGGGGATATATCAACGCTTTCACCAGAAAAGAATTTACCGCTTTTCTTGTTCTTTTACCCAAACAGTATATTGATTATGGCTTAACGGTTCAAGCCGATATGCTTTTCAACTCTAATTTTCCGGAAAATGAAATGGTTAAAGAGAGAAAAGTAGTTATTGAAGAAATTAACCGCGATTCCGATGCTCCTTCTGCCATTGCCGAAAGTTTCTTTACTCAAAAGGCTTACGCCAATACTTCTTATAATCGCCCTATTTTGGGTTACAGCACTTTTATTGAAAACATCCCTCGTGATGCCGTTATTGCTTATTGGAAAAAATATTATACCCCACAAAATATGACCGCTTTAATAATTGGCGATTTCAATAAAGAAAACATGAAAAAAATCCTCGATAGTACTCTGGGATCTATCGACTTCAAATCTTTAACAACATCAACCGAAACCGATTCGCTTATGGGGGAAAAACAAGCTCAAGAAACCGCTGTCCCTCCTATTAACCAAGGCAGTATTAACGGCCAGCAGATTTTTGACACCGTTGCCAATGTAACTTCCACTTATATCAATTTTTCTTTTGCCGCCCCCCAATTTTCCGATTCCAATTATCTTCCTTTTGACCTTTTGAGTCAGTATCTTAACACCGATGAAATATCGCCTTTACTGAAGGCTTTAAAAAGCGGTGATAATCCTTTGGCGACCGAAGCCAGTGTTTCTTTGCAGACTTATAAAGAATTCTCCCGCCTTGAAATTACCACCATCACCGACCATCCTGAAAACAGTGACAAAATTATCGCCACTATTTTAAAACAAATTAAATCCACCGAAAATCTTCTGGAAGATAAGGAAACCATCGAAGGCATCAAAACATCCGTAAAGTGCCAGGATATTTATTTATCGGAAAAACTTCATTATTACGCTTTTATGATTGCTCCTATGATGATGACCACCGGTTGGGATTTTGTCCAGACTTATCCCGAACGTTTAAGCAAAGTAACCTGGTCAGAATGTCAAAACGCCGCCAAAAAATGGCTTGCCAATCCTCAATATATCGCCACGGTTGTTAAACCGGTAGGAAAATCACAAAAAAAGCCTTTTATCCCTCAAAAATTGTCTGCCGAGGAAGTCAAAGCTCATTTTGATTCCGTCAGCTTTAAAAAGTACGACCTCTCTCAAGGTTATAACTTAAAGTTCCCCACCACTCAGAAAGTCAATTTTGAATGGACTGATAACTCCGTATATGATCGAGAAGTTTTACCCAACGGACTAACCGTAATAATAAAATCCAATCCCGATACGCGCGTCTTTGCCATGAATATTACCGGTAAAGACCGTTCCGCCAATGAACCTGAGGGTAAAACCGGCATAACCGATTTCGTCAACCGTTGTATTGAAAAAGGAACCTACACCAGAAATGCTTCCGAACTATCCCGCGACTTGACCAAAATAGGCGCCAATATAACACTATATGATAACCCGTGGATACCTTACGATAATTTTTATACCACCCGCCGTTTTTCATTTATGAAATTTGAGACCATTAATGAATTCGCTCATCAAGGTTTCAACCTTTTCAGTGAAATGGTTTTATTCCCCTCGTTTGACTCTGACCAAGTTGAGAAAGTTCGCGGTTCGATGATGGGTCTTTTAAAACGAAATAATTCATCACCAACCGAGGTTGCCAGAAATTTATTTTACGCTACCCTATTTGCCAACAGTAGTTATGCCAAACCGATAATGGGAACTCCTGAAACTATTGCCTCGATTACTGTTGATGATTTAAAAGCATATCACAGGACTTTTTATTCTCCGCAAAATATGATTTTATCCATTGTTTCCCAAAGACCAATCGAAGAGATAAAAGAATGGGTCGACAACCTTTACGGACGTATAAACGCTCCCGAAGGTATCGAATTACACACGGCAACCAAACCAAAACCACTAAAAAAAACCAAAAAAGCTCATGTGGAGTTGAACAAGAAACAAATAAGCATCTTTTTAGGTTCTCTTCTTCCCGATGCCAACAGCCCTGATGCGGAGGCGATAAAAGTGGCAACTTCCATCCTCTCCACTCACCTTTATTTAACCTTAAGAGAGAAACAGGGATTAGCCTATTCCATCGGTGCCAATGCCATCCTGGACAAAAATTTTGGATGGTTCTATACTATTATGGGTACCTCTCCTAAAAACTACCAAACATCTCTTGATGGTATCAAACTGCAAATTGACAAACTCAAATTAGACGGCCCCACCAAAAACGAAGTAAGCAAAGCCAAAAATGAAATCTGGGGACATCTGATGAGAGCCAAACTTTCCAGTATCAATCAAGCTTATTACTTGGGTATGGATGAATACATGGGAAGGCCGATAAAATATGACGAAATCTATCTTAAAGCTCTTTCCGGTGTAACGATGGAGTCTGTGCGTCGAGTGGCGACAAGATATTTCCCCGGCAATATTTATGTTTTAGCGACAGCAGGGAAAACTTTGAAATAAAATTACAATAACATAGACAATTTTATTAAATTTTCTTGACCCGTCATTATAGGCTCGATATATTCCATCCAATTATACTAATAATTAAACAATACACAGTTATTATATGACCAAGAGCCTCTTGACGACTAATGATGATTTAAGAGTTAAGGCAACTCCTCTCCATATTCTTATCATCAAGCTATCGCTTTTAATTATTTTAGTTTATTTGTTTATCCTATCCATAACTTTGTTGGGGGATTCTTTCAAGCTTTTTGGCAAAGCATTCGCGGAAAAAATATTTCATGCCACCTCCAATCCTATTATCGGTTTGATGATAGGTGTTTTATCAACCGCCATTATTCAATCGTCTTCAACGACCACTTCCATTATTGTCGGTTTGGTAGCTTCGGGGGTTTTACCTTTTAGGGCTTCGGTTCCCATGGTTATGGGAGCCAATATCGGTACTTCCGTTACCAACGTATTGGTTTCATTGGGACATATTTCCCGCAAAGATGAATTTAGAAGAGCTTTTGGCGGTTCGATGCTACATGATTTTTTTAACATCTGTTCTGTTATTGTTCTATTGCCATTGCAAACATCTTTTAATTTGATTGGACGCTCAGCACGTATCTTTGAGGGTGTCTTTGTTGGTTTTGGCGGGTTGAAATTTACTTCCCCCCTAAAAGCGATAACCAAACCGGTCGCTCATTTTATCATCGATTTAACCAATGGTTCCGGTTGGCTTTCGGCATTAATTGCCTTTATCATATTATTTATCGCTTTACATTTCATTGTCCGTATTTTGAAATCATTGGTTCTTGCCAAAGTGGAAAAATTTTTCCAGCGCTATGTTTTTCGCACTCCGGCTCTGAGCTTTTTGCTTGGTATTATCTTGACCACACTGGTACAATCTTCTTCCATAACCACTTCCATTGTCATCCCTCTAATCGGTGCCGGAGTATTAACGATAAATCAAATTTACCCGTATTACTTAGGGGCTAATATCGGCACTACCATAACTGCTTTTCTGGCTTCATTTGTAACCGGCTCGGGAGAAGCGGTAGCGGTGGCGTTTGCTCACTTGACATTTAATATATATGGAATTGTCATTTTTTGGCCCTTGAAAAAAATTCCTATTTGGTTGGCGACAAAACTCAGCGAAATGACACAGAGGTCAAAATTAATTCCTATCTTGTATATTTTAGTAGTATTTTTTATAATACCAGGGTTAATATTATTTTTCTACGATTAAATGTGAGGTTAAATTATGTTTAATAAATTTAAAGAGCTGTTCAGTTCCGAAAATTTGCTTGATTCCGCTTTCAATACCACTTTGACCATGATTGAATTCGACCACAAAATGTATGATGCTTCCCGACATACATTGCGGGAATCCGATTCTTCGGAACTCCCTTTTGATATAAAAAAAACCGACCGTAAAATCAATAAGTACGAACGGGAAGTGCGACGAAAAGTTCTTACCCACCTGACTATTGTCGGCACCACGAATTTGGTGCCGGGATTGGCTTTGGTCTCTATTGTTATTGATGTGGAACGTATCGGAGACTATACCAAAAATATTGCCGGCTTGGCTAACATTCATACGAAAAAACTTACAGGAGGCATGCACGAAAAGGACTTGAAAGCCATTGAAAACGTCATTGAAGAAAATTTCCCCAAAGTGATAGAAATTCTCAAAACTCAAGACAAGGGAAAAGCACGTACCATCTTACAAGTGGAAGACGAAACCAGCAAAAAAAGTGATACTATCGTTAATGATATGATCCTTCATAAAGATAAATCCCTTTCTACCTCTGATGCCGTTAGTTTAGCCATGTATGCCCGTTACCTCAAACGAGTTAATGCTCACTTGACAAATATTGCCAGCTCTATTGTTAATCCTTTTCCAAGAATCGGATTCCGAGAGAAAAAGAAAAATAAATGAGAAGTTTATTTGGGAAAAACTCGGTTTTCTAAAATTTTAAAGAATCCTCACCAAAAAGATAAAAGAGCTAATACCAATAGCCGCTATTTATTTTTTGAATTTCAGCCCCATTTTAGCCGCCGGAATTAAATTATGACGATGGAGAATGAGAAATATAACCGCTAAGATAAGATAAACAATCGTCACCTCAATCCTAATCTGCTCGACAATCAGTTGTGCGGCAAAAAGCACAAAAAGTAAAAGCCCTTCAATTTTGGAAAATTTCAAATTCACCAAAACCGCCAGACCAAAAAGGGATTGCGCCGCCGTTAAAATAAGCTCATGGTCTTGCAATTGATCTAACATAAATGGCCTGATAACACCACCGGAAATGGCAAAAACCAAAGGTATGGTCCCGACAAGCAATGTCCATTGGTTTATCTTGGAAGATATCAAAGCGTTCAAAGCCGAGCCGGCCGCCCCTCTCATAGCCCAGGTAGCCGCCACAATAAACTCCGGTGCTTCCGAAGCTATGGGTGCTAACCATTGTACCAGTATAAACTCGTTAACTCCCCAATACTTCCCCATTCCCACCAAAGATTCCGCAAAAGGTTCCGCCACGAAAAAGATTACCAAACCGGAGAACAAGAACATGAAAATAGTTACTATCCGTCGAGGTATGGTATCTATATTGGCTACAATTTTAACCGGTCCCACCATTTCCGGTTCCACAGTTTCCATCATAGCCGCTCGTTTTGTATACATAAAGAAAAGAGAGACTAAAATAACCGTATCAAAAAGGTTCAAGCTTCCTTTTAAAGGGATGGTAAAAGAATAAATAGTCGCCATAGCGAGATAAAAAATTTCCACCCGGTGCTTTTCTAATAAGACAATCTCTTTTTTCTTTTTTACCAGAACATATAAAAAAAGCACCGCCGGCCATCCCAAACCAACCAAAAGCCGGTTGGCGCCGGTCATATTGGCGATAGCAAAGTGAGCCTGAGATGGATCATGCGCCGCTTTCCAAGTAAAAACGAAATCAACGGCATATTCTGGAAGCACCGCCAAAAGAGCTAAAATAACTACTGCCAAAGCTTCGGATATATCAATTTGAGCCACCTCCGCCGCCCACGATAAAATGAAAGCCGCCGCAAAAATAGCTATACCAAAAATTACGGAACCCCATACCGGCGATATTTCTATATGAAAAACACCGATAAACAACCCCGGTAAAGTTAGAATAAATGCTATGAAAAATAATAAATAGAGGGAGAAGCCTATGTGATATTTGGGGGGGTGATTACTCATTTATTTTAAAGTTAATTATTAACCTAACCTCGAATTATCATATTAACGATATCTTTGCGCAAAAGGACCCCCAACAATTCATTACTTTCGGAAGTGACAAAAACTCTTCTGACATCTTTAAAAATCATCAGTGCTGCTACCTCGACAATGCGCGTTCCCGGAGTGGTGACTTCGTATTCCTGACGATAAAGCTGTGCCACTTTTATCTTATTTCCCTGCTTAAGCAATTCTTCAAACGGTTCTACATCCAGATCATAGTTAAGATTGGAAACAAGTGCTTTGTAGTTGGGCAATGCCGCTTTAATAATGTCGCTGTCACAAATTACTCCCAACAGTTTTTTATTATCATCTACGACTGCCAAAGCGGAAAGACGGTAACGGAACATTCGGTCGGCTACCTCTTTAATCGTATTCTCGGGAGTCACCATCGCAACCGAATGGCGCATAATATCTTTTACCATCAATTCCTTGTCGACGGTTATGCCGGTATCGGCAACAAGTTTAATCAATTCACTGCTATGGTTTATGGCTAATATCTTTTCCAAATTCCCCTCAATTCTCCCAAATACTGCCAGACCGGAAAGAGTTTGTAAATATAATTTGGCAATCGTTTCCGGCGTTAACAAAAGACAGACAACATGAACCGGGATACCATCAATGGTTTTACCCTCTAAACCTTTTTTGGAAATGCCACATAACACATACATTTCTTTAACAGCATTGGTACGGGCATGAGGAAAAGCAAAACCATGACCGTAAGAAGTGTTTTCAATTTCCTCGCGCTCGTTGACAGATTTTAGAATAGCATTATAGTCAAGCTTTATCGATTCGGACTTTATCATATCCAGAAGCTCAAGGATAGCTTCATCTTTGGTACGAGCTTTCAGATTAATATTAATCCGGCGTTCCATTAATAAATTAGCGAGTTTCATGGGCAACTTCTTCGTTATTTCTTGGTATTATTTTCTTCTTTTTTATCAAATCCGGAGAGGCAACCCCTCCGGAAACTAAAAATTTAACTCCTTCTTCCACCGTCATATCAACGGTTAGCACTTCATCGGCAGGCAACATAATAACCATTCCGGAAACGGGTGTCGGAGTAGAAGGAACAAAAACCGACACATATTTTTTTAATATTCCATCAACTTCAATATCGACACGATTAGAGATAAAAGATAAGGCATACAATCCTTTTCTGGGATATTCCACCAAAGCTACTTCTTTAAACGAATTCATAGAAGGTAAAGCGATAGCTTCCAAAAGCTGCTTGGCGGAAGAATAAATAGGTCGAATGATCGGCATTTTTACCAACAGACGGTCACCATAGTGATAAAGTCTGGCGCCGATAAAATTACGAGTAAGAATACCGGCTAAAATAATTATCAAAAAAGTGGTAAAAACACCCAAACCTAAAATCGAATATCCAAAAATTCTATATATCAGCGGTTGTAAAATATCATCTATAGTCCCAAACAAAAACTTAAGCACAATATAGGTAAGAATAATCGGCACCACGACCAAGACACCGGAAACAAACGAACGTTTTAGGGCATTAAGTATTTTACTAAAAATCATTTTTTCCCTATATCCTATTTAAGCAATAGGATTATATTAGTAACATCGGCTGATGTCAAACAAATTTAAGCGATACTTTAATGAGGGAGAAAGCCAAAAGAAGCGGAAATCTGAGAGGCAAATTGTAAAATCGGATCAGGATACAACCCAAAAAGGATAACACCGATTATTCCGATTAAAACGACCGTAAAAGCCGGTGCCGATAAACTAATTTTATAGGGTGAATCATTTTTGGAGAAAAACATCTGCTTAACAGGATTAACATAATAAAACAAAGCAAAAACCGAAGTAAGCAACCCGACACCAACCAACCAGTATATCCAATGATAGGCAACTCCGCTGGTAGCCATATTGATAGCCGCCGCAAAAACAGAATACTTGGCGACAAAACCGGCAAGCGGAGGAATACCGGCCAAAGAGAGCAGAAACAAAGTCAAAGAGGTAGCAAGGAAAGGTGAAGATTTTGACAAACCCTGATAGCTTTGTATCTGACAGGAACCGGTCTTATCTTCAAAAAAGGCTACTACGGCAAAAGCACCCATATTGGCAAACATATAAGTAAACATATAAAAACCGACAGAAGTTAACCCCAATTCATTCATCGATACCATACCAATCATAATATATCCGACTTGAGCAATGGAAGAATACCCCAGCATCCGTTTTATATTGGTTTGCCTTATAGCCACCACATTACCGATAATCATCGCCAAAATAGCTCCCACTCCCACCAAACGACCCCAATCATTGGGAGCCATCTCAGCCCCGTAAAAAGCAAATAAACCATTTATAAATATTTTAGCAAAAGCAACCAAACCGGCGGCTTTTGACCCTACCGAAAGAAAAGCGGCAATGGGTGTCGGCGCACCTTCATAAACATCCGGCGTCCATTGATGAAAAGGTGGTAGCGCTAACTTAAAACCAACACCTCCCAAAATTAACAATATGGCTAAACTAATGATGACGCCAATATCTTTAAAAGTTAAATGGGTAATCGCCAAATTGATTTTCATTTGCACCAAATCGGTTGTTCCCGAAAGGCCATAAATAAATGAAATACCGTATAACAACAATGCTGAAGAAAAAGCACCGATAACAAAATATTTCATTCCCGCTTCAACAGAAAGCTTATTGTCTTTAAAGAAAGCCGCCAAAATAAACAAAGGAATAGTAGTTAACTCCAAACCAATATAGAGAGATAATAATTCATTGGAAGAGGACAAAAACATCATTCCCACCGTGGAAAAGAGAATCAGAGCATAAAATTCTCCTCTATGATTAACTATCTTTTGATGAGTTAGACCAAAAGAAGAGGCAATAGCCATAAAAGCAGAGCCAAGAAAAATGACTTTGAAAAACAATGCCATGGGGTCATTAAAGAACATATTGCCGAACCCGGAACCATATCCGGTAACACTGAGAATAGCCCCGGTAATTAATAATCCCAATAAAGTCAAATAACCAACGACATGCTCATTTTTCCGTTTTGTCACCACATCAAAAGCAATAATCAATAATGCCCAGACAAAAAGAAATAACTCCGGCAACATCAAACTAAGATGAATTTCAGGCAATTGGAAATTCATTGTTCTACCTTACCATCAAAGTAATTAAATGTTGAATAGTGGCGCCCATCAAATCAGATAATGGTTTGGGATAAACACCAATCGCGATAGTCAATACCGCTAAAGGAGCAACAGTAATAATCTCACGCAAGTTAATTTCTGTCAAACCACCCCAACGTTTTATATCAAACTCACCCAAGAACACATTTTGTACCATCCGTAACATATAAGTGGCACCCAAAACGACACCGAGAACAGCGATGCCCACTAAAACTTTACTTAATACGCTAAACGACCCTACGAAGACCATAAACTCGGAGACAAAACCGGACATTCCCGGTAATCCCAGAGCCGCCATTGAGAACAACAACATAATTCCGCTGTAAACGGGCAATTTAGAACCTAACCCACCAAAAACCGCTATTTCTCTGGTATGTGCCCGGTCATAAAGAACCCCGACTAAAAGGAACAAGGCGCCGGTAATAAGACCGTGCGATACCATTTGAAACATACATCCTGTTATCGCCGTTGCCGAAGTATAAGCCGCCAGAGCCATCATACAATAACCCATATGTGAAACGGAAGAATAAGCCACCAGTTTCTTCAAATCTTTCTGAGCCATCGATACCAACGCTCCGTAAATAATGGCAATTACCCCAATAACGGCTATCCAGAAAGATAACGAGTGCAAAGCCTTCGGGAACATTGGCCAGCTGATACGCAACATCGCATAAGTTCCCATCTTCAACAAGACACCGGCAAGGATTACCGAAACCGCCGTCGGTGCTTCTACGTGAGCATCGGGCAACCATGTATGTAACGGCCAGATAGGAACCTTGACACCGAAAGCGATAAAGAAAAAGATAAAACAGATCATTTGCAAAGTGTATGGCAAAGCCGACCCTTGTTTAATCAGCGTTAAAATATTCAAAGTATGCGGCTGAGAAGTGAAATATACAATCAAAATGGAAACCAACATAAATATAGAGCCAAAGAGAGTGTACAAGAAGAACTTGATAGCGGCATACTCCTTACGCGGACCACCCCAGATACCAATTAAGAAATACATTGGCACCAACATAATTTCCCAACAAACATAAAAGAGGAAGAAATCCAATGCAACAAAAACGCCCATCATGGAAGCTTCCAACAACAAAAAGAAAGCGAAATATTCTTTAACCCGTTTGTTAATCCCAAAAGAAGCTACAATAGATATTGTTGATAACAGACCGGTAAGAAAAACCAACGGCACCGAAATTCCATCCACACCTAGAAAATAATGTACATTCAACGATGGAATCCACCTGAATGGTCCCTCCACATAGGCCATAACCGCGGACCCAGAACGATTAAAGAAATAATCCCAAGCTATCCAAAAGGAAGTAAACATAGGAATCAAGCTGAAAATGGTCGATGTCCATCGAATAGTATTAAATTTATCTTTGGGAAGCAACATCACCACAAGCATTCCTATCAAAGGAACAAATATTAAAGAACTCAACAGCATTATAATCTATCCTCCAAAATCAAAATCTATTCTTCACTTTCCGTATTTTCACCTGTTTTATATCCCTCCTGAATCATTCTGGAAACCCCCGCCAACAGAACAACACCTAAAATAAAAATAATTGATAAAGTCGGCCAGCGATAAGAAATAAAGACCAACTCAAATTTGAATATTCCAAACAACACGATACCGGTTAAGACAAACAGGGCATAAAACTGCATGGAACCGCTCTGAATAAACTTGAGCACATTGGCGCCCTGTCGCACCAGCCAGCCCGAACCATTAACGGCTCCATCAATAATCCACTTATCAAACCACTGCTGGATATCAGCCCAGACAATAGTAAACCAACCGGTAAAATTAACCAAACCATCAATAATATTGGCATCAAACTTCCACATCAAACGCCCAAAAGCCATAATGGGATTGAGAACCCCCACCTGATAAATCTCATCGAAATAATATTTGTTGTAAAGCAAAGTATATACGGGCTTAAATCTCTGCATCATTCTTTCGGGAGAAATAACTTTTTTATAGTACATCAAGTAAGCCACCACAATGCCGGAACCGGCAACGATAGTGGAAATGGTCATCATCAGCCACGATGCTTCCGTATGGTAAGGGTGTTCATGGAACACAAAAGATGAGAAACCATGTGACAACCAAGGCAGACCAACCCAACCGGCAAAGATAGAAAGAAAAGCCAAAATCATCAACGGCACGGTCATCACTTTGGGAGATTCGTGGGCGTGTTCAAAACGTTGTTGGTTGCGCGGTTTGCCAAAAAACGTCAAAAAGCATAAACGCCACATATAAAAAGCCGTCATAAAAGCAACGGCCAGAGTTAAAAACATAAAGATGGGATGCCCCTCGGTAGAGGCGACAATTTCGTCTTTAGACCAGAAACCGGAAAAGGGAACAATCCCCGAAATGGACAACGAGTCAATCATAAAAGTGTAAGCGGTAATTTTTGTTTTAGGCAACAGACCCCCCATCTCTTGAATGTCGTTGGTATGTACGGCATGGATAACGGAGCCGGCACCCAAAAATAGCAGACCCTTAAAGAAAGCATGGGTCATCAAGTGGAAAGTTCCCGCATAAAATCCAGCGGAATGATGCCCCAAAGAAGTGTCGTAGCCATATAAACCCAAAGCCATAATCATATAGCCCAACTGGCTTATGGTAGAATAAGCCAACACTCGCTTAATATCATTTTGCACCAAAGCAATAGTCGCCGCCATTACCGAGGTAATAATTCCGATAAGAGCCACTACCAGCGACGCTTCTGTCGAGCCGGCATATAACGTAATGGAGCGTGCCACCAAATAAACCCCTGCCGCCACCATCGTAGCCGCATGAATCAAAGCCGAAACCGGCGTGGGACCTTCCATAGCATCGGGTAACCAAACATGGAGAGGAAACTGTGCTGATTTTCCTACCGCACCACCGAAAATAAAAATTGCCATCAGCGTTAAAATACCGGCGGGAACAACTCCGGCGGCGACTTTTTCGAAAACTCCGCCATAATTAAAAGTACCCAGATAAAAACCCATCATAAAAAGACCGACTAAAAAGCCCAAATCACCTACACGAGTAGTAATAAAAGCTTTTTTACAGGCATCGGCCGCCGATTTCTTCTCAAACCAAAAACCGATTAAGAGATAACTGGTCAACCCCACCAATTCCCAGAAGATAAATATCATAAAGAAATTATTGGCTACCACCAACCCTAACATGGAGAATAAGAATAAAGAGAGATAAGCAAAGAAACGGCTAAAACGTGGGTCACCATGCATATAACCGATGGAATAAACTTCCACGCAAGCCCCCACCGTTGCCACCACAACCAACATCACCGCCGTAAGAGGATCGACCAAAATACCTATTTCCAAAATAAATTTGGGCAGGTTAATAAATTGATAAAAGGCTTCATAAGATTTACCGTGACGGGCGATAGTTTCCAATAGCACCATAACTGACATCACCCATGATATAATTATCATGGCAATGGAAAAGAGGGAAGAAAGCTTTTCTTTCCAACGGAAGAAAAAGACAATCAATACAAAAGCCAACAACGGTAATAAAGGTATCAGAAAAGCATATTTCGTCATCTAAATCTAACCTACCATTTCATTATATTAACCTGATCGGAATTAATTCCTTGCCAGTTGCGATAGAGCAAAAGCACAATAGCAAGTCCCACCACCGCTTCCGCCGCCGCCACGACAATAATAAAAGCACTAAAAATTTGCCCCACCAAACCATCGGTTACAATAAATTTATTGAAAGCAACAAAATTGATATTAACGGCATTAAACATCAACTCCAATGACATCATAATACCAATGACATTTCTTCTGGTGATAACGCCAAACATACCGATAGAAAATAAAATGGCTGCCAAAGATAAATAAGCCAACATCAGGAACGCTCCTTCCTGGCCAACACAATAGCACCAATCATAGCCGCTAACAGTAAAATGGAAACCACTTCAAAAGGTAACATGAATTTAGTCATCAAATATTTACCGAACACCAAGACGTTTTGTTCAGGCAATACTGCCTGAGGTTTTAACTTGCTCCATACAGATACATAAGTTTTGACCAACAAAACCAAAGTTATAAAACAAAAAATTACGCTGACAAAAAAGCCCACCAGCACATTTCTATTTGATTGTCTTATTTTTTTAGAAGCCAACTTATTCGTCAACATAATGGCAAAGATCATTAAAATAGCCACCGCCCCCACATAAATCAGCACCTGCGCCGCAGCTAAAAATTCAGCTTGAAGTAAAACATAAATTCCGGCTACGGAAAAAAGGCATAAAATCAAAAAGAGAGCCGAGTGAAAAATATTTTTAAGGCTGACCACCATAAAAGCGGAAATCAACATCACAAAAGAAATTATCCAAAAAACGATACCAACTTGAGGACCTGCCATAATCAACCTTTCCCTTCGTTTTTATCGTTATCTCTTTTTTCTTCCGCTTCCGGGGGAGCAGCAGGCGAATCCACATCATTTTTAGTATCAGGTTTTTCTTTATCAATTGCGGGTGCATCGGGTTGAGTTTTGGCATCTTTCGTAGCCTCTACCGACGGGGGAGTTGGTTTGGGTTCCACCGGTTTTTTAACCGGTTTCTTTTTTCGGGTATCAACATAGGGGACATCCCGCCCCACCTCTTGAAGCTTATTCATATCCCAAAGAGTATCTTCTTTTTTAAAAGTGGAAAATTCGTACTTGGTGGCTAACTTAATAGCGGAGAAATTACAAGCCTCTTCACATAAACCGCAATAACAACAAATACTATGCTCAACCCGAAACTCTTTTAAATGCTTCCTCTTGTTTTCATCTCGAGGAGCATCGATAAAAATAGCCGCCGTGGGACAAGCCCGCATACATAACATACAAGCGGTACAGTTCAATTCTCCCGTTTCTTTGTCCGAGAGCAAAACCACAACACCTCGTGAGCGTTCGGGTACGGTCCACCTTTCCTCGGGATATTGAATAGTAACGGCATGCCGTCCCAAATGCTTACCGGCAATTCCCAAACCTCTCATCAATTCTTTTAAATCTTTTAACACACCCATAATAATTTAATTACACCTACCAATACCACCGGGCATATTTCATCCAACCGGCTAAAACAAGATTAGCAAACGCTACCGGAATTAAAAACTTCCAAGCGAATCCCATTAACTGGTCAACTCGTAAACGAGGATAAGTCCAACGGAAAAGCATTAATAAGAAAACCACCAATAAAGTCTTTACAAAAAACCATAGCCAAGAAGGTAGAATAACCCCATGCCAGCCACCTAAAAACAAAGTGGTGGCAATAGCTCCCACAGTAAACATATTAATAAATTCCGCCAAGAAAAACATTGCAAATTTCATCCCGGAATATTCAACATTATATCCGGCGACCAACTCCTGTTCCGCTTCGGGAATATCAAAAGGGGTGCGGTTGGCTTCGGCGGTAGCGGCGGTGATATAGACCATAAAAGCAATGGGACCAAAGGGCAAACGAAAGATAAACCAATTAAAGAATAGCCCCGATTGCACATTGACAATATCCACCATCGACAAAGAACCGCTAAAGACAATGACCGTTAAAATCGATGCCACCATCGGCACTTCATAACTTACCACCTGAGCCGCCGAGCGCATTCCACCCAAAAGAGCATATTTATTATGAGATCCCCATCCGGCCATCAGAAGGGAAATAACCATAAAAGTAGTTACCGCCAGAATGTATAAAATACCGATGTTCAAATCGGCAACAATCAAACCCTTACCAAAAGGAATAACCACATAGGGAACAAAAGCCGCCACAAAAGCAATAATAGGCGCCCAGAAAAACACCGCCTTATCTCGAGTAACCACCTTAACATCTTCTTTAAGCAATAATTTTACACCATCCATAAGGGTCTGATACCAACCATGCCAACCGTTACGCATAGGACCATACCGCTGTTGCACATGTCCGGAAACTTTACGCTCCCACCAAACCAAAAACAAAGCCACTACCGATAACAAACCAAAAACAATCAAACTAAGACCGGCATAAGAAACTATCGTTAACCAGCTTCCCGACAACCCTATCTTTTTCAATAGATTATAAAGCCAGACAAAAACCGGCTGAAGCTCTAAAAGAATAAAAGGAGTCATATTTATCGGTCTACCTCCGGCATAATGATATCAAAGGAAGCAAATGTAGCCACCAAATCGGCAATCAAACAATCTTTCGCCACTTCCGGCAATACCTGAAGATGATTATAGGAACTTCCCCGAGCTTTAACACGAACCGGCTTGGTGGAACCATCGGACAAAATATATAAACCCATCTCACCGCGAGAATTTTCAATGCGCGAATAAACTTCACCTGCCGGTGGCTTAAATCTAAAAGGAATTTTGGTTTTGTATTCCCCTTCCGGAATTCCGTCAAGAGCCTGTTCAATAATTTTTATGGCTTGTTCGATTTCTCTCAAACGGAGAAGATACCGGTCGAAAACATCGCCATTTTGACCGATAGGAATATCAAAATCAAAGTGATCATAAATGGAATAAGGATCGTCCTTACGCAAATCAAACTTGATACCGGTAGCTCTCAAATTGGGACCGGAGACCCCATAAGCAACCGCCAATTCCTGCGACATAACCCCAATCCCTTTGGTACGAGCTTTCCAGATGGGGTTCTCGTTGAGTAACCCCTGATAGTCAGATAATTTTCCTTTAATAATATTCAATGCTTCCCGACATTTGGGGACAAATTCAGGAAGAATATCGCGGGAAACACCGCCAATACGGATATAATTGTAAGTAAGCCGTTGACCACAGGTCATCTCAAAAAGATCAATTATTAGCTCTCTTTCACGAAAACCATACAAAAACGGAGTAACCGCTCCGATATCCATAGCGGTAGTGGCATAAAATAATAAGTGCGAGGCGATACGGTTCAGTTCCAACATGATAACACGGAGATATTCCGCCCGTTCGGGAACTTCTATTTGGGCTAACTTCTCCACCGCCAAAGAAAAAGCATAATCACATGACATCGCAGTCACATACTCAAATCTATCCATAAGAGGAATACATTGCGGATAAGTGCGGTTTTCACAAATTTTTTCAATGGCGCGATGAAGATACCCTATATACGGTTCAACATTAACCACTCGTTCACCATCCATAGTGAGCATAAGCCGACACACCCCATGCGTTGAGGGGTGGTGCGGTCCCATGTTGACAATAAACTCTTCCGTCCGTAATTTGCCCATTCTCATAACTCCGGCATACGTATAAAATCGGGAGCATCCCAATCTTTACGCATAGGATATCCTTGATCCCAATCATCGGGTAAAAGAAAAAGTTTTAAATTACCGTGATTTTTAATTTGAATACCAAACAATTCCCAAGTCTCTCGTTCATACCAATTTGCCGCCGGCCATATTTCTTGTACGGATTCTATCTCTGCTTGGTCATAAGGAAAAACCACTTTAAAATCGAGGCGGAGTCTCTTGGTAACAGAAGCAATCGAATATATCACCTCAAAATGTTCCCGTGTATCCGCCCCCCCCAAATTACATAAAAAATCAAACTTCAAATTTTCATCATCACGAAGAGCCTTGCTGACTTCTAACAAATTTTCTTTGGTAACTTCGTACATCAAGTCAAAACGACCGGTATCAAGGAATTTCATTTTATCCTGATAATGAGTATCGATATAATCTTTAAGCTCGTCTTTAGTCACCTTATTTTTCCTGCCAGTTATTAAGCTTTTGCTTTTTTATCTTTTCTTGTAAATGTAAACAACCTTCCATTAGCGATTCCGGACGAGGAGGACAACCGGGGACATATATATCAACCGGAATTATATGGTCGATACCTTTTTCCACCGAATAACTGTCATAATAAAAAGGACCACCCTTAATCGTACAACCACCCATCGCTAAAACATAACGAGGCTCAGCCATTTGGTCATATAACCTTTTCAAACGGGGAGCCATTTTTTTGGTAATAGTACCGGCGGCGATGATCAAATCAGCTTGACGGGGAGAAGCCCGAAATATCATCCCCAGACGATCAAAGTCATAACGAGAAGCACCCGTGCACATCAACTCAATAGCACAGCAAGCCGTCCCGAACAACAAATACCACAAAGACTTAGCCTGAGCAAAGTTTAATACGGCTTCAAGCTGAGTGGCTACGATGCTACCTCCGGGAACTTTTTCTGAGTAATAGGGAAGCTTTTTGATTATACCCATTTCAGGACTCCCTTTTTCCATGCATAAAAAAGACCAAAGAAAAGAATTAAAATAAAAACAACCACTTCAACCAAGGCATATAAACCCAATTTCCCAAAAGCCACCGCCCAAGGGAATAAAAATACCGCTTCCACATCAAAAATTACAAAGATTAAAGCAAAAATATAAAAATGATTGTTAAATCTAATCCAAGAGGTGCCTGTAGGTAACTCGGCACACTCATAATTTATATCTTTTTCGGGATAAGGATGCGATGGCCTAATAAGACGTGAAAACCAAAAAGTCAGAAGGACTATACCAATTCCGGCAAAAATGAATATCAATACTGACAAATACGCTGACATATTACCCAATCGTTATCATCTTTCATCACATTATGTGACTGAATTCACAATTCATTAGAGGTCAAGAAACTTTGATTTCTTTAGTTGTCAAGCGATTTTTTATTTTTTTAGAAGTTAGTTCCTTTATCTAAGATAAGAATAAAGGTTAAAAGGTCATTATTTATTTACCTTTTGAAAAGTGATTTTTTTTTACTCTTATTTACTTTCCTCTGATTTTAGATGTTCATCAAAAAAAATTTGATAAACTTTATTTCCCCGCCAGTTTTTTATCAACTTTTTTTATTTTAATATATAAAGCAATGGCTAAAATAGTGATGAATAAGGTAACCAAAGCAAGACCTTTCCGTCGTAAATAATACTCACTTATCAAAGCGGAAGCATTAGTCTTTACGGTATCGGCTTTTTTTATCCCTTTCTCAGTTTCGGTAACCACCGAATCGGCATTAAGAGAATGAACCAAGGAACGGGCATGAATAAGCACTTGATTAACTTCTTTGAAACGAAATTCTTCATCGGTAGTCATCATTCCTTTTAACATAGCATTATCCAAAACCTTTTTAGCCTGTTTTTGAGCCATAACTAATTCACCAAGAGAACGGGAAATCTCTTTGGCGGTTGCCAAACCCTTAGTGCCATCGTCGGAACTGTGACACTCAACACAAAGGGCCGGTTTTTTATCGCCGACAAAACTATCATTGGGCTTTACAATCTTATGATTGGAATGACAAGTTTCACACATAGGATAATCATTTTCT
>Ga0114931_10001819_pt1 | contig 27093 bp, 19 predicted proteins | sample 2SBtaG_FD_89579 | JGI IMG/M metagenome (GOLD analysis project Ga0114931, IMG submission 89579) | Deep subsurface microbial communities from Kolumbo volcano to uncover new lineages of life (NeLLi) - 2SBTROV14_V59a metaG | ecosystem: Environmental > Aquatic > Marine > Volcanic | place: Kolumbo... | reverse complement strand
ACGTCAAGCCAAAGGTCAACCAACACCGCAAGCGGCTCTGCCGCGAAGAACAAGCCGTCACCTCGGTACTCAACCGCACAGTACTCAACGGCACGGTACTCTACACCACAGAACTCAACGGCACCGCGCTTTACGGCGCCGCGCTTTACGACGCCGCCAAGCCAACCGGCGTTTCTTCCGGCGTAAAACGCTGCTCAAGCGTGTTGGCGGGGACCATCCTTTCGTTCTTCTCGTCCCAGCCCATCATTTGGCCGCTGCGCCACGAATCGTTAGCCATGCAGACCGCCACCACGCCCGCCATACCTAGCTCGACCGGGCAATTCAGCGGTTCGCCGTTTCGCAAATGATTGTGCAGATTGGTATGGTGCAGATCGATGCGTTCGCCGCCGGTCTTCTTGTGTTCGGCCAGCACTTTGCCATCCTTGTCCTTGGCCACCCAGCCTTCGCCCGTAAAGTAAAGCGTGCCGCGATAGCCGCGAATCAAGTGATCGATCCCCACGCGATTGCTCATCGTGCCCAGCACATACACGGTCATGCCTTCTGGATACTCGCAGATCATTTCAAAGTTGTCCGGCAAATCGCGACCATCGGGCCATTGCCAAATGCCGCCCATGCCAACCGTGCGGCGAGGATACATCAACCCACAGGCACGGATGATGCGTGTGATGCGATGAATGAACAGGTCCGTGGCAATTCCTCCGGAATAGGCCGCGTAGTTGCGCCATTCGAAGTAGTGGTGCGGGTTCCAGTCGATCTTCGCCGCCGAGCCGAGCCAGGTTTGCCAGTCGAGATCGGCGGGCTTGGGCATCTTGCCGTCTAGCCCCGGCTTGCGCCACGGTCCCTGCGAACCGTAACGTCGCACGTATTCAATCTGCGCCTGAACGACCTGGCCGATCACGCCTTCTTTGATCGCTTTGGCGGCTGATGAGTAACTGTCGTCGGACATTGCCTGCACGCCGATCTGCAAGGGCAAGCCGGTTTCCTTTTGCTTTTTCATCACCTGCTGCGATTCAGGAATCGTGTGCGTCATCGGCTTTTCGCAGTAGACCGCCTTGCCGGCGTCCATGGCGTCGATCGTCATTTTGGCGTGCCAGTGTTCCGGCGTGGCGATCGTGACGTAATCGATCGATTTGTCATCGAGCACGTGGCGGTAGTCGGTCGTTGTTTTTGGCGCGTCGCAGACGCCGGCGCCTTGCTTGGCGCGTGTCTCCCAGACATCGCAAACGATCACCGCCTCGACGTTGTCCTGCTCTTTCAGGGCCTTGATCGTTCGCATATGGCCGGTCGCCATGCCGCCGGCACCGATAAAACCAATACGAATCCGGTCATTGGCACCCATGACCTTTCCGTAGCTTTTGGCGGTCCAGCTAACTGCCGCGGTTGCCGCGCCGGCGGTTTTCAAAAAGCTGCGTCGTGAGACGGATGATGGCTTGGACATGAACAGAGGCTCCTAAGAGATCGCATGAGTAAGTTTGGTCGGTGGCGTAGCGAGCGAGGCGGATCAACCGCTGCCCATCATAATCGCTCGCGGCGCCAGATTCACCTGTTCCGGCTGTTGGCTGCTTTTTCAATATTCGCGGCGTCCTTGATTGGTGGCTCAACTCGCAAAATCCTCACCAGCCGTGGCATCGTGCCATACAGCGAGTCCGATGTCCTATGCTTGAAGCAGACGGTTTCTGGAAACCTTGACCTGAAGACCTTGAAAAAGGGATGACGCCGATTCCTGCTCGCCATATGCTTTGCGTGCTGCTGATGGCCGCCACCTGCGGCTGCCAACCGACCACTCAAGCGGCGGCCACACGACCCACGCGCCGCGCGGAATCGAAAGAGGCATTCTTGGCACGTTACCAGGCGGCTCACGAAGCAGGTGACGTCGATGCGGCGATGCGGCTCGTCTGTTGGGACGGCGTCGACAAGAAAACCAAGAGCTTCTTCCGGAAAAACTTCGAGACCGATTTTCAAGCCAAGTTCACGTCCGCGCGCCTCGAGCCGCCCGCCAAGGGACAGTGGCCCGACTACGAGCAAAACGGCGTGCGCTATACGACGAACCTCGACGTGGTCGCGAGCCTCATGGTTGAGATGGTCCAGATCGTGAAATCGACCAGCGCACCGTCTACGACAAGTTATCCGGTCGGGCTGAAAGAAGGTCGCTATTGCATCACAACCGCTACGCCCGCGGCCAAGTAAGGCGTCTTTCCTCGAACGATGCACGGCGGCCGCTCGCATGGCGCGGCGGCTGCCTGGCGGGCTCGTAAAGATTGCCTCGCGAAGGTTCAAGTCACCACGGACAAGGAGTCAACCTGCGTCTGACGATCCCCCAGAGCTGTCGAGCGTTGTGCCAAGACGTGTTGCCGCGGTCACGAAGTCACGATGAACGACTTCGAGCCGATCGTTTACGAGCCGTGGAAGCCAACCGCCGGGGCTTCCGGTTCCGCGTCTTCGAGGTCGGTGAAATTGGCCACCGGGTCAAAGTCGACTCCTTCCTTTTCGGCAACACGGCAAACACAAGTAACGTTTCCGCCTTGGCTTTCCGCCGAACGTACGGCCTTGGTCGCACGTCCGATCAGTGATTTGACCTCGTCGCAGTCGGTCGCTTCGGCGACACCGACGCTAAGCGTGAAACGAATCGCTTTGCCGTCGATTCGCAACTTGTGGCAACGGGCGATCGCGGCCCGCACGCGATCGGCGGCCAACGCGGCGCCTTCGATCTCACACACCGGAAGCATCACGGAAAATGTTCCGTCGCCGTACCTGGCGACTAGATCCGTTTCACGCAAGGCGGCGGCAAGAAAGCGAGGAACTTGTTGCAATATGAGATGACCGCCTTTGCTGCCATAAAGATCCTTCAGAAACTTAAAGCCGTCGACCTCGACCAGCACCACGGAAACCGAGGTGCCATGCCGTTGCCGTTCGGCCAGTCGGCGTGTTAGCGTTTCGTGGAACGCCTGGCGGTTGGGTAAACCCGTTAGGCGATCCGTGCGATCCGCGGAGATGTTTTCAGGGGCCACCTCACCCGCTTCCGTGGCCGCTTCTGGTGTTTCCTGTACCGATTCGGCGGGTGGCTGCGCGTCCGCCGAAGCCTCGCTGTCAGGGCAAGACGCTTCGTCGACAACCGGCACACTTTTTCCGTCGTCGTGAAAATACGAACGATTGCGTCCGCCGCGCTTGGCGGCATATAGCGCGCCGTCCGCGCGCTCAATCAGTGTACCGGGTTGATCCGCGCCGCGTGCTTGCGAGATACCGACACTGACGGTCACCTTCAACTCGCCATGCTCGCAGTCGAATTTCGCCGTTTCGATTGCCGTTCGCACCCGCTCCGCCGCACGTTTGGCATCCTCCAAGCCGGTTTGCGGAAGCACCGCGGCAAACTCTTCGCCGCCATATCGGGCGGGCAAGTCCATCTCGCGCATGGCCTGTCGCAGCGTGCCCGCTACGACCCGCAAGACGTCGTCGCCGGTTTGGTGGCCGTAGCGATCATTGAATTGCTTGAAGTGGTCAATATCGAGGATCAGCAGTGATACGTCGGTTCCGGCCCGACGACACTCGGCCAACCGCCGCTCCAATTCGAAATCAAAAGCGCGGCGATTGGGAATTTCGGTCAACGCGTCGGTCATCGCTTCTTCGAGTTGGCACTGAATCTCTCGGGCTTGCTCTTCAATGGTCTCCGTGGCTTCGACGAGTTGGACTTGTAACTTATCGTTCGCTTTGACGATCTCCGCGATCACGCGCAGCACGTCAACGTCGGTCGAAGGTCGGGTTCCGTCACGACTCCCTTGAAACTCGCGACCGATGGCCTCGATCGTCGAAGTGTGCTCGCGCACATCGCCCACGACGCCGGTTGAAATCTGGTGCAGATTCGACAACAAGTGGCGAACCTGTTCGGCATCCGCTGAGTTCGATGGTTCTGATGGTTCCTCGGCATCCTCGGAGGCCGAAGTTGTGGGCTTCTCGTTGCTACGCGATAGCTGAAAACCGATCAACAGTCCGGCCGTACCGCTTAGTACGGCAAGCAAACCCTCAAAGAACAGTGACATGGTTGACTAATCCTCGGAGCATGAATCTCTCACCTATTTTTCCGGCTGCCTCCTCGGTGCAGACCGCATAGAACACTCATCCGGTATCGGGATCGACTGTTTTCCTCCTGGAACGCCTCATGCCGGTCAATCTGGCACATCCTGCGTGTTAGATGCTGGCATTTCCTCAATCGTAGCGTGTGTTTACCGGCGGGAAGAAAAAAGTTCGACAATCAAGAATCGATGTGACGTTCTTCGGGCATCGCTGCAGCTGATCGCAACAATCAACCGGATCGTTCAACGTGTAGGATTGGTACGACTCGGCCCGCCTTCGCGCGAATCACTCGATGTCGCCCCGGTCTCGCTCGACAACGGCCTGTTGAAAGCCAACTTCTTCGGCCCGGGTTTTGAATCGCCGGCCTTCGGGCGTGTGGCGGGCCATGCCGTCGAAAAGCGTCGCGATCATCTGCGTACTGGCCAGCCCCATGTTCTCGTAGGCCTGGTTGATCATCAACTTTTGCATCATCAGTTGGTTCCGGGGAATTCCCGCCATTCGGCGGCAGATCGCTTCGGCTGCCGCATCCAATTCGTCGCCGGGCACGACTTGGGAGACCAGCCCCATCTCGAAGGCTTCGCGGCCGTTGACAAGATCGCCGGTCAGCAACATCCGCTTGGCCCGCTCGGCGCCGACGCGGTAAACCCACATCCCGGTTGTCGGGCAACCCCAGACACGCGCCGGAGGGTAACCGATTTTGGCATCTTCGGCCATCACGATCAGATCGCAGCACAGCGCGATGTCGCTGCCGCCGGCCACGGCATGGCCATGCACCTTGCACACCACCGGTTTGTGGCTGCGCCACAGGCTCATGAAGCAGGCGGTGTTTTCGCTCATCATGGAGAAATCAATCATCGGATCCCACGGCATCGCCTGGCTGCCAGGCGTCGGACCGCGTGGCTCCGCATAGAGTTTCAGGTCATATCCCGAACAGAAAGCCCGCCCCGCGCCGCCAAGCAGAATCACGCGAGCGTCGTCGTCTTGATTCGCACGCTTTACGGCATCGCGCAGTTCGCCCGGCATCGCCTCATTGATGGCGTTGAGCCGATGCGGGCGGCTCAACGTGATTCGCGCGACGCGCCCCTCGCACTCGTATAACACGGTCGGTTTAGACATTCCGCCGAACCCTCTCGATACGGTAACCATAGCCCTGTGGACGGAAAGACTTCGTGCGATGATCCGTGTCCCGCGATACGAAGCAAGCCGTCTCTTCACATCCTTAGTTGGCCGTGCTCCTGCCAATCATCTGGCAAGAAGTCGCCGACGTATTGCATGAAGCCGACTTCGATCAGTTCTTCTTTCACGCGCAGAGGAGAAGGATCGGCCAAACCGCGGGCGATTTCTTCAATCAGCAATTGAGCGAACCGCAGGCGTGCCCGGCGAAGTTGTTGTCGCGTGGCCGCCGCGTTGTAAGACTTGCCGGTGGCGGCCGAAAGCCGTTCAGCGAGTTGATCGGACGTGTCGTCGGCATGGTCGGTGCGTAAGCGGAGCACGGCGTAAGCCACGCTTCCCGGGGTCGATTGCTGATAGGCCCGCAAGGCGTCATAGGTCATCGACAAGACGCTCCGCTGCCACGCAGCCAGCCAATCGGAATCCCGCTGAAGCTCGGCTTTATCGTCCGCTGCGAACGATTCCTCGATAAGCGGCACTCCGCGTTGCCGCTGTTGTTTGCGCCAGTAGCTGCGAACCATGTTTCTGACGGAGACTTTCAATAAATCGCGGAAACGCCCTCGCTTGGGCGTGGCTCCGGCGAAGTCTCCTTTGAGTAGCCGCACGACGGCCTCCTGGGCCACTTCGTCGGCGTCCTGCTGATCGCGCATCAACGCGCCGACGTAGCTGCGGATCGCGCTCGAATATCGCAGCACCAAAGTCCGCCGCGCCGGCCCCGCACGGCTCACGGAGTCTTCGTGCGACAACCGCAAAAGACTCCACTGCGTGGTGATTTCATCAAGCCGTTTCCGTTCGTCGGGCGACTCGGCATCCGCGAAACTCATGGCACGCCTTCCGAGCAGAGGAGAAAAACGGACCTGCAAATTGAACCGCCTCCGCTATCCTAAGTGCGCTCGGCGCGAATTACTAAATGGTTCCCCGCATTGTTGAAACGCGAGCCTTTCGTCGCCTCTCAAGCCAACAGGGTAAACGCGTCGCCCGCCACCCAAGGACACGCCGCCCGGCGGCCTTCTCCTCTACTTCAAACGATGGCTGCCATCGCGCCGCTTCGGCGTCGACAGTGCCGGGCGATCTGGGGTAAAGTAGACCGTCAGTTTCGTGATTGACACTGGACGAACGACTCTTGGAACCGTCGCGTGATGCTGCGTTTATACCTCACCACCGAAGGGCACCTGTCGGAACTCGAACACGGCGAAGGGCCGCTGCATCTAGGTCGCAACCCAACGCCCGCGCCAGGAACGGTATCATACCGCATCAATGATCGCTATGTGTCGTCAAACCAGATGCTCATCGAACCGCAAGGTGGCGGCCGGCTGGGGCTGATGAACCTTAGCCAAAACGTGCCGGTGATGCTTGCCGACGGGCGTACTATCCCCGTGGGTGAGAAAGCCGAAATCAGTCTGCCCGCCAGGTTGACCGTGGGGCAAACGCAGATTGTGATCGAATCGACCAACCACGACGAAGGCAAAGCCGTGCCGATGAACACGGTCGCTCCGCCGCTGGGCAAGGCGTCTGGTGCGGTGGCCGTGCGGACGCTCGGCGATTTGTACCGCAAGCAATCGTTTGATCGGCAGCTTCGCGCCCCTTCGGCGGAAATGCTCGCGCACTGGTTCGAAACGATCGTGGGCGTGCAGCGGGCATCGGTCTCGACAGGCGATTTCCAGCGTGACACGGCTAGGGCGATCGTCGACCTTGTCGGTCTGGACTGTGGTTTCGTTTTGCAGCGCGAGCCCGATGGCTGGTCGGTCATCGCGCGATACACCAACGACCGTGGCGGCGAGATGTCCTTCAGCCACTCGATTCTTCGCTCGGTCCTCGAGGAGAAGCGAACCTTTTTCCAACTGGCCGCTGGTGATACGGCGGAAAGCTTAAAGGGCATTTCAGCGGTGGTGGCCGCGCCGATCTTCGACGAAAGCGGCCGCCACGTCGTCGGCGCGCTTTACGGCTCGCGCGTCTGTCGGCTGGGCTCGGACGATCCGGCCATCCGGCCGCTCGAAGCTCAGGTGGTGCAGGTGCTTGCTTCGGCGGTCGGCGCGGGCATGGTCCGCTTGCAGCGCGAGGCCGAGATCGCACGTAAACGCGTTCAATTTGAACAATTCTTCTCTCCCGTGCTGGCTCGTGCGTTGGACCGCGATCCGAGCTTGCTCGAGGGGCGCGACCGCGAATTGACGATTCTATTCAGCGACATTCGCGGTTTTTCGCGACTTTCTGAAAACCTGTCACCGCGGGCAACCTGCCAGTTGATCCGCGATGTGATGGAGCGTTTAACGCTACGGATTCGAAAGTTCGACGGCGTCTTGGTCGATTACATGGGCGACGGTCTGCTGGCTATGTGGAACGCCCCCTCCGATCAGCCGGATCATGCGATGCTGGCCGTCCGCGCGGCGATGGCGATGATCGAAGAATTACCCGGTCTGAGCGACACGTGGCGAGGTTCGATTGGTGCGCCGCTGGGGCTGGGAATCGGCATCAATACCGGAGCGGCGTTGGTCGGCAACACGGGCAGCGAGTTGAAGTTCAAGTACGCCCCGCTGGGGCATGCGGTCAATCTGGCCAGTCGCGTCGAGGGGGCGACCAAGCAGTTCGGCGTTCCGATATTGATCACGGAGTCAACCCGACAGCGGCTCGCGGGCGAGTTTCCCACGCGCCGGCTGGGCAAAACCCGGCTGTTGGGCATGGCACGCCCGATCAATCTTTACGAGGTTCCCCCCTTCGAAGCCGACGACGCGTGGCTCGCTCGCCGCGACGCCTATGAAGAAGCGCTTAAGTTGTTTGAAGCGAACCGATGGGCCGAAGCCTGCCAGCGGCTGCAATCGCTGATCTCCGACCGCGAAGGACATTACGATCTACCGAGCCTGACGCTGGTAAGCCGCGCGATCAATTGCCTGAAAAGCCCGCCCGAGAACTTTGACCCGGTGCTCGTGCTGGAAACCAAATAAGGCCCATCGCCACTATCCCCGCCGTTGCAGGTCCCTCGTGATGCGGCAAACGAAGGAAGCATTCGCTACCAGATCGTCATTGATTGCTCGAACAAGCGGACAAGGTCTTCTTCGCTGGCCTCGCGCGGCGAAAGTTTGGTGACCCGATGTTGGGGCAGCGTGCCCCTGGCCAAGGCTGGAATGTCGTCATGCGTAAAACCGATCGCCTCGAGCCCATTGGGCAGACCGAGCTGTTGCATCAACTGCGCTACGCGGTCGGCCAGGATAAGCCCCGCTTCGTCCGCTTCGGCGTCGGTGGCGTCGACCCCTAAAACTTCAGCGGCCTTCAAGTGTCGCTCGGGACAGGCCGGACCGGTGAAGCGGAACACCGCCGGTGCCGACAGCACGACCGAAATGCCGTGTGGCACAAGCGGGTGATCTTCGGGATACCCCTCGGCGTGATAGTCGCGGACCATGCCGCTGATCGGATACGACATCCCGTGGCAAAGGTGAACTCCGGCGTTGCCAAAGCCCATGCCGGCATACGCGCTGGCCAACAACATCTTGGTGCGGGCCTCGTCGTCTTCGGGATCTTCATAGATACGAATCAGATTTTCCGAGACGATCTCAAGCGCCCGGAGCGACCAGATGTCGCTAATCGGATTGGCGCCCTGATAAGCGGGTCTGAGCAACGGCCGCTCGGGCCGAGGCCGCCGAGTGAAGGGAATCGAGGTGTACGATTCCAGAGCATGGCACAAGACGTCCAAGCCGGTTGCGGCGGCGACCAGCGGCGGCATGGTCCGCGTGTTTTCCGCATCGACGATGCCCAAGGTCGGCTTCAGCCGCCGATGCGCGATGCCGGTTTTGGCGTGCTCTTGGGTCAGGTCGAAGATGGCCACGCCGGTCGTCTCGCTGCCGGTGCCGGCGGTCGTGGGAACGGCCACCAGCGGTTTGAGCGGTCCGGGAACCGGTTTGCCCTTGCCCAACGGGGGGTTGACATAATCGAGAAATTCGGCCGGATAAGTGGAATACAGATTGGCCGCCTTGGCGGTATCGATCGTCGATCCGCCGCCGACGGCCACGAAGGCGTCGTAGTGGCCCTGCGTGGCGACTTCGATCGCGGCTTGGAACGAGGCGTCGCTCGGCTCGACCCGCACGCCGTCGAAGACGTCGTGTGCGATTTTCTCGGCGTCGAGCGACTCGCGAACCTTGATCACCGGAGGAAGTTCGGCCAGGCGCCGATCCGTAAGCACCAAGACCCGCTTGGCTCCCCAGTCCGCGAGATCCATGCCCACTTCGCTCGTGGCGCCCGGACCGACGCGCAGATTGGATGCGGACATTTCAAAAATATGGTCGCACTCGTTCATGATTGATTTCCTCCCCGCGACGGCTTGACGGCCCACCGCGAGAGCAAGACTACAAAAAAACTTTTTTTCAGCCGGAGCGAACTAAGGCCCCCGACGCCGAATGCCGCCGCTCGGCTTTGCGAGTTTCGCTCTCTTGCAGGGCGATGATAACGAAACGATCAAAACTCCAAGAACCACGCCGGGGCTTTCCGCGATCACCGCGGCGCGGCAACGCGGCACGTCGTCGTCGGGAAGCGGGTTATTCTACAAACCATTCGCCCGGACTGTTATGCCCCGCGGAGCGGCGGCTGACAACGGCACGGCATCTCGATCGAGCTGACCGCCGGCAGGCGGCGCGGCATATTCCAGGCACACCACGTCAGATGGAGAAAATCGGAAAGAAGTGGCCGCGCGAGCCGGAAGCGGCTAACGCGGCGCGGCGGGCAAGCGGCGCGGAAACGGTGGTGCTTCGCGCTTGGGAAGCAGACGCCCCGTATGGCGGGCCCACTCGCGGCGTTCCGCATCGGTGGCATAATAGCGGAGCCAGATAAGCGACTCGTCGCCCCAGTCCGAACAATCCCAGCGGAGATACCGCTTGGTGCGATCAATCTTTTTCTCCGACGAGGGAAGAATGTCACGCAGAATGACACAGTACAACTCGCGGTCGCTCAGATGGTCGGTATGATCCAGAACGATCTGCTTCTCGAACAGCTTGTCGACCGTCTCACGCAAGACCGCACGCAGTTGATCGTCGTCCAACAGCTCGATCGCCGGCGGGTGCAGTTCGGGCTCGAACCACTGATAAATCGGCACCACGGGGGCCATTTCCCAAGCCAGCATGGAAGCCAAATACTCATTTTCGACCGCCGTGGGCAAACCGCCGCTGAGCCGCGTGATCGACTCATCACAATACGGCTCTAATTCATCTCGCAACCGCGCATTGAGCAACAGTTGCTCGACTTCATCATGAACGGGACCGTGGGGCTTGGACATCGGAATCACGACCTCGACGAGTCGCTTGGAGCGTGCTCTGTTGGTGAAAACAAATGGTGTCCTTAAGGTTCGACTCTAACAGCAAACTTCAAGGGATCAAGTATAAACACCCTTCTCTTTTCGCATGCCTTCGAGGTGCGCAGCTTCAGCCGGTACGACCATGAATCTTTTGCCCGCGCAATCTGAACAACTGGCAAACTCGCTGCCGCGAGAGATCGCCGGCGACGCCTATTTCGACCGCTACCACCGTGCCCTGTACAGCACGGACGCTAGCATCTACAGCATCGAGCCGTTGGGCGTGGTCCTGCCGCGCACGGCACGGGACGTCACGATTACCGTTCAAATGGCGGCTGAACTGGGCGTGCCGCTGGTGCCCCGCGGGGGCGGAACCAGCCTCTCCGGCCAATCGATCGGTCGTGGCATCGTGCTGGATTTCAGCAAGTACATGAACCGCATCCTCGACATTGACGCAGACGCATCAACCGCGCGGATCGAACCGGGCGTGGTGCTCGAACAGCTTAACCGCGAGGCGGCCTCGCGGGGCCTGCAATTCGGCCCTGACGTGGCCACGATCAACCGCGCGAACCTCGGCGGCATGATCGGCAACAACTCGGCTGGCGCGCGATCGATCTTGCACGGCAAGACGGTGGACCACGTCATCCAGCTCGAAGCCGTGTTGTCCGACGGCTCGTCGCTTTCAGCCGGATGGATCGATGACCGCGAACTGGCCCGTCGCCAACAGCTCGCCACGCGCGAGGGACACATCTATCGCGAGGTCGTGCGTACGATTGACGCCCATCGGCAAGCGATCCTTGACCACTATCCGCGCCTCCTGCGCCGCGTTAGCGGCTACAACCTTGACGAGTTCGTGCCCGAATGCCGGCGGCGCATGCCGTGGCCTTCAGGGGTCCAGCGCGTGCGGCGCATCGAATCGCGCCGCTATGAAGGCTGCCACTTCAATCTGGCCAAGCTCCTGGTTGGCGCGGAAGGCTCACTGGGAACGATCACCGAAGCGGTGGTGCATCTGGTCCCGCTGCCAAGATGTCGCGGCATGCTCGTGCTGGAGTTTGATTCGCTTGCCCATGCCATTGATGCCGTGGGCATGATTCTGGCAAGCCAGCCGTCGGCGATCGAGCTGATCGACAAAATGATTCTCGAGCTGGCCGCCGAAAACGTTCAGTACCGCAACTATCTCGACTTCGTCACCGGCCGGCCGGAGTCGCTCATCCTGGCCGAGTTCAGCGGAGATCATCCGGACGAGGTTCGCCGGCGGGTCGAGTCGTTGGCCGCGGCGCTTTCCGGACGAGCAGGCTTGTCGCACATGTTGCCGGCGCTCAAGCCACGGCTTTGCGATCATATTTGGGCCTGCCGCAAAGCGGCGCTCCCGCTGCTGATGGGCATTCCCGGCAACCGCAAACCGATCGCCTTTGTCGAAGATACGACGGTCGACCCGCCGCGATTGCCGGAGTTTGTCGCCCGCTTTCAAGAGATCATCCATCGCGCCGGCACGCGTGGTGCGTTCTACGGCCATGCTTCGGTCGGCTGCCTGCACATTCGCCCGCTGATCGATACGAAAAACAGGGATGATCTGGCGCGAATGCGCCGCATTTTGGATGAGATTTCTGATTTGGTACTGGAGTTCGGCGGCGCGATGAGTGGCGAACATGGTGACGGCCTGGCGCGAAGCTGGCTGAACGAGAAACTTTTCGGACCCGAGCTTTATCGTGCGTTTCAAGCCGTCAAGCACGCCTTCGACCCGGCGGGTCTGATGAACCCCGGCAAGGTGGTTGACGGACCCGACCCGGCCGAGAATCTGCGCTTGGGTCCAGGCGACAAACCGGAGCCGGTGGTCACGGTGTTGGACTTCAGCCGCCAGGGCGGATTCGCCTCCGCCGCCGAGCTTTGCAACGGATCGGGCGTGTGCCGCAAGCGCGCGACCGGCACGATGTGCCCTTCGTTCATGGCCACCGGCGACGAAGAACACAGCACTCGCGGCCGCGCCAACGCGCTGAGAAGCGTGCTCAGCGGCGCGCTACCAGGAGAAGGTCTCGGCAGTGACGCGCTGTATGGAACGTTCGATCTTTGTCTACAGTGCAAAGGTTGCAAGGTCGAGTGTCCGTCGAACGTCGATGTGGCCAAGCTCAAGTCGGAGTTTTTAAGTCAGTTCTATCGGCGTCGCGGGATTCCATGGGGGGTTCGCGCCATGGCGCAGGTAGCCAGGATCAACCGGCTCGGTGCTGCCCTGGCTCCCGTGTCGAACTGGGCCGCCCGCTTGCCCGGCGCTGCATGGTTCGGTGAACAGTTGCTCGGCGTGGATCGTCGCAGACCGCTGCCGCGTTTCGAGCGACATCATTTTCGACGGTGGTTCGACCATCGCGCCTCGCAGCCCGGCCCGGCACGGCGTGGTCCGGTGGTGCTGCTTGACGATTGCCTGACGAGCTACTGCGAACCGCAGGTGAATCGGGCCGCCGTCAAGGTTCTCGAAGCGGCCGGTTTCGAGGTGCATCGCGCCGGCCTTTTATGCTGTGGCCGCGCGATGATCTCCAAAGGCCTGCTTGACGTGGCACAACAACTGGCACGCGACAACCTGAAACTTCTGCTTCCCTGGGCCGAGCGTGGCGTGCCGATCGTCGGCTGCGAGCCGAGTTGCCTGCTAACGCTTAGTGATGACTACCTCGATCTCGTTCCCGGCGACGCCGCCCAACAGGTCGCGGCCCACACGCGTTTGATCGACAGCTTTCTGATTGAACAACAGGTCGAATTGCCGCTGTGCGAAACCGGCGAATGCAACCCCAACGGTGCGGATAGATCGCGATCGGAATCCGCCACGCCGGCGCGCGCCGTGCTGCACGGACATTGCCATCAGAAAGCGTTGGTCGGCACCGCGGACACGGTGGCGGCACTGAAGATGGCCGGCGTCGGCGATGTCCAGGTAATCGATTCGGGCTGCTGCGGCATGGCCGGTTCGTTCGGTTATGAGCATTACGACCTGAGCATGGCCATCGCCGAACGCGTGCTGCTGCCGGCGATTCGCCAATCTGCGGATGCCACGATTATCGCGCCGGGCTTTTCCTGCCGGCACCAAATTCAACACGGCACCGGCCGGCAAGCGCAACACCCGATCCAGTTTCTGGCCGCCCGGATTGCGGACGACTAACCCACGCTCGTGACTATTTCCGACCGAAAAATCTCCCTGCCTTCCGCGCGAGACAGGCGGTGCAAGGATGAGGGGCGTGCCCCTACGTTGGGGGACTTTCGCGTCAAGTCTTTGTTGAGCTCTCGCCCGCCGACCGTTACCGTAGAGGGAGTTCTCATCCGGTGCTGAGCTGGTTCGCGCCGGCGGGATGGCATTGAGCGCGGCAGACAATTCGACAAACACAAAGGATACCTGTTATGCGAACCATGGTTGTTGCGGTGGTGTTGCTTGCCGGCGGGTCTGCCAGTGCGCTAGCAGCCGAGACGCTTTCTTGGCCGCAGTTTCGAGGGGCCGATTCACGCGGTGTGGTCCAAGGCACCCATCCGACAGACACCTGGAGCGCAACGGAAAACGTCGCCTGGAACGCAACCATTCCCGGGCGAGGTTGGTCATCGCCCGTCGTGTGGGGAAATCGCATTTTTTTAACCACGGCGGTCAGCGAAGGTGAAGGCGTCGAGGCAAAGCGTGGCTTGTACTTTGGCGGCAATCCCAAAGAGAAACCGAAAGATCCGCGGCTGTGGAAGGTCTACTGCCTCGACCTCGAAAGTGGTGAGGTGCTCTGGGACGTGGTGGCCGATCGAGGGGTTCCCAAATATGGCGTTCATATTAAAAACAGCATGGCCAGCGAAACGCCCGTCACCGACGGACGGCGCGTGTATGCCTACTTCGGCAACGTCGGCGTGTTTGCGTATGACTTTGCCGGCAAGCTGGTGTGGGAAAAAAAGCTCGACCCGGTAAAAACCCGCTTCAGTTGGGGTACGGCCGCCTCGCCGGTGCTCTACGACGGGCGATTGTATATCGTCAACGACAACGACGAACAGTCGTATCTGCTGGCCCTCGACGCCGAAACGGGAAAAGAAATCTTTCGCGTCGAGCGCGACGAAAAGAGTAACTGGGCAACGCCCTTTGTGTGGGTCAACGAGCAGCGGACCGAACTGGTCACCCCCGGCACGACGCGCGTTCGCTCATATACGCTCGACGGCAAGCCGCTGTGGGAACTCGGCGGCATGTCAAGCATCGCTATCCCCACACCGTTTGCCCGAGACGGGCTGTTGTATGTTGCCTCGGGCTATATTCTTGACAAGCAGAAGCCGGTCTTCGCCATCAAGCCCGGCGCCTCGGGTGACATTTCCCTTGCCCCCGACGAAGCGAGCAACGAGTACGTTGCCTGGGTCCGTAAAAAGGCCGGGCCGTATAACCCCTCGCCGCTGCTGTATGGCGATTATCTTTACGTTCTGCTCGATCGCGGTTTCCTCACCTGCTACAACGCCAAGACCGGTGAAGAAGTCTATGGCCGCAAGCGATTACCCGGTGGAAAGGCGTTTACGGCGTCGCCCTGGGCCTATGACGGAAAAATTTTCTGCTTGAGCGAATACGGCGAGACGTTCGTCGTTCGGGCCGGCGCGGAATTTGAACTGCTACACGTCAACCGACTCGGAGAAGATACGCTTGCCATGTCCACTCCGGCCATCGCCGGCGACCGGTTGATTCTCCGCACCGATCAAGGAATTTTCTGCATCGCGCCCGTCTCGGCCGAAACAAAGTCGAAATAGACACGATCCTCGGCATCTCGACGAAGCCCGCTCGACCTGCCTTGACTTGCGGATGCGCTAACCTCGCGCGGCTTCGCTGCAAGGCTCGCCACGGGTGATCCGCCGGCCACCTCCTGAGCGGTACTTCGCGGAGCTGAAATGTCGCTAGGCTAACACCGTCTGCGCGAGGCGGCATCCGCCGTTGATGCCGGACGGACGGCGACAATCAACGACAGGCAAGAGGTGATGATCAAGCCGCTTGCAACCAATAGATAGATTGAAGTTAGCATCTTCGTAGCCTCCCATCCGATTTGTTGTCGAGGTTCTTCTCGATACCTTGGCCGGTATTGCCCACATCGGGCGGCCGACTCAAATCATCAAGCAATCGGCGGGCCGCGGTTGCCAAGATCGCAAGTCCTCCGGATCGCAACTATTTCCCGGGCAAAGCATTACGTTAAATTGATCGATCCCGCGGGTCCGGACGGCAAGCTCGCCCGACTGTCGCATTCATGCGACAGAATTGCTTAAATCGAGACACCCCGCCGCCCCTGCCACCGGATCGTCGCGTGGACAGTCATGTAGGAATGAGCCATCTTAAAGAAGCGGAAAGCTGGCTTGATCCTGCAGAAAACCGTCTGGCCTTAGCTGCTCAGTTTCATGATGATTATTCCCCGCTCACCCAGCTTTCGGCGGCTTTTCGTCTTGGCGGCGGTCTGGCTGTTTTGGCTGGTTGGGTGTTCCGGAACCGACAACGAACCGCGGCAAGCGTCAAAGAGCGTTCCGCAGCCGACCGCCGAACAACTGGCCAAGTTGCGTGCCCCCTACGAATTCCACTCGCCACTTGCCATGCGGATAAACCGGCAGGTTCCTCCCGGTTTTCGTGAGTGGAGCCTGCGCGAAACAGCGGCGGATGCGTTGGCTCGCATCGGTCGACCGGCGGTCCCAGCGTTGATCCGCGCGCTGAGCGACCCCGACCCGGAATTGCGACATCAGGCGGCCCGCGCGTTGTCGCGCATGGGACCATCGGTTCGCGATGCGGTTCCCGCGCTCATCCGGGCGCTCAAAGATCCCGACCCTTTGGTTCGCCGTTCCGCGGCCAGGGCGTTGGGTCAAGTCGGTCCTGACGCGGCAATCGCGATTCCCGCATTGGTCGAGGCCATGCGCAGCAAGGATGACACGGAGACCAACGTGGCGACCGATCTTGGGCCAGGTTCAACGCCGTGATCCGCGGCGGCGTGCTGCTACGATTCTTCGACCCAAATCTGCCCGGTAAATGGGCCCTCATGATTCTGGGGAAGCGCTGGCCGGGCGATGCCTTGCTACAATTAAGAACCATCGTGGGCCGGCGCGAGTCGCCCGCTTGTCTGCCATCACAGGGTTTACGACACCAACCAATTTCGGTTCGAGTGCGAGAAGACCAGCGAGCGCTGATCCTTGTCAATCCCGAGGGGGTTGGCCTGCGCAAAAATCGCCTGCATGCGGCCATCGCAGCGGCCGTCGAAAAGCATTGTGCCGTGTTGGTCGAAACCCGATACGCCGGCCATGCGGGCGATTATTGCCGAGCGCATGCCGGGGAATTCGACAAGGTCATTTCGGTCGGTGGAGACGGCCTGCTGATGGATGTGGTCAACGGCCTGATCGGGGCGGACGTCGCTTTCGGCGTGCTTCCGGGTGGATCGGCGTGTGATTTCGTCAAAGCGGCTCCCGGCTATCCTGCCCCGTTGGAACGTCTGCTTGGCTCGCAAGAGACGATGCCCGTCGACGTGGGCAAGGTCACGTTTACCGATGGTTTGGCCCGCTACTTCCTCGAAGAAGCCGGCGTCGGGCTCGACGCCGCCTCGATCGCCTACATTCCCGACTGGCTGCGGCGCGTTCACGTCAAGCGAGCCTACGACGTCGGCGCGCTGCGGGCGATTCTCAGATATCGGCCGGCCGACGCACGGGTTTGGCTCGACGGCGATCTCGTCGAGCTGCCGCGACTACAACTTCTGGCCGTATGCAACGCCCCTTATTTCGGCGACGGCATGCCGATCGCGCCCGACGCGAAAATCGACGACGGACAGCTTCACGTCTTCGCGATCGCCGATGCTTCTCGCTTCGAGATTCTGCGCAACTTTCGCATGGTGCGCTCCGGCACGCACATCAACCATCCGCAAGCGATTTACCGCTCGTGCCGGCGGGTGCGCATCGAGGCGGCCCGGGAAATGCCGATGTGCATCGACGGCGACTTGGTTTGCCACACGCCGAGTGAGTGGGAAGTGTTGCCCGAGCGTCTTAGGTTGATCGTTCCGTAACTTTAACGTTGTGGCGCCTCGTGAACGCCGAATCATTCGGGCCCAGGCCTGCCGAACAGCTTGCCGGGGTTCATGATGCCGTCCGGATCGAGGCGTTCTTTGGCGGCGACCATCGCCGCGACGGCGAGTGGCCCGTCTTCGGCCTCCAGCGGCAGGTGGTCTTGGCCGATGCCGTGATGATGGCTGATGGCTCCTCCCCCGGCGACAATCGCGGAGGTGGTCGCCTGCTTGACCGTATGCCACTGCGAAAGCTCTTGCCCTTGGACCTGAGGCGCCATGTAAGTGAAATACAGCGACGCGCCGCTCGAGTAAAGATGTGATACGTGACACATGACGACGCCCGCCGCGCCGCTTTCCCGCATCGAACGTGCGAGCGTCTCGCGAACCGACTCGTACAGCGAGCCGAGGTTCGACCACGTGGTGGCCGTTTCGAGCGTATCGACCATCAGCCGCCGGGCGATCAATTCGTCGCGCAGATACGGCAGGCGGAAACGATCCTGCTGCCAACCTTTCCCGGGGGAACTGCCGAGACCGATTGCCCCGAAACGTTTGGCGATCCTTTGGGCTTGCGCCGCCGCCAAGCGTACGGTTGGTTTGCTGCCCTCGAAGCTGGCGAGGAGAAAGCACACTTCGGCCGATTCGAAGCCGCGCCGCCGCATCGTCTGTTGGACGTACCACTTTCCCAACCGCGTGACGAGAGACGGCCGGCCTTCGGAGGCCTTGGACATCCAGCGGGTTTCTTCGGCGTCGGAAAGCCGCACGACGGCCAGCGGAAGTTCCGCCTGTTCCAGTGCCCGCAGCAAGCGGCAGCCAACCTCGAAATCGCCGACCAGGAAGGCGCGCCAAGCCGTCGCTTCGGCCCGGCGGCGCACCCGTGCAATCACCGAGGTGATGACCCCCAAGGTGCCTTCCGAGCCGATCATGGCTTGCAACACGCTGGGACCGGTTGCCGAGGCGGGCACGTTTCGCGTTTCAATGCGTCCCTGCGGGGTCACGATTCGTACGGCCTGGACGAGGTCTTCGATTTTGCCATAGCGTGTTGAGTTCTGTCCGGCGCCTCGCGTGGCCACCCAACCGCCGATGGTCGAAAACTCGAACGACTGCGGAAAATGCCCTAGCGTGAGGTCCGCGGTTGACAGCGTGGCTTCAATATCGGGGCCGAATGCGCCGGCGCCGACGTCGATCAACAACGAATTCTCGTCGATCCGCAGCTCATTCAAACGCGACAAGTCAAGCGTGATCACGGCTTGCTGAGATCCCATCCGCGGATCAACCCCGCCCACAACACTGGTTCCGCCGCCAAACGGCACGACGGCCAGATGACGTCGCGCGGCGACCTCGACCACGGCCGCGACTTGTGCTTCATCGGCCGGCGAAACCACGGCATCGGTGACCGGTTCGATCCGTCCGCTGCGAGCCCGGATCAGATCGGGATAGCTTTTGCCCAATGAGAACTTCAGCCGCGAGGCGTTGTCGCGGCGCACTTGCTCGTCGCCGACGATCTCGACCACCGCGGCAAGTTGAGTTTCGGACAAACGACTCGGTGCCGCATCGATCGATTCCAGCGGCGGCGGCTCTTCGGCGCGCGGCGGTAAGCCACCCAACGTTTCGGCCAAATAGGCCTGCAACTTGGGTCGATCGCTCAGCTTTAGCGCGTCCGTCTCGCGACCCCATCCAGCCCAACGGCAATGTTTATCCGTCATCTCCGGTCACCTTCCTCGCAGGCCGCTTTCGCCAGTCGCTTAAGACCGTCGCGACGCGTTGCAATGATATTGGTGATGTTTACGTCGTCGCACCTCGCTGGCAGCTCCCCGCGGCGCTAGTTTGGGCGAGTAGCGCCGTCACACGGGCTGGCCACTTTGGCGGCCTGCGCACGCCCACGGAACAGCCTGTGCGCCGTGCTACGTCGCCGTCGGTCAAGGCCCACTGGCAATCCGCGGCCTGGACCACTTCGGCGGCCAAAACCGGCTCGCAGAGGGTCTTCCCATCATCCGCGCAAACGTCTTCGCGGAGCGCTCGATTCTCGCCGATTCGTTCCAGGACCTCGCGTAGCTTCGTGCCGTGGCGACGGGCCAATACGGCAACTTCCGAAGCGGTGATTTCAAACTCCTTCACCATCTCCGGAACCGTTCGGGCGACAAAGTCGTCAAGTGCTTCGTCCGGCGCGCCGGGCAAGCGATAATCCGACGGAACCTCGATCCGGCCACGACCCAGCATGGCTCCTACGTACTTAAGTACGTCTTCGGCCATTCGGGTATGCGTCGCCAATTTGCCGCCGTAGACGCTGATCAATCCGGGTCGGGTCGGGTGATCTTCAACACGATGATCTCGCGACACCTTGTCTTCGTTCTTTCCAAATTGAAAGATCGTCGGCCGCACGCCCGCTTTGGTGTCAATCACGTCTTCCCGCCGCACGCCGGGCAACACGCGCTGAACGCCTTGAAGTAGATAGCCGACTTCATCGGGCGTGGTCTGCATTTGATCCAAATCGCCGTAGTAGTCGTCATCGGTCGTGCCAACCATGCTCGTTTCATAGCGCGGCACGACGACGCCGAAACGCCCGTCCACAAAAGGCACCATCAGGCCCACGTCGGCGATTTTCGGCAGAAAGATATGTGCGCCGCGCGTCGGGCGAATCCGCGTTCGATCGCTTGCCCCGGCCAGTTTGCAAAGACGATCCGTCCACGGTCCCGTCGCATTGACGACGATCCGGGCTTGCCGCGTAAGGCGGCGTCCCGTGCGCCGATCGTCCACGGTCACCACGAATCCGCCGCCGTCGCGTGGTTTCAGGTCGACCACTTCGGCGTGGTTTCGTACTTGGGCGCCGTGTTCGGCCGCCCAAAGCGCATTGGCGACGCACAGCCTCGTGGAGTCGATCCACCACTCGTAGTACTTCACCCCACCAAGCAGATGGTCGCGGCGGATTCCCGGAATCTCTGCCACGATCTGCTCGGGCGTAAGCCTGGCGGCGGGCGGAGCATGTTTGTAGCGGCGATTGTACGATTCGTACATCCGCATGATCAGTCGCAGCGCGAAGAACGAAAACGAACCATCCTTGTAACACGGCACGATGATCGGCACCGGCCTTGTTAGGTGCCGCGCCGAAGCATGGATGCGGCGTGCGTACTCGTTCGACTGCCGCACGATGCGCAGCTTCAAACGAAACAGGTATTGCAAACCACCGTGGATCAGCTCGGTCGAGGCGCCGGTCGTGCCCGATCCGAAATCGTGCCGCTCGCACAAGGCGGTTCTGAGGCCCGCGCGTGCCGCGAACATGGCCACGGCCGTTCCCACGCAACCGCCGCCGATAACCAACAGATCGAAAGGCTCGGCCTTCGCCTCGTCAAAGTCGTTCATCGGCGTGTGCTAGCTTTTCATGGAGGAGGACGCCACTCGACGTGCGAATATACTCGGCGCACTCCCTCCCAACCAGGGCACGGCACCGCAACCGAGACGGCGGCAAATCCTGGTTTCAACCACGATCAAGGCGTACGATGGTCCCGCGGAGGGATCTTGACGCCGATCCGGACATCACGAGGCAATGATGATGCCGTGAGGGCCGGACAAACATCACAAGAACCGCGGGAGTTGGTCGCATGACAAGGCGGGAAGAATTTCCAAGCGAATTAAAGGGCCTTCTACGCACGCAGCAGATCATTATGGCCGCGCTGCCCGCCGGGGTGTTCTTCTTTTTGCTGATCGCGATTCTAGACCGATTCGGCGGCAATCAGCCCGCCGACTTGTTTGGGATCTTTACCCTCGCCGCCGTCGCCTATGCGGCGATGTCGTTGGTCGCTCAAGCCGTGGTTTTCCGCATGATCACCGGCGCGGCGCGGCGGCGCATCGCTCAGGGAACGTGGCAGCCGCCGGGGCTAACGACACCACAGATCGCCACGCTGCTCAAGCGCACCGGAACAAGCGGCCAATTCATGTTGGTCAACCAGCTTCGCTTGATCCTTGGCGGCGCGATTCTTGACGGTGCCGCGTTTTTCGTGGTCCTTGCTTATTTCTTGGAAGGCTCGCCCATCGCGCTCGGCGTGGCCGTGTTGTTGATCACGGCGCTGCTATTAAAGTTCCCCACCGCCGGTCGGGTCGGCGATTGGATCGAAAACCAGCGTCGGCGGATGGAAGAAGACCAACTGCTCAGCGGAGCCGGCTCGTAAGCCCGCGACTTGAATTTCGCCTTCCCCGTGTCTTTGGCTTTTGCGGCCGGCGTATGGCTCGAGATCGCCATTCGCCCGCCGCGGTTACTCGACCGTAACGCTCTTGGCGAGGTTGCGTGGTTTGTCTACGTCGCAACCGCGCAGAACCGCGATGTGGTAGGCGAGCAACTGAAGCGGAATGCTGGCCACGATAGGCTGTAAGAAGTCGGGCACGCTCGGCACATGAATCACGTCGTCGGCGAGCGATGCCACGCGCGTGTCGCCTTCGCTCATGATGGCAATCACCGGACCGCGGCGGGCTTTGATCTCTTCGAGATTGGCCATCACCTTGTCATACACGGCGCCCTGCGGGATAAGAAACACGCTGGGCGTGTCCGCGTCAACCAGCGCGATCGGCCCATGCTTCATTTCCGCGGCGGGATATCCTTCGGCGTGAATATAGCTGATCTCTTTCAGCTTCAGCGCGCCTTCGAGCGCCGTGGGAAAGTTGTACTGTCGCCCAAGATAAAGGAAATTGTTCGCCTGGCAGTATTTTGCCGCCACGCGGCGAACCTCATCGTTGCTTTCCAGCGCCTGCTGCACCATGTCGGGCAGCAAATCGAGCTGGTCGATGATCTCCAGCCCTCGAGGGTAGCTCAGGTGCCGCAGGCGGCCAAAATAGAGCGCGAGCATCACCAGAACCGCGCACTGCGAGGTAAAGGCCTTGGTCGAGGCGACGCCGATTTCCGGACCGGCATAAAGATAAATCCCGCCGTCGGCCTCACGTGCAATCGTGCTGCCCACGACGTTACAGATCGACAGCGTCGGATGCCCTTTACGTTGCACCTCCCGCTGGGCGGCTAATGTGTCGGCGGTTTCGCCGCTTTGGGTGATGGTGAACACCAGCGTGCGATCGTCCATCGGTGGATTGCGATAACGCAGCTCGCTGGCATATTCCACCTTGACTGGCAGGCGGGCAAATTCCTCGATCAAGTAAGCGCCGACCTGGGCTGAGTGCCAGCTCGTTCCACAGGCGGTAATCACGATGCGATCCACCGCGCGAAGCTGCTGCGGCGAAAGGTTTAGTCCGCCGAAGTGCGCGCTGGCCTCGTCTCGCGACAGTCGGCCGCGCATGGTGTTTCTCAGTGCCTCGGGCTGCTCGAAAATTTCCTTGAGCATGTAATGTGGATAGCCGTCAAGCTCGACTTCGCTGGGATCAAGATCGATCATGCTGACGGTCGGTTCGATGGTGCCTTGGTCGCGGTGGATCACGTGCAGGGAATCGGCGGTGACCACCGCCAATTCATGGTCGGAAAGGTAGACGATCTTGTCCGTATAACCGGCCAGCGGCGAGGTGTCGCTGGCAATAAAATGCTCCCCCGATCCGACACCCACGACCAGCGGGCTGCCAACTTTGGCCGCAATGAGGCAGTCCGGATAGTCGCGGAAAATGATGGCCAGACCGTAGGTTCCTTGAAGCTGGCTCAGCGTGGCCTGGACCGCTTCGACGAGCGGTGAAAATCGTCCCAATCCAGGCACGGAGTTGCCGTTGTTTTTGTGCGACGATTGTGTCTTCAAGCAACTGGCAATCAGATGGGCGATCACTTCGCTGTCGGTCGCGCTGCGGAAGACGTACCCTTGCTCTTCGAGTTTTTCCCGCAGCGTGGCGAAATTCTCGATCACGCCGTTGTGAACAATGGCCAAAACCTCATTGCCGCCGACATGCGGATGGGCGTTCACATCCGTAGCGGGCCCATGGGTTGCCCAGCGTGTATGGCCGATTCCCGTCGAGCCGTCGAGCGGCGACTGGCTGACGCGGCTTGCCAACTCGTCAATCCGACCAACCGTCTTGGTCAGCGAAAAGTGACCTTCGCCGTCGATGGTGGCCACGCCCGAACTGTCGTAGCCGCGATATTCAAGGCGCCGCAGCCCGGGCAGCAGGACGTCAACCGCCTGACGATAACCGATATAGCCAACAATGCCGCACATCAGCAGACACTCCCTTTGGGCCAATCAAGCCGGAATTGGAGGGGGCGTAAACCACCGCAGCGCCCCGACGTCAGATCGCGCGAGCCCGCTTCAACAATGCGGTGCTCTACAAAACAACGAACAACGTGCATCCTCTTGTCCAGGAATCGGACATCGCCACAGCGTCGAGGAAATCTGAGTTGATCAGGGAAAATGTAACGTCTGATCGTACCACGGATTCGGACCCGACCCAACGCGAATTGCCAGATGTGGCCGGTCCTCTGCCGGTCCTTCCGGGCTGCGTTTCTCCGCCACAAGGTGGCAGCTTGCGGCAAGGTGTGGAATCCTCTCGTTGGCTTCACTTTTCGTCCCACCGCGCCAGCGGCGCTGCAAGGCGACGTTTCTCTATCTTACCACCCAGCTTGAATTTGGTGGCAGTTAGCCGTTTTTCCCAAGGTCGCTCAACCGGGCGGATCGGCAACTCCGGCAAAAGCGCACTGATCTGGCTCCGACGACCGACATTCGCTATGACATTCCGCTTCCCCCCGCGACACGGAGAACGGTTATGCTCGAGAAGGCCAAGAAAGATCGTCCCTCGACCAGCCAGATTGTGATTCCCGCCCGATTGGCATCCACGCGGCTGCCGAAGAAGCTGCTGCTTTGCGAGACGGGCAAGCCGCTGATTCAGCATACTTACGAGGCCGCCTGTCGCGCGCGGCGCCCCCGCGGTGTGATCGTGGCGACCGATCACGAGGAGATCGCCCTCGCCGTGGAAAGTTTCGGGGGTCGCGTGGTCATGACCGACGCGGATCTTACGAGCGGAACCGACCGCGTGGCTCAAGCCGCTTTGGGGCTCGACGACATCGACCTCATTGTCAACGTGCAAGGCGACGAACCTGAACTCTCCGCGGATTCGATTGATCGCGTAATCGAATTGTTGGAAAGCGAACCCGATGCGGTGATGTCGACGCTTGCCACGCCGGTGCGAACACGAACGACGCTCGAGAATCCGGCCTGTGTCAAGGTGGTGCTCGACAATCGCCGTCGCGCGCTGTACTTCAGCCGCAGCCCGATCCCGCATCCGCGTCAGTGGGACGACTCGCTACTCGAGGAAGCACGGCCGCCGTTTTTGTTGCATCTGGGGATTTATGCTTACCGCCGCGAGTTTCTGCTGCGGCTGGCCAACATGCCGCCATCGCGACTGGAACGGATCGAAAAGCTCGAACAGCTTCGCGTGATCGAAGCGGGTCACGCCATCGCGGTTGGCATTGTGGACGAACCTTCGATCGGCATTGATACGCCGGGGGAGTACCAAGCTTTCGTCGCACGTGTTCGTGCGGCACATCCCACCGCGGCGCCTTTTGCGCCGCACGCGGCCATTCCCACACCCCCGCCGATGGTGACCTAGCCGCCCGGTTCGCGGCACGCCCGGCTCATTTCGGCGACTCACATCGAGCGGCGGTCGGTGCCGCTTGAACGCGAAGGCCGCATGACAGGGCGTAAGGTCTTCAGTATACTTTTCGTCTCGTTCAGATCCGATTCGATGAACCGCCTGTCCCCGCCGTATTTGCACGAGACCGAGGGTGACAGAAAATGTTTCATGATGTTGATTCGGGCAGGCGGGATGCCACGGCGGAGTGGACGAAAATCGTCGCCTGCTCGGCGAGCGGTCGCTTAGCGAAAAATTGCTGTCCGAGATCCAAACCAAAAAGGAAGCCTCCGCGATGGCCGCAATCGAAATCGCTCCGGGAAAGACACGCCTCGGCTGGATCGGCACCGGCGTGATGGGGTCGAGCATGTGCGGGCACCTGCTCGACAAGGGGTTTTCGGCGACGGTTTTCAACCGCACGAAGGCCCGGGCACAGCCCTTGCTCGACAAAGGGGCCCGGTGGGCCGATTCTCCCGCTTTGGTGGCGAAGGCCGCGGACGTCGTATTCACCATTGTCGGCTTTCCTGGCGACGTGCGACAGGTCGTGCTCGGCGATGACGGCGTGCTGGGGGCGTCGAAGCCGGGCAACATCCTGGTCGACATGACCACGAGTGAGCCCTCCTTGGCAGTCGAGATTGCTGAAAAAGCGACTGGTCGCGGGGTGACGGCAATCGACGCGCCGGTTTCGGGCGGCGACGTCGGTGCCCGCGAAGCGCGACTTTCGATCATGATCGGCGGAGATCGGGCAACGGTCGAGGCCTTACGTCCTTGCTGGGAAGCCATGGGCCAAACCATCGTGCATCAGGGCGGCCCCGGCGCCGGACAGCATACGAAGATGGTCAATCAAATTCTGATCGCCACGAACATGATCGGCGTTTGCGAAGCGCTGCTCTACGGCCACCAAGCGGGGCTTGATCTCGAAACCGTGATGAAATCCGTCGCTTCAGGAGCCGCGGGCAGTTGGTCATTGTCGAACCTGGGACCGCGGATCATTGACAATAACTTCGATCCCGGCTTTTTCGTCGAACATTTCATCAAGGATATGGGCATCGCGCTGGCCGAATCGAAGCGCATGGGGCTCGCCATGCCGGGGCTGGCACTGGCGCACCAGCTTTACCTGGCTCTGGCAGCACAGGGACACGCCCGTGATGGAACTCAGGCGTTGGAACTCGCGCTGGCGCGGTTATCCAACATCGACTGGAAACAGCGTTAGCCGCTCTTGTTAGGCCGCCCGAGTTTTTCGACGAAGTTTTTCGTCTGTCCGGGCAAAGACCGCCGCACGAGGGCGGAAATGTGACTTGCCCGCTTGCCCGGGTGTAGCCGGCTGGTCCGTTGTCGCCCAAGTCGAATCTGTTAAACTCCACGGCGTTTTCCGGTTCGGCGCGGGTGCCCTGGCTTTCTTGCGCCGCAAATCCACCTTTTCGCCAAGGACCGCTTGTCCATGAGACGCACACTGGTTGCCGGCAACTGGAAAATGAACCTGGATCGCGCCGCGTCGTCCGCTTTGGCCGCTGCGGTGGCCACCGGTGCCAAATCGCTCCGGCAGGTCGAGCTGGCGGTTTGCCCGCCGCTAGTCTATCTCGATGCGGTCGGAAAGTCGCTGTCGGGGTCGCCGGTCGGTCTGGGGGCTCAGAATATGTATCATGAGCCGCAAGGGGCATTTACCGGCGAAATCAGCGCCGGCATGTTGCTTGATCTTGGGTGCCGCTGGGTGATTCTCGGTCACAGCGAACGGCGGCATATCCTGGGCGAAACCGATCGCCAAATCAACGTCAAGGTTCATGCGGCGCTGAACGCGGCGCTCGGCACACAGACGCTGTCCCCGATCGTTTGCGTCGGCGAGTTGCTAGAAGATCGAAAGTCGGGCCGGACGCGGGATGTGATCCATGCTCAACTCGACGGCTCATTGGCCGGTTTGTCCGCCGCGCAGATGTCGCGAATCGTCGTCGCCTATGAGCCGGTCTGGGCCATTGGAACGGGCGAGGTCGCCACGCCCGAACAGGCCGAGGAAGTTCATGCCGATCTTCGCAAATTCGT
>Ga0114931_10001818_pt1 | contig 27107 bp, 26 predicted proteins | sample 2SBtaG_FD_89579 | JGI IMG/M metagenome (GOLD analysis project Ga0114931, IMG submission 89579) | Deep subsurface microbial communities from Kolumbo volcano to uncover new lineages of life (NeLLi) - 2SBTROV14_V59a metaG | ecosystem: Environmental > Aquatic > Marine > Volcanic | place: Kolumbo... | reverse complement strand
TGCGCAGCACTTTTCCGGGCGCACTGCTTTTGACCGGAATAAATCCCTTTGGTGCAGTTGGGTTTTGCGAGGGAAAAGCAAAAATCTCTACTTTGCCGGTGATTCCGGTTACTTTTCCGGGTTCCAAACTATTGGCGAGCGATATGGCCCGTTCGATGTTGCAGCGATTCCAATTGGCGCCTACATGCCGCGCTGGTTCATGGCTCCCGTGCATGTCGATCCGCAGCAGGCCGTGCAGGTTTTCCTGGATGTGAAAGCAAAAAATTTTATCCCGATTCATTGGGGTACTTTTGATTTGGCGGACGAGGCGCTTGATGCGCCGCCAAAAGAACTTTTGGCAGAAATTAATAAAAGGAAACTCGATACCGCCAGTTTTTGGATTCTAAAGCATGGAGAAACAAAAATTATTTAATTGTTGCTATGCAGGTATCGCAAAAAAGCAAAACGATTATGGGCAAAACTATTAATGAATTGTTTTGCCCCAAATAGTCTTGCCATAGTCGTTGAATTTAATTTAAGGCAAGTGCAAAATTATCATTCCGCATTTGTTGTCTCAAGACGTAATTAAAACTAAAATGACTTTTCGCTAAAATTATTTGACAAGGGTTTTTCATGAAAAAAGTTGCAGGAAATTGGAAGGTGTGGGTGGGGATTATTATCAGTCTGGGATTTATGTTTTTAGCTTTTCGTAAAGTTGACTTTGTACAGATGTGGAGCGCTTTCAAGTCAGCAGATTATTGGTGGTTTATCCCTGCGCTGATCATTCTGTTCGCCAGTCATTTTATGAGGACGATCAGATGGCGTTATCTTTTGCTGCCGGTAAAAAAAGTTGAAACCGGCGTGTTGTTTTCATCTCTGATGATCGGCTATATGGCCAACATATTTCTGCCTGCTCATTTGGGCGAGTTTTTGCGAGCTTTTATGGTAGGGAAAAAGCGCCAGGTGCCCGCCAGTGCCGTATTCGGTACAATCGTTATTGAAAGAATTATTGATGTTTTTACGCTGTTGGCGCTGATGGCCCTGACAATGGTTGTTTTCCCTTCATTTCCCGACTGGGTACGGAAAAGCGGTTACATCAGCTTTGCGGCAATTGGAGGGTTACTCATCCTGCTTGTTATGATGAAAAAATATCGTGAACAAAGTTTAAAAATTACTGAATGGGTAAGCAACCCCCTTCCGAAAAAATTACGTACAAAAATTATTGGTTTGTTGCACTCTTTTCTGGATGGTATCGTGCCGTTGGAAAACTGGAAGCATTATTCAATTGTCGTGATTTTATCAATTCTGATTTGGGCCTGTTATGGAGCGATTTTCCTAATTTCAATCCATGCATTTAATTTTGATCATTTATATGCTCTCCCGTGGACTGCTTCTTTGGTTCTTCTCGTTATTACCACCATCAGTATTCTCGTTCCTTCTTCTCCCGGCTATGTTGGAACATATCATTATCTCTGCGTCCTTTCACTCGGTCTTTTTCATGTTCCCAAAAGTCCGGCATTATCATTTGCCTTTGTGGTGCACGGTATTAGTTTTCTGCCCATTTTATTGCTTGGATTAATTTTATTGTCCGTAGAAGGAATGAGTTTTAAAAGTCTGCAAAAAAACCAGACAATGGAAAAAGAGAATGTCGGCAGAACTGAAAACACTCTGCAGCGTGTACCCCAGGTTGCCGAATGAACCCGGCTGGCCTGATACTGTCGCGGATGAATAATTTTTTCTGTTGATTTCTGCGCCTGTTGCGGAGGATTTTTTTAGAAGGACTTTCTCAGTTTGACTTCCCGGTTATAAGTATGAATGACATCTTCATGGCTGAGTATGCCAATGATGCGATTTTCGTCGCGCATATCAACAACAGGAATTTGTCCGTATTCGGATTCGACGAATTTTTTAAGCGCGCTGCGCAAACTTTCTGCAGGGGTGACCGTCTCGGGGTTGGTCATAAAATCGCGGGCGATTAAAAACTTGCTCATTTCATTTTCAAACAGTACGGAACGGACGTTTTTCAAAGAAATGATCCCCACAATTTCATCTTTTTCATTGACAACCGGAAAATAGTTTTCTTCCCTTTCGGCAACAAGTTGCTGAAATTCCATTAGCGTCATATTTTCTTTGACCCGCGGGACTGAATTGGTCGGTTTGTAAGCCTGCTCGACATTCAGTTTGTCAAGGACATCAATGGTAAAATCTCCCAGATTCGCCGGAGAGTCGGCCATTGTCGGTACTTGTTTTTCGTAAATAGTTATACGCGAATTCGCAATAAAAGCGGTCGATGAACTGAGCATCATGGGAACGAGGAGGTGATAGCCGCCGGTCATTTCGCTGACCATGATCATCGAAGAAATGGGCACTTTGGCAGCACCGGCAAAAAATGCGCCCATGCCAACGAGGACAAATGCCGTAGGATTATTGATGACATTCGGCAAAAGGTTTTCCACTATCTGGCCGAAAGCGCCGCCGAGCATACCGCCGATAAAAAGGGACGGCGCGAAAACACCGCCGGAACCTCCGGAGCTGATTGTAAACGAAGTTGCAAAAATTTTCAAAAGGGCGGCAATCAGCATAAATTTAATTGTCAGGTTGCCGTTCATTGCGTCTTGTAAATAGCCATAGCCGGAAGCTAAAATGTGGGGGGCAAAAATTCCGACGATACCGATGAGCAGGCCGCCGATGGCCGGTCTGAAATGTGGTTTGATCGGAATGCGGTGAAAAAAATTGTCACGCAAACCGTAAAATATTTTAATGTAAAACACACCCACCAGAGCGCATACTAATCCGAGTAGCGCATAAAACAAAAGTTCAATAGGATTATGAAAAGCGAAACTCGGTGTTTTAAAAAGTAATCCCCAGCCAAATTTGGAGGCAAAAATAGAATAGGCGACAATTGAAGAGACAAGTGCCGGGATAAGCGCCTTGGCTTCGAAATCGCGTTTGTAAAGCACTTCGACGGCGAACAACGCACCGCCAAGTGGTGAACGGAAAATTGCACCAATACCACCGGCAGTTCCGGCGATGACAAGAATTCGCCGTTCTTCATCGGAAAGGTGAAGCAAACTGGCGAGATAGGAACCGAACCCCGCACCGATCTGGGCAATCGGACCTTCTCGTCCGGCACTACCGCCTGTACCAATAGTAATAATGGAAGAGACGGTTTTTATGAATGGAACGCGTTTGCGAATAAATCCTTTTTTATGATGGAAAGCTTCGATAACGGCATCCGTGCCGTGGCCTTCTGTTTCCGGCGCCCATGTGAAAACAATAATTCCCGAAATAAGACCACCGACCATTGGAACGAGTGCCAATGCCCACCAGCGAATGGGCCCGCCTAATGGCTCATAGCCGCTTAATTCACCGCTTGGTTCCGGTGGGAAAAAATTGCATAATTGATGTAACGAAAAGTGGGTCAGCCAATTTAAGAGTGTGAAAAAAAGAATTGCTCCGAGGCCTGAAACGACGCCGACCATCATGCTCGTCACAAAAAGACGGCCCGTAGGACGTATAGCAATTCGATTAAAAATCTGTGTGATTTTTTGGAAATTTGACATGGATTTTATAGGAGGAAAATAAAACGGGCCAAGGGCCCGAAATTTTAGTTTTCAGCATCCTCGAGAATTTTGCGAACTTCGATAGGTGATTTCGCTTTGAGAAGACTTTTACGAACTTTATCATCGTGCAACAATTTGGAAAGCCGCGCCAGCACTTTGAGGTATTCTCCCACAGCTTTGAGCGGTGTCCCCAACAAAAAAATAAGTTGAACCGGTTGACCATCTTCTGAGTTGAATTCAATCCCTTCCTTCAGGCGCGTTACTGCGATAACGATTTCCTTGACATTTTGAGTACGAGCATGAGGCAAGGCAACACCCTTTCCTATGCCTGTGCTACCCAGACTTTCCCGCTGAAGGACTTCATCTAAAAATTTTTTAGGGTCGGAAATTGCTTTGCTTTCGTACATTAAATTTACAATCCCGGCAATTGCGTCCTCTTTATCTTTTGCTTCTATATCAAGAAATATTAAGCTGTCTCGTAAATAATTTACAAGCCTCAAAAATTCTTCCTCCGATAACCGTTGTAACAAATTCAATTTGTTTTATATCAAAAAAAAGACAGCACAGTCACTGTGGCTGTCAATTACTAGTACAACAAAATTAGATTTTTGCAAGAATGAAATTTAGTGATTCATTGATTAAATGTCAATATATTTTACTCTATCTTAAAAAGGTCATTTTCTTCGTCCGGACAAAATTTTGTCCTTCCATTTTATAAAAATAAATGCCGCTCGGAAGCAGATCTCCATTGTCGTTTGTGCCATCCCAATTCAAATGATATTCACCTGCCTGATAATTTCCTGCCAGTAAATGTTTTACTTTTTCGCCAAGCAAGTTCAGGATTGAAATTTTGATGTCTCCTGCCCTTGCCAGAGTAAAAGAAATTGTCGTCGAGGGATTAAACGGATTCGGATAATTTTGCTCTAATGTGTAATGATCCGGTTGAATCTGATGATCTTTTTCTTCTATGCCGGTCGGTGCACCCACCAGACTTTCGAGCACGAGCTTCATTGCTCTGACATCATATTCGACATTTGTGTATTGAAAAACGCCGTTTTGATCAATGATAAAATCTCGCGGATAGGGTGATACTCTGCCATCCAGTCTGTACAACGTATTATGGAGAACGCCTCCTTCATCATGAATAATCGGGAACGTTACGCGCTGCTGCGCAACAAATTGCTGAATAACAGGAATGGGTTCATTGGAAGCACCAATTACGACCACGCCTTTATCTTTAAATGGCTGCCAAATTGCAGTTTCCAAGTCCGAAAACTCCGGAGCACATACAGGTCACCAGGATGCAAAAAGCGCCAGGACAACCACTTTTCCTTTCAATTGACTCAGGGACATCGTTCCGCTGCCGTTGGCGAGGATCGGCAGTGTAAAATCTGCGGCCGGCTTGCCCACAGCAACACTTCGCCTGGTGTTTCCTTCAAGTGTGATCAGCAGTGATGATTCATCCGGGTCATTGCTTGCTATTTGTAACGTGCCGCCTCCGGTTGTGGAAGAAGCGGAATAGATCACATCCACAAGTGCCTTTTCCCCAAATAAAAGTCTCGACGGCTGTGGCTCGACCGTGAAATCCGAACTTGTAATCCCGAAAGCCTGGATATTCAGCGGATTTTTACCATTATTTTCTATGCCAAGTTGCAGCGTGTCGGACTCGCCAATTTCCAGTTGTTTGAATTTGAGCAGTCGGGCTGATACATCGATGTCCGGATCATTGATTTCGCCGTACTTGAACACCCGCAGGATTTGCCATTCGGCGGAATAAAAATGATCTCCGTCCGGCCAACCCACGGCCATCACACGGCCGCCGGTATTCTTATAACCAACCAGATCAAGCGAGCTTCCTGTCCATTCAATGACTTCCACGCGGTTCCAGGCCGATGTGGCAATTAAATTTCCATTCAGCGCAATCCTCGAAGCAAACCCCGCTGTTTTATGATTGGCAATAAATTTCGGATCGGATGATGACGTGACGTCAAAAACGTCCACACCTGCTGCGCCAACGGCGAGGAAAACATGTCCATCCGCAAAGCGCACATCTCTGGCGCTGCCTGAGGTCGGCACGCTGGCCATCACATAGGGAACAGCGATCTCATCAATATTGACGATTTTTAAACCGCCTTCGCCATCGGCAACATAAATTCGATTCCCATGGATTGCCAGTGACCAGGCATTTTGGGTAAGAACCTGGGAATAAAACCGAGGAGAGCTTGGCTCGCTAATATCATAGATCAGCAGACCATGCGAGTGAGATGCAAAGACTGCATAGTTCTTTGTCATTTCCACATCCTCAACCGAAATGCTGCCTTCCTTCAGGTTGGGGATGAGGTCGTTATTGGGATTATGAGTTGTAAGCAGTAGCGGCTGTGTTTTTTTACGGATATTATATATTGCAAAACCCTCTTCTCTGGATGTACCGATGGCAATATTGTTTGTCATATCCCAATTATACGTTCGGCCAAAATTTGCTGTACCGGGACGCATGCCTGCCAGAGAACGAGGGGCTTGCGGATCAGAGATATCAAATAGTACCGCTCCACCAAGTCCGGCCGGAATAATCATGTGGTTCTGATAAATTTTTACATCCAGCAGTTCAAAATTTGGCGGCGTCATACTTTTTACAAGAGTCAGATTTTTTGAAAAAGCTGTACTTGCGAAAAGCATAAACAATAGTAATAATTTTGCAGGATTTTTCATATTTACCTCTGATTTGTTTTTCCATCTTTTTGAAAGTCTTGCATCTGCTTTATTCAATACCGTTTGAAAGGGGAGAGTTCCTTGAAACAGTTCACTGAAAGAAAAAGTGCAGCAATTTACTGCACTTTTAGATTCATCTTCTCTACGGCCGAGCTGTAAAAATATGCTTTACAAAACTTAAAATTTCTTGTAGCTTGTTTTATTTTTTTTTATCTTCTTTTAATAATTCAATCTCAAAGACATTTCTTTAGAAAGAGAATTTTAAAAATGAAAGCACCTAATATTCTGACACTCATCCGAATTGGTCTCTCCCCTCTTTTTATCGTTTTTTTTATGATCAATAATTTCTGGTCGCTGCTTGTTTGTATCGGATTGTTTGCAATTCTGGAAATAACAGATTTGCTGGATGGTCGTATCGCCAGAAAATACGGTCAGATCACGGACTTTGGTAAATTGATGGATCCCTATGCGGATAGTATTGCGAGATTCACAATTTTTCTCAGTTTCCTTAGCGCCGATCTTGCACCTCTATGGGTCATCGCTATCTTTTTCTATCGCGATGTTTTGGTTTCAGTCATTCGGGTTTTTTCTATTAAAGAGGGCGTTGTTGTTGCGGCTAGAAAGAGTGGAAAAACAAAGGCGTGGGTGCAAGCTCTGGGTATCTCGCTTGTGCTTCTTCTTTTGCTGTTGCAGAAAACAAATGTTTACACCGATCCCTTGACGGTATTCCATATTCAACTGACTGCGATTATTATTTTTCTCGCAGCACTGGTTACGCTTTGGTCGGCTATTGATTATTGGAACGGAAACAAAGCCGTCGTTTTGGATGCGATGCGGATGAAAAAAGTTTCCTGATCAGTTCAAAGCTTGTGAAGCATTTTTCGATTAATCTGCAAACTTTTGGAAATATCTTCTACCCTGATTTTACCGTGGCCTGCCGCGAACGGCTTTACGAGAACATCATTTTTCAACCATTTCCAGGTGTCAAGTCCCATTGCGATTTTACCGGGAATGAACGCCGCGGCCAGTTGAACTAAAACTGCAAGTCCTGCTCCCGAGCAAAAAGCGGAACTGAAAACCGGCGTTACTCCGAGGCTATGAGTTCTCTTTATGAGCTGAACAGTTTTTTCTATTCCGCCGAGAACGCCGGGTTTAATGATAAACGATTTTACTCCTCTGGGAATATTTGTATTTCCAAAATCAAACTGAAGGAGCGTTTCGTCCATCGCAACCGGAATTTTTGTTTCCCGGAAGAATTCTCCCGCCCCGCCAAAATCTTTTAGCGGTTCTTCAATGTATTCAATATTTTGATCGGCTATGGATTTGCCAAATTGAACAGCTTCTACGAACGTCCATGCTCGATTGGCGTCGAGACGGAGCGCTGTTTTGTCGCCAATTATCTTGCGCACCTTTTTCACAATTTGAATTTCCCGCCCCATATCTTTTGCGCCGACTTTAAGCTTGACCGTTTGATAGCCTTCATCCACAAGTGTTTTTGCCGCTATCAGAATCTCTTTTTCAGTTCCGGCAAGCAGCCCGTTGATGTAAACTGTTTTCTGCGGAGATTGGCTGAGGAGATGGGCTAATGATATCTTTTCTCCGGCTGAAAAAAGATTTAAAACGGCCATCTCTATTCCGAAACGAACGGAAGGCGGCGGTGACAGTGGCGCCAGCAATTCTTCAAATACGCCGCTTAATTTTCGGCATTCGCGGGGGAACTGTATCTGTAAAATATGATGCCTGTTTTTTTGCAGCCACAAAAGAGCATCGCGTACATTTTCTTTGTGCAGTCCCGGAAAAGGAGAGATTTCGCCATATCCAGAATTTCCCTGATCATCCGTTAAACAAATCATCAGCCCGGAACGTTTTGTCAAAGTAATATTTTTTAGCTGCAAAAGTCGGGCGAGGGGGAGTTCAAATTTATAAATTTTCAGGTCGGTCGGTCTCATAAAATCCAGCCGAGAGAAAATATGAGGCTGTAGAAGAATAATAGTTTTCCGGTCTGCGCCAATACCTGGTTGAAAATCGATCCGGGTTCATTCCGATAAATTGTTTTGATTAAAGGCAGGGCAAAGAAAAAGACGATGGAAGAAGCCAGTGCGTAAATGTGCCGTGTTGTTAGAAAATAAAGTATAACCGGAACGAGACATGCAAAGAACATGCTGAAAAGGTATTCCGCGCGGGCAAAATTTTTACCCCAACGTACGGCCAGCGTTTTCTTTCCCGCTTTTCGGTCGTTATTTATGTCGCGTAAATTATTGACTGTCAGAATGGCTGTGGAAAAAAGGCCGGGTGCGATGCCGGAAATGATTACCAGCGGATTTATTGACAGGGCCTGGACATAATAGGTTCCACCGACGGCTACGAGGCCGAAAAAAATCAAAACAAAAATATCTCCCAGTCCGATATAGCCCAATGGAAAAGGGCCTGCGGTGTAAAGGATACCGGCTGTGATGGAAAAAATACCGATGATCAGCACCGGCCATCCGCCGCGGAAAAGGAGATAGACTCCAGCCACTGCAGCCAGGGAATAGGCCAGTATAAAAGCCCATTTCATTTCCTGCGGACGAACCAACCCGGCCTGGGTTGCGCGAGTCGGGCCGAGCCGTTCGCCCTCGTCCGCGCCTTTCATATAATCAAAGTAATCATTGGAAAGATTTGCACCGATTTGGATCATCACAGCGGCGAATGCGGCCAGAAGTGCGGATAGCCAATGCACCTTACCGTCGCCAAAGGCCATGGCCGTGCCGATGATAACCGGAGATACAGCAGCCCACAGCGTTTTGGGCCGACTCGCTAAAATCCAGACTTTAAATTTGGAATCCGACATTTTCACCTCTTGATAATTTTTCATTCTTTTTGGAAACTCGAGACTTTCGGTTTGTTCTCCTCACGGCTGTCTCGGGAATTTGCCAAAATCCGGTTTTCGTTTTTCCAGAAAAGAATTACGTCCTTCCTGCGCTTCATCGGACATGTAAAAAAGCATTGTTGCGCAGCCGGCCAGTTCCTGCAATCCCGCCTGTCCATCGCAATCTGCGTTCAGCGCCGCTTTAAGGCAGCGAATGGCAGTGGGCGAGTTGGCCAGAATTTCCCGGCACCACTGCACGGTTTCTTCTTCCAGCTTTTCCAGCGGAACCACGGTATTGATCAGTCCCATTTCCAGTGCCTGCTGCGCATTGTACTGGCGGCAAAGAAACCAGATTTCCCGTGCTTTTTTTTGCCCTACGATGCGCGCCATGTAGCTAGCGCCGTAACCTCCGTCAAACGAACCGACTTTGGGACCGGTTTGGCCGAAAACGGCATTATCCGCAGCGATTGTTAAATCACACAAAAGATGCAGAACATGACCGCCGCCGATAGCATAACCGGCAACCATAGCGATGACCGGTTTGGGTGATGTCCTGATTTGACGCTGAAAGTCAAGAACATTCAGCCGGTTCACACCTCCTTCGTCCTTATAGCCTGAATCACCGCGTACCTTTTGATCCCCACCCGAACAAAAGGCCTTTTCACCCTCGCCGGTCAAAATGATAACGCCGATTTGAGGGTCCTCAACAGCATCGACAAAAGCTCTGGACATTTCCGTTACAGTCAGAGGCCGAAAGGCATTTCGAACGTGGGGACGGTTGATCGTGATTTTAGCCATTCCTTCGGCTTTATGATATTTTATATCTGTAAATGGTGCGGCTTCCCGCCAGTCAACGACACTCATATTAACTCTCCATTGTTAAAATTTCCAGTGAATAATTTTCCGGGTTTTCAAAATGAATATTATGCCCACAATTTTTGATTATTTTGAGTTGTGCATTTTCAATTTTTTCCTTCATCCGCGAGCCAATGTCAATAAATTTCTTGTCGAGTCCACCGGCAAGAATGAGAGTGGGCGTTTGCAATGTGCCCAATTTTTCCCACAATGACGGCTGCGCTCCGCTACCCATGAATCGAAGCGAGTTGGCCAGTCCCCTGGGATCATTTTGCAGACGTAAGGAAAAAATATTTTGAAAACGCGGATGGCGTTTCAAAGATTCAAAGAGCGGCTGGTCATACCATTTTTGCAAAAATTCATTGAACGGCAAATGCTCCAATTTCAGCGCCAGCATTTCATCGCGTTTTCGGCGGGCCAGGCGATCAGCTTCGGATGTCAATCCGGGCGAAGCGGACTCGAGCACGAGCCGGTTAAAACGATGCGGAAAATGCAGTGCCAGATAGAGCGCTAAACGCCCGCCCATAGAATAGCCAACCAGGGTACACTTTTTCACGCGCTCGCGATCCAGAATATTCAAAACGTGTTCTGCGGTTGCGGGCATGGAATAAGAATATCGCCCTGGTAAAACTTTTGTTTTGCCATGTCCTGGCAAATCAACAGCCAGACAGTGAAAATACTTGCCTATCTTTTCGAATACCGTTTGCCAATCCGCAGTGGATCCCATAAAGCCGTGCAGAAAGAGAGCGGGGGATTCGTCCTTTTTTCCGCGCCATTCAAAATGCAGGAGATTCGAATGCATTAAAAGTTACGTTCCTTCCAGGGCGGTCCTGATTTGCCGCTGAAGTCGTTTGTGAAAATCAATGTTTTCATCTTTATGTGTCCGCACTTCTATGAGTGTTGTTCTCTCATTTTCAACGGCTTGCCGATAAACATGGGTGAAATCGTCTGTATTCTCTGGTGCAAAGTAGGGTATTTTAAAAAGATCGGCAGCGTTTTTAAAATTGAGATCATGGGGTGTTTCAAAATAATCAAAGACATCTTTGAATTCTGCAATAGGCAGAAATGAAAAAATGCCGCCGCCCCGGTTGTTGATGAGAACGATGACCAGCGGCTGAGAGTTTTTTTGCAAAAGGGCAAGGGAATTGAGATCGTGTAAAAAGGCAAGATCGCCAATGAGCAATGTCGTGGGACGTTCCAGGCCTGCGGCAAATCCCGCAGCGCTGGCAACAAGACCGTCGATGCCGCTCGCGCCGCGGTTTGTTCCCACGGGAACCCGGCTTCCCCCGGGGTCGGCGTACATGTCCATGTCGCGGATCGGCATACTATTGCCGAGAAAAAGAGCGTGATCGTGCGGAATGTTTTGAGAAATGATCCGTGCCACAGCAGGTTCTGAGATGCTTTTATTTTTGTTGAGAAATGCTGCAACGATATTTTCAACGAGACGGGATTTTTGCTCTGCCGGGGAATAGTTTTTCGGTTTATCCTGGTTGGGTATATGCTCCGAAATACTGTCGCAGAAAGCAGGAATGTCCGCCTCAATCCTGAGATCAACAAGATGCGCCGGATCATGGCGAAAGGGGTGATCCGCAATGTGGATGTATTTTATTCCGGCGTTCGCTTCGGCGAATTGCAAAAAACGTTTTGACGTCATTCGACCGCCAATATGCAGGATCGTGTCGGGCTTAAAAGCGGCTTTAAATTTATCAGATAAAAGCAATTGATCAAATGAGGCAATGATATTTGCATTACCCAGGCGCAAACCGGATGCAATATCCGCAAAAACCGGCCAGTTCAGTTTTTGTGCCAGACGAGAAATAGCATATTGCTCCCGTAAACAGTGGAGCCTGCCTACAACAAGCAGTCCCCGTTTTGAATTTTTCACTGTGGCAATTGTTTCTTCCAGAGGCTCGATGTCCGGCATTGAGCGAGGCAGCGAATATTTCGTATACCGTTTGGCATTTTCACGCCAGGTTTTCAGTCCCCCTAAATATTTTTCCCCAATAGATTCCGGCGACGGAGCAAGCGGCTCTCTGAACATGAAATTGAGATGAACTGGCCCGACCGGTGAACGCAGCATCCTGTAAACCGCCTGATCGACGGTCGTCAAAACCATTTGTGGGGGAATTTTTTCATCGGGCGTCGGGAAATCAAATTGCCAGCGGAGATAATTTGCAAACATGCCGAGCTGGCGGATCGTTTGGTTGGCGCCGGTTTCGCGCAGTTCCGGTGGACGGTCGGCAGAGAGGACGAGGAGCGGCACACCATCCATTGACGCTTCCACCACGGCCGGATAATAGTTGGCAACCGCGGTGCCGGAGGTGGCAATGACAGCAGCGGGTCTTCCGGTCGCACGTCCGTAACCCAGCGCATGAAATCCCGCACCGCGTTCATCAGTGCAGATCAGTTTTTCAACTTTTGGATTCCGTGCTGCGGCAACCGTCAACGGCGTGGAGCGGGAACCGGGGGAAATGCAAAAATAGGTCACACCGTTTCTGACTAATTCCTCCACGAGCAAAGATGCCCACAAAGCGTTCAAGTTTTCAGCATGAAGCGTCATCCGTTTTGAACAGTTTTGTAAAGTTTAAAATTTTATTTTCGTTTTCTTCCCATTCTTTTTTGGGATTTGAACCTTGCACAATTTCCGATTCTGCAAATAAGGAAAGCGAGTTTCCGAAAACCAACGCGGAACGAATGGCCACAGCAAATTCGGAGGCTTTATTGCTGACCCAGCCCACAGGTCCTGCATACCAGCCGCGATCAAAAGGCTCCATTTCGGCGATGTAGCTCATAGATTCATCGCGGGGAAAACCACCAACAGCCGGTGTGGGATGCAGCCGCGCCAATATTTCGCCATCGCTGACACCGTTGCTCAAATGGCCATTGAAGAGCGTGTGCAAATGCTGGACATTGGGCAGCTTGAGCAATTGTTCTTTGGCAAGGATGCTGATGGAATCGCAAAAGGGCTCGATACTGGACTTGACCATGTCGCTGACCCAGCGGTGTTCGCGCAAATCCTTCTCGCTTTGCAAGAGTTCATCGCCAAGAATTCTATCCATTCTTTCATCGCTGCCGCGCAAACGGGTTCCGGCGACCGCTTCGCTGAAAACATCGCTGTTGTCACGTCGGTAAAGTCTTTCAGGCGTGATGCCGAGAAAAGCAGAACGTGAATTCCTTTGAAAACAGAAATGAAAACTGTGAGGACTGGTTGTGGACAGAATTTTGAACAGCGAAACAGGATCGATGGCTTGGGAAAATTGCAAAACCGATTTGCGCGCAAGGACAATTTTTTGCAAACCTTGATCCTTAAATAAATCCAGGGCACGAACTACATTGTTTTTCCATTCCTGCCAATCCGGAAAATCACGCCGCGATTTGCAATCGGGTAGTTCCTGCGAACTTGCCCACTTAAATTTCAATCTCTCAATTTCCGATTGCAACTCTTTCAAAAAGCGTTGTGAATTTTCTTTAGACGGAACAGTGAAATTGCAGGCAAACCAGGACTGAACCCCGTCGTGGAATATTTCAAATTTCGGGATAATGAAACGAAAAGTTGAGAATTGTTGCCACTCGGCAGATGGGGGTTGCGATGAGTCAAAACGTATCCCGCCGTAAAAACGAAGCTCGGGATGAGAAGCAGTCAGGACGTTTTGCATTTGCGCGAACAGTGCGGGAAAGGCAATCGGAAAGTCACCGGAAACATCATGAACGCTGCCCACACCTGCCATCGCGAACCGGTGATCGCGGCCGGACCAGTATGTTTTAATTTCAAAATTTTGCTGTTGCAGCCAGTTTAGCAAATCGATTGTACCAAGCGCTGTTTGGATGCGCCAGATATGACCTTGTCGGGAATAGTTTTCTTCCCGGGAAAAAAAAGAATGAAATTGTTGTAAAAGTTTTTCGGTTATTTGTTTTTCGTTTCGCAGCATATCTCGTTTTAACATTACAATGGAATCAAAATATTTCGCTAAATTATTTTTTATCACCCAAATAAAGAGTTGCAATGCCGAAGGTTAAAGGCATTGCTTTCACATTTACAAAACCGGATTGCTCGAGTAATCGGCAAAATGGTTCTCCATACGGAAAAGATTCTACGGATTTGTTAAGATAATTATAGGCGTTTCGATCACCGGAGAGCATTCCGCCGATTTCAGGCAGGACGTGTCGAAAATAGAATAAATATGCTTTTTGAAAAAATTTGTTTTCAGGCAGAGAAAATTCTAAAACAAGAGCCCGTCCATCCGGTTTCAACACTTTATTCATTTCATTCAGGCATCTTTCAATTTTAACGACATTGCGTATACCAAACGCCATTGTCACGACATCAAAATGATTTTCCTTTACGGGAATATGCAGCGCATCACCGGGCAGTAACAAAATTTTTGACAAAGCGCCTTTTGCCTGGACCTTTCTTCTGCCAATTTCCAGCATTCCCGTTGCCATGTCCAGGCCGATCGCAATATGTATATTTTGCACTTGTTTTTCAATAGTGAGCAATACATCTGCTGTTCCTGTTGCCAAATCAAGAATATTCAGCCCCTGTCTTTTAGGGATAAAGCGGGCAAGTTTTTTCCTCCAGGCCACGTCCCTTCGCAAGGAGAGCAGGCGATTGAGAAAATCATAGCGCTTTGCGATTTTATCGAACATGCGCCACACGCCGATTTTAGACGGGGCGCTTTTGTTATTTCTTTGTACAGTCATTGCTCAATGTAATAAAATTAATTATTGGATTCAAATAGTTTGATTCTAATGGTAAAATTGTTAATTTTAACAAAAGGTATGAGATTGAAAAAGGATAATTTCCCGCCTGTCTAAATGAAAAAAATACGCATTTTGTGTTCACTTTACACTGGAGGTTTGTAATGAACAGAAGAAGGTTTTTGACGAGCAGTTTAGTTTCCGGGATTGCAGCATTGACTACCGCCGGGCTGGCCGGGAGCGCAACCAAAGCTCGGGCAACTACTCAGGGCAAATTCAAACTAAAATACGCGCCGCCATTTGGCATGTTTAAGGAAAGCGCCGGTAACGACCCCATTGACCAGATCAAATTTGCGGATGAAATGGGATTCAGAGCAGTATTTGATAACGGCATTATGAAAAAGCCGGTCGCGCTTCAGGAAAAAATTGCAAACGAATTATCCAAACGAAACATGGACCTTGGCCCGTTTGTGCTTTATGCGGATTTCAAAGTGAAGTCTTTTGTAACGCGGGATAAAGAAATCCGTGATATGTTGATTCACAAGATGAAAGAAGGCGTTGAAACAGCCAAACGCATCAATGCCAAATGGGCGCTGGTTGTACCCGGTCATTTTGACGAAGGCCTTGAACCGGCTTACCAAACAGCGAATGTGATAGAAAATTTGAAATACTGTGCCGGAGTGTTGGAGCCGTCTGGCCTCATCATGGTGATCGAGCCGCTGAATGCGTGGACAAATCACCCCGGCTTGTTTTTAACAAAGATTCCCCAGGCCTACGAAATTTGTCGCGCCGTTAACAGCCCCAGTTGCAAAATCGTCGACGATCTTTACCACCAACAAATTACAGAGGGAAACCTGATTCCGAACATTGACATGGCTTACAGTGAAATTGCGGCTTTTCATCTGGGTGACAATCCGGGAAGAAAAGAACCGGGGACGGGTGAAATAAATTACAAGAATATCTTTAAACACATTCACGCAAAAGGCTACGACGGCGTTTTGTGCATGGAGCATGGAAAGAGCAAAAAGGGTAAGGAGGGCGAGCTTGCTGTGATTGAAGCTTACAGAGCGTGCGATGCGTACCAATAAATCCGTCTTAGAACTTGACAAAGGTACGATATTTTAATATATTCATTTTCATTTTGCATAAACATTATGATACCAGCGATGCCGAAGGATAAATTACGCGTGCAGGGCATGATTTTTCATGCCTATCACGGACTTGAACACGACGAGATACGAAACGGCCAGAGATTTGAAGTCGATCTTGAAATGGCCTTTGATGCTTCGAAAGCTGCCAAATCAGATCAATTGAGAGATACGATTGATGTCCGGCAGGTTTATGAAAAAGTTCGGGAGGTCGTCGTTAACAAACGTTTTTACCTGATCGAAGCGGTCAGCCAGAATATTGCTGATCTCATTTTTCAGGAATTTGCAGTTGATGAAGTAACCGTTAGGGTCAGGAAACCGTTCGCTCCGTTGGGTGGACTGGCAAATGGTACTGAGGTCGAGATTACGAGAAAGAGAGCGGACAAAGCGTAAATGGCACGCGTTTTTTTAGGTCTCGGTTCCAATGTCGGTGACCGTCTGCAGTATTTGCGTCAGGCTGTCGATTTTATTGTAAACACACCCGGTCTTGCATTTGTAAATATATCTGCTGTTTATGAAACCGAACCGGTTGGTTACTCTGAACAGGCTGATTTTTTAAACACCGTAGCGGAACTAAACTTAAAAATGGCTCCTGAGGATCTTTTGTCTGAATTACAAAAGATCGAACGAGTGCTGGGCAGAGAGCGGGAAATCAGGTGGGGTCCGCGGACAATTGATATCGACATACTGGCGATAGATGCGTTATATTACAACAGTCCCCGGCTAAAGGTGCCACACCCGGAACTTGCGAATCGTTTGTTCGTTTTGCAGCCATTCGATGATATTGCAGCAGATTATCCTGTTTTTGCGCTGGGAGAGACGGTTCATCGGTTATTGGAAATGACGGCTGATAGAAGCGCAATCAAATTTTACATGTCCTCACAAGCATTATTGAACCAACTCAAAGAGGTTTGACGTGTCTGTGCCTGATTATATTTGTATTGAAGGTGTTATTGGAGTGGGCAAAACAAGCCTTGCGACCATGTTGGGAGAATACCTTGATGCACGTGTCGTTTATGAACGTCCCGAGGAAAATCCTTTTCTGGAAGATTTTTACAATGACCCCCCTCGTTTCGCTTTTCAGACGCAGTTGTTTTTCCTGCTCAGCCGCTACAAGCAGCAGGAGGAAAATGTACAGACCGATCTGTTTCACAAGACACTCATTTCCGATTATTTGTTCGCCAAGGACCGGATATTTGCACATTTGAATCTTGAAGACAGAGAATTGTTTCTATATGACCGCGTGGCCTCCTTGCTCGAACAGAACATCACCAAACCCGATCTGGTCGTCTATTTGCAATCGACTCCTGAAAAATTGATGCAGAATATAAAAAAACGCGGACGTTCGTATGAAAGAGATGTTTCTATGGAATATATCCGTTCCCTCAATGAAGCATACAACCGTTTTTTCTTTCACTATACGGACACTCCTCTGCTGGTCGTCAACAGCACTTTGATGGATTTCGTTAATGTGAAGCAGGATTTTGAAGAACTGGTCAACCAGATCATGCGTCCCCATTCCGGTATTGAATACTATTCCCCTGGTGAGTAATTTAAATATTTTATAAAATGATTGCTTATTTACCTCAGCAAAAACCCAATTAATTTCCCTAATTTAAGAACTTGTACACGCCTTGTCATTCAGTAAGAATCTTGTTGGCCGGACGAATAAATAATAGAGATTCCAATTCCGGCGTTTTCCCGACAAGATTCCTCCAATGACACGCCGGGTTCAATTATATTTCTATTTGCTCTTTAATACAGGAAATTCCTTTGCCTTTTTCATGCGGTTTTATTCTGCTTATGGTAAATTTGCTGAGTTAATGAAACAATCATTTTTATAATAATTGAATGGTGCCCGGCGTCAACTCATTACTTGCTTTGTCACCTTCTTCTTTGCTTGCTTCTATAGCCCTTTTCTTAATCTCATGATATAACTCCAAGAGATTGTTGTATGTTTACCATTGTCAATTATTTAAATTCTCCATTGTTTTTAAAATAATTAATAGTTAAATTTCCAAGTCTAAACATCCGTTTGTCATGTTTTATTGTGAGGATACCACGATGAATTTTTTTCGAGTCATACTTATTGGATTGCTGGCCTTTTGGGCCGTGAAGCTTTTCGGCAATCTTTTAGGGGGCGGCAAGCAGCAGGAAAAAGTGCACGGGAAATCCCATTCAAAGCCGATTGACCTGTCCAAAGAAGACGTCGAGGATATTGATTTTAAAGAGAAAAAAGACTGATTTGTTCAGATGAAAATTTTCTTCAGAATATTTAGATACCTGCGCCCCTACTGGTTGACCCTCGCCGGCTCTATTCTTTGTATTGTCTTTTTCACGACTTTTAACAGTGCTTCCCTTGTTTCAATTATGCCGTTTTTGAAAACTCTTTTTCAACCTCAGAGCACAGAACAGGTCGTTGCTCCTGTTTCCGCGGTGCCGAATCCTGCTGATCTCGTGAGTGATGCCATCCCGTCCGGATTCGATAAATGGCGGATTGAAGCAAAAAATGAGATTTACGGCCTTTTGCTGAGCGGCAACCGACTGTCGGCTTTGCACAGGATTTGTATCGTCATTATTCTTCTTATCTTTTTGAAAAATATATTTGCCTATCTTCAGGCGTACCTCATGGCAAAGGTTGAACAAAGTATTATTCGTGATCTTCGCGATGATCTGTACAAGCACATCAATGAGCTGTCACTCAGCTATTTCCATCGAACCCGTACAGGCCAAATTATCTCCCGTATCACCAACGATGTCAATCTTGTCAATGGCGGCGTCTCTGCCAGTTTCGTAACGCTCATTAAAAATCCGTTGATGATTCTTTTCTCTCTTGGTCTTGCCGTCATTCTGAGCTGGAAGTTGACTTTGATTGCTCTTGTCGTTGCACCGTTCAGTATGGGGATTATTGGCTGGATCGGCTTGAAACTGCGTAAGCAGAGCGCCATTTCCCAGGCAAAAATGGCGGATGTCACGTCCGTGCTTCAGGAAACAATTTCCGGTGTTCGCGTGGTGAAAGCCTTTGCCATGGAGCATTTTGAGGTCAAAAAGTTTATGGCGGAAACGCAGCACTATTTTAGGACTTTGCTGAAAATTACCAGAATTCGCAATTTGGCCTCACCGCTGACCGAGTTTTTAGGCACAACCGTTGCCGTGGGGATTCTGTGGTTTGGCGGACAGGAGGTTTTGCAGGGCCGGATGCTGGCGCCCGAAGAATTTATTCTTTTCTTGCTGGTGATTTTTTCGATTATGCAGCCGGTAAAGGAATTGTCCAGTGTGAACAATCGCATCCAGGAAGCGCTGGCAGCCGGTGAGCGGATTTTTCAGGTTCTTGATCTGGAACCTGAAATACAAAACGCGCCGAATGCGCAGAGAATAGAAAAGTTCCGCAATGATCTGGAATTCCGTAATGTATCTTTCAGTTATAACAAACATGACGTTGTGCTGCAAGATATTTCAGTAAAAGTAAAAAAAGGTGAAATTCTGGCCATTGTGGGACCGAGCGGCGCGGGCAAATCCACCTTTGTTGATCTCATTCCCCGGTTTTACGATCCCACGAAAGGCCATATTTTTGTTGATGGAAATGATATTCGTCGGATTGAAATAAAATCCCTGCGTCGGCTTATGGGGATTGTTACTCAGGAGACCATTCTCTTTAATGATACAGTGCGAAACAACATCGCTTACGGTCTGTTGGATCGCCCCCTTGAAGAAGTGGTTGCAGCCGCTAAAGTGGCCAACGCACATGCTTTTCTTAAAGAACTACCCCAGGGCTATGATACGAATATTGGCGAGCGGGGCGTAACATTGTCTGGCGGACAAAGGCAGCGGCTGGCGATTGCGCGTGCAGTGCTGAAAAATCCGCCAATCTTAATTTTGGATGAAGCAACCTCTTCGCTGGACACAGAATCCGAACTTTTGGTGCAGCAAGCCATTGAACGACTGATGGAAAATCGCACATCTTTTGTTATCGCCCACCGGCTTTCAACGATTTTAAACGCAGACCGGATTATCGTCCTCGATAATGGCCGAATTGTTCAGCAGGGCACGCACAAGGAACTTTTGGCGCAAGAGGGGCTTTACAAAAAACTCTACAACATGCAATTTCGATTGTAAGGAATTCAGGTGAAACAGGGATACAAAAATCTCGATTATTATTTAGAGCGGACAACTTTTTTCTCCATGATTGTTTTTACTGCAGCCATGCCATTTACGATTGCCTTGACGCAAATCAGTCTGTCCGTTGCGCTCCTCGCATGGTTGGGGCGGATCCTTGTCACTCACTCGGTGCGACTGCGGCGCCTTTCACTTGAATGGGCTTTTTTAGCTTACATTGCTGCTGAAATTATTGCTTTGGTCTTTTCCACAAATGTACCTCAATCATTTATTTTTTTAAAACGCTTGCTGCTCATTCCAATCGTTTACCTTTTTGCATTGAATGTTTTGCAAAAAAAACAATTGAACCTTCTGGCAACCATTTTCATCTTTTCCGTAACGCTTTATTCGCTCTCCGGCATCGTTTCATTTTTTCTCCATCCCTCTCTTCGCGTGCGTCATATCCAGAATTCAATGACCGCCGGCGGTATCACAATGATTGCCGCTCTGGTCACTTTTGCTTTTGCTGCGTTTGATAATGAAAACAAAAAACGATGGCTCTGGTTTTTCTTTGGCTTGATTAATACGTCCTGCCTGGTACTGACCTCGACGCGCGGCTCCTGGCTGGGATTTTTCATTGGCCTTTTGTTTATCGTCTATTTTGCTAACCGAAAACTTTTTATCGCCATCCCCTTGCTTGTTGCTGCATTTGTTTTTTTGGGCCCGCAAGAATTTTCCGGTCGCGTTAAACACATTTTTGACCCGACATGGCGCACAAATGCCAAACGCATATTTTGGTGGAGCGTTGGTTTGAAGATTTACAAAGATCATCCCATCGTGGGGATCGGCGATGTAAGCACCACGGAAATGTTCAAAAAGTACGCACCGCCGGGAACGAAAGAACTGGCGGGACACATGCACAATAATTTTGTTCATATTGCCGTAACACTGGGTACCGTAGGACTTTTGGCTTTTATTTATATGATGCTGCAAGTGTTTCTGGTTCTGCTCAAACAATTTCTGCATACAAGACCGGCAAGGGGACCAACATTATCCTGGGCCGCAGCAGCTGTGGCAATTTTTATTGCATTTAATTTTAACGGCCTTTTTGAATGGAATTTTGGTGATGCCGAAATCATCACAATGATCTGGTTTGTAACCGGTGGGGCGCTGGCAATTCCCAACTTACCCAATGAAACGCTTGCGCCCCCAAAGGAAAAAATGAAATGAGCGTCCATAGTATCAATTCGGGGATGAATAAAGATAGCAGTAGCGTTTCGGCTCAGGCTGAAAAATACCGCAAAGAATTGGAGCAGTATCGAAAAGAGCACGAGCGCCTCAAACTTTTATTTCATGTCACACGAAATATTTCCAAAGAACTTGTGCTCGATCGTTTGTTGATGCTCATTATGGATGAAGTTAAAAATGTTTTGAATTGCGATCGTTGCACTGTCTTTGTTATCGATAACGAGAAAAATGAATTATGGGCACGCGTGGCACATGGAGAAAAAGAAATCCGTTTTCCCAGCCACATGGGAATAGCCGGACATGTGGCAATGACCGGCGAAGTGCTGAACATTCCCGATGCCTACGCAGATCCCAGGTTCAATCGAAATATTGACAAAAAAACAGGGTATCGAACGCGGAATATTTTGACTGCTCCTATGCGGAATAAGCTGGGAGAGCGTATCGGCGTTTTTCAAGCGTTGAATAAATTCAGCGGCCCGTTCACCGGTGACGATGAGGAGTTGCTGGACACGATATCCGTGATCGCAGCAACGCAGATTGAAAACGCCCAGCTTTATGAAGAACAAAAAAAGACCTTTGAAAGTTTTATTGAGACCCTTGCAAGCACCATTGACGCGCGCGATCCAATGACGGCCGGCCATTCAAAACGAATTGCCCTTTACGCTGATGCCGTCGCACAAGTGGTCAAAATGAGCCCGCAGGAACGTGAGGTTCTACGCACTGCGGCGCTTTTACATGATTACGGAAAAATCGCTGTAAGAGAAGCCATTCTCACCAAAGAAGGCAGGCTGACAGAGGATGAGTACAATCATATCAAAAGCCACTCTACCTATACAAAAAATATCCTGGAGAAAATCAATTTTTCCCGCCAACTCCGGGACGTGCCGTTGATCGCTTCTTCCCATCATGAAAGAATAGATGGCCGGGGCTACCCTGACGGCCTTGTCGCAGATGCCATTCCAAAATTGGGGCGAATTCTCGCTATCGTCGATGTGTTTGATGCCCTGACTTCGAAGCGCCATTATCGCGACAGAATGGAATTCCGACAAGTGCTTAATATTTTGACTGATGGCTCGGGGACGCACTTTGATGAGTTTTATCTTGCTGCTTTTAAAAAAATCAAGCTCGATGTTTTGGTACGGATTTTAGAAGACGATCATTTTGAAAAACTGTCTGCAAGTGACCTCGTCTATTTGAGCGAGTTCAACCTTACACATCTTGTCAGTGCAATGGAAGAAAACGGCCTGCAACAATCCCGACAAAAAGTATGCAAAGTTTTTAATCATTATTATTCGAGAATGTATTTATGGGAACAAGGTTATGAAGAAAATGATAAGCACGAATAACGCGCCACAAGCTTTGGGACCGTATAGTCAGGCGATTTCTCTGGGGAAGAACAATCTCGTTTTTACGGCTGGCCAGCTTGGCATCGACCCCGGCAGCGGGAGTTTTGTTGAGGGCGGCATTAAAGCGCAGACCCGGCAGGCCCTGGAAAATATTCAGGCTGTGCTCCAGGCCGCGGGCAGCGATCTTGCACACACCGTAAAAACAACCGTGTTTTTAAAGGATCTGGATGATTTTGCCGCGATGAATGAAATTTATGCCGACTATTTCAAAACGGCACCACCCGCGCGTTCGGCGGTACAAGTCGCACGATTGCCCAAAGATGGTCTGATCGAAATTGAAGCCATTGCTTTGGTGGTCAATGATTAAGCTGCGGGTGCTGACATTTCTGCTCGTTTTTGTTTTCCAGCTTTCAGTTCTGATACACGCAGGTTTTGTCTTCGCACAGAAACCCGATTCAGCAAACGTAGAGACCATTACTCAGCCTGACAGTGCAACCGCGGATAGCAGTAAAACAAAATCCCCGCGTGGTGCTATGCTTCGATCTATCTTTGTTCCCGGCTGGGGTCAATTCTATAACGGCAAGTGGTTCAAAGGCGTCCTCATCGCCGGGACGGAAATCGGACTTGTGGCCAATGCTATTATACAAAATCAATATGCGGTCCATTCAACGACACTGCTGGAAAAAGAGTTTTACGTGAACAATCGTAATCTTTCATTTTGGTGGCTGGCCGGCGCCATCCTCTACAGCGCCGTGGATGCGTATGTGGATGCGCAACTCTATCATTTCGACGAAAGCCCGGATTTGAGTGTTCATTTTATGCCTGTGGATAGCGCGGCATTGAGCGGAGAAAAGGTGTGGGCTTTGTCGCTGACATTTAGATTTTAAGTACTCGTTTACTACCTTTGCTGTTCCTTTTTTATATCTCAGAACAAGGATTAAGGATTTACGATTTTAAAAGTATTCTTGATTTAATGACTTTTTTTCATACACGATTCCTTCCTAAATCAAAAATCGTTAATCTTTATTCGTAAATCTTTTTTTGTTCACATAACAATAAAAATGGAGGTGAACTGGTACGATTTTAATATATGAAGGACTTTTTCGCTAAAGATTCAAAAACAGCAAAGCTTAGGGACGTGAATTAATTAACTTGACCGAGCGCACTGAAACAACTCTTTTAAAAACAAGGCTTGATAAAATGCAAATGGCCAAGTTATTTAATTCACAGTCCTTAATTACTCAAATTGGAAATGAGATCTTGCGGTGATTTTATTCATTTAGCGTCAAGATTAAAATAAATTTTGAGGAGTTGGGGATATGAGCAAAACAATTCGATCATTGCCGGATGATTATACCGCTTTGTTGGCGGAAGTCAAGGAGCGGGTTCGCTCTGCCCAGTATGAGGCACTCAAAGCGGTTAATAAGGAATTGATTGCCCTGTACTGGGATATTGGCAGGATGATTGTCAGCCGACAGGGAAGTGGGTCATGGGGAAAGTCCGTTGTACAACTACTCGCAACAGATTTACAGCATGAATTTCCCGGCATCAGGGGGTTCTCTGTTCAAAACTTGTGGTATATGCGGCAGTTTTACCTCGAATATCAAGGTAATAAAAAACTCCAACCACTGGTTGGAGAAATCAGTTGGGCGAAAAATTTGCAGATAATGTCTCGCTGCAAAGACCCGCTCGAACGCGAATTCTACATCCGCATGACCAAAAAGTTCGGCTGGACCAAGAATGTACTGATTCATCAGATCGAAAACCAGAGTTACGAGAAAACTTTGCTTGGCCAGACCAACTTTGATAAAACCCTGACGCCGAAGCAAAGAGCGCAGGCGAAACTGGCCGTAAAGGACGAGTACACTTTTTACCTTCCCCGGAAAAAATTGCCAAACTGCCGTAAGATGTGGAATAACCCTATGCCGGATTTCCTCAAAAGCCCGATGAATGGAAAAAACGCCGTATGACCAAGTATGAACTAGATAGTCTGATCTCCCTTGGTGAGGGTTTTACGACCGAATTCAAACGATCCGGTACAGCGAACATAGGTCGGGAACTTCCCGCGGACGCCCTTCGCGAGGCACTGGTTAATGCCATTGCTCACCGGGATTATCGTTCCACGGCCAACGTACAGGTACACATTTATCAAGATCGGCTGGAAATAATCAGCCCGGGTGGCTTACCCGCGGGAATGCGCAAACAGGATCTGGGGCGAAGGAGTGTGCCTCGCAATCCTTTGCTCTTTGGAATTCTTTATCGCATGGGCCTTGTGGAACAGGTCGGCAGTGGTATTAATCGTATGCGACAATTGTGTGCAGAGCATGGCGTGCCTGAACCGGAAATTGATACAGACGATGCCTGGGTGACACTGACCTTTCAGCGCAAAATCGAAAAAGTCACAGGGGAAGTTACAGGGGAAGTTACAGGGGAAGTTACAGGGGAAGTTACAGGGGAAGTTACAGGGGAAGTCCAGGCTCTATTGCAGAAGCTCAGGGGAATGATGACGCGACAAGAGTTGCAGAATTCGCTGGGATTGAAAAGTGAAGAAAATTTTAGAAAACGCTATCTTGTCCCTGCTCTTGATGCCGGTTTAGTTAAAATGACCATCCCTGACAGGCCGCATAGCAGCAAGCAGAAATACCGGTTGACTGAGAAAGGACAAAGAATCCTCGATTCTTTGCATAGAGGTGGAACATGAAGGGCAACCATTTCGCAGAAAATACACTTACAAACGAAACTCTGAAATTTATTCGTTCAACCAGGAGGAACATTTGACGTCATCATTACAAGAACGGGATAAATGGGGATCAAAGGTAGGATTTATTCTGGCAGCAGCAGGTTCGGCAATCGGCCTGGGTAATATTTGGCGGTTTCCGTATGTCACGGGACAAAACGGCGGCGCTGCATTTGTTCTGTTGTACATCATTTTTGTTGTCGTCATTGGATTACCGGTGATGGTTGCCGAGTTGACTATAGGCCGGACAACCGAACGCGATACGGTTGGTGCTTTTGCAAAACTGGCGCCCAAGTCGCTTTGGACTTTGGTGGGTATGCTTGGCGTTGCCACGGGTGTGGGCATCCTTTCCTATTATGCTGTCATTGCCGGATGGACTGTCGGCTATTTTGTCAAAACGCTAGGCGGATCATTTTCGCATTTAATGACGGCGGAAACGTCGGTAAACATTTTTACTCATTTTGTGAGCAATCCGGCTGCCGCCATAGGATTGCTTTTCGTCTTCATTTTGTTAACGGCTTTTGTGGTTATCGGCGGCGTTTCCAGCGGTATTGAACGCTGGGCTAAAATTTTAATGCCGGTTCTGTTTGTCCTTTTGCTTCTTTTGACTTTGCGTTCCGTTACTCTGCCCGGAGCAAGTAAGGGTTTGGCATTCTACCTCAAGCCTGATTTTTCCAAAATAACCGTAGGCGCGGCGGGTAAGGCACTCGGCCAGGCATTGTTCTCCCTCAGCCTCGGTATGGGGGCAATGATCACTTACGGGAGCTACCTTTCAAAAAAAGAGAATCTGGTCATCGCGGGAAGTTACGTCGCATTTTTTGATACACTCATTGCTATCATTGCCGGGTTGATGACATTCCCGGCTCTGTTTGCAATGGGCCTGGATCCTGCCGGTGGCCCCGGCCTGGTTTTTGTCGTCATCCCGACTATCTTTGCAAAAATGCCGGGCGGCGATTTCTTTGGCGCCGGATTCTTTCTCCTTCTCTCTGTTGCAGCGCTTACCTCAACGATTTCATTGCTGGAAGTGCCGGTTGCCTACCTTGTCGACGAATGGAAATGGACGCGCAAAAAAGCAGTGCTCATCATGTCGGCGCTATCATTTATGCTGGGCATACCTTCTGCTCTTTCCAATGGCGCTTCAAGTTGGTTGTCGAAAATTCCGGGAATTGGTACAGGTTTTTTGGATCTGGCAAATATCATTCTTGGGAATTATTCACTTACATTGGGCGCTTTGCTTATTTCAGTTTTTATTGGCTACAAGTGGGGAATTAAAGCAGCGATAGCTCAAAATGAAAAGGAAGGAAATGTTTTCTATTTTAAAAAGGTATGGGCTTTTTTAATTAGATTTGTCTGTCCCATTGCAATAATGTTAATTTTTGTGTATATTATCTGGACAAAAAATTATTTCTGATCTACAGCGAATGAAATAATAAAAGAGAAACCGTAGTATCCTTTCAATAATTGATGGTAATGAAGATGCGACGCACTTTCGTTGAAGCGATCACATCAAATTTCCCAATTACTCGCAAATTTGAGATCAAGTGCGTCGCATCTTTCCCCTACATTATTGAAAAGATACAAACCGTAACTATTTGGAAAAAATTATGACCAGACAAGAAGCTTATGACCTGGCAAAACCCCGATTTTCCAATAAAAATTTGTTCAAACATGTGCTGGCAGTTGAAGCAGTAATGCGCGAGTTGGCAGAACATTTTGACCGGGATGTTGAAGAGTGGGGTTTGGTGGGATTGCTGCACGATCTGGATTATGAAGAGACGGCAAAAACGCCGGAAAAGCACACTCTGGTTACAGAAGAACTGCTAAAAGAATATAATCTTCGCCCGGAGATCATTCACGCGATAAAGTGCCATAACAATTTAG
>Ga0114931_10001817_pt1 | contig 27108 bp, 25 predicted proteins | sample 2SBtaG_FD_89579 | JGI IMG/M metagenome (GOLD analysis project Ga0114931, IMG submission 89579) | Deep subsurface microbial communities from Kolumbo volcano to uncover new lineages of life (NeLLi) - 2SBTROV14_V59a metaG | ecosystem: Environmental > Aquatic > Marine > Volcanic | place: Kolumbo... | reverse complement strand
TGGATGCTGGTGCCTTCCAGAACCAGAACCATGCCGAAAAAGCCCACCGGATTGATGCGATTGATAAAATCATAGGCATAGGCGACCATAAATTCGGTCGCCGGCAGCGGCGCGCCGGCGCGCACCGCCGGCGCATCCCCGCCAGCATTGCGGATATCATCGAGAATCCAGGCCTCATGGCCTTTTTCCTCGGCGATATAGTGGTCCAGCGCCTCGACCAGCCAGGCCTTGTGCGGTGGCAGTTTGGCCTTGGCAAGCTCCATCAGGGGCACGGTGTGCTTCACATGGTGATAGGCTTCACCGAGATAGGCGAGATAAGTCTCGCGCGAAATGCGCCCGGCCAGACCATCCCTGATCTGCGGGGTGGCGTAAAGATGCTCGCGCTCTGCCTTGCTCTCGGCGACAAGGCGGTTGAAAAAAGATATCTCCCCGCCGGCGGGGCGGTATGTTTTCTCAATCATGGTTTTATAGGCCTCCTGAATGATTGAACGGCGCGGCCGTCCGGTGCCGGTAAGCTGGCCGTTGTGACAGGTAAAGGGAGCAACCTGGCGCCAGTGACGGATTTGGGCATAGGACGGCAGATCGGCATTGGCCGTCACCACGGCGCGCGCCAGATCCTGAGCCGAAACCGCCGCCCCGGCTGGAACCAGAAGCGCCATCAGGGCCGGTTCGGCGTCGCCGAAGACAACCGCCTGGCCTATCGCCGGCTGTGACAACAGCGCGCCCTCGACCCATTCCGGGGCGATATTGCGCCCCTGTGTGGTGATGATCATGTTCTTCTTGCGCCCGGTGATGGTGAGCTGTCCGTGCTCATCGATATGGCCGAGATCACTGGTGCGAAAGGAGCGCTCGGGCGCCGGCCCGCCGACATAGCCAAGAAAAGGCGCCCGGGCGAGAACGATCTCACCGTCTTTATCAAGAAAAAGAGCAAGATGGGGCAGAACGCGCCCGACACTGCCCGGGCGGTTGCACGCCGGCGTGTTGAGGGCAACCACCGAGGCGGCCTCGCTCAGGCCATAGCCCTGAAAGACGGGAAGTCCCCACCGGGCCGCCTCGTCCAGAAGACCGGGCGGCAGCGCCGAGCCGCCGACCGCAACCAGTTTAAGCGCCGCCGGGCGCGCCATGCCGGCGCTCAACGCCGCCAGCACACCACGGAGAATTTCCGGCACCAGAATGGCGCTGGTCGCCCCGGTTTCGTGCAGGAGGGCTACCAGACGGGCCACCTCGGGCGGTTGGCCGGGAGCAAAGCCGATCGCCGCCTGGCCGCGCACGTGATAGTGCCCTCCCGCCAGCAGGGTGGTGTAAAGACCGGCGACATTTTCCAGCAGAACAGCCAGCGGCAGAACGGCGAAATGAGTTCCGGCATAGTCCGCGCCAATGACCGCCAGCAGCGATTGCGCCACCTGTTCCATCGCCGCCTGTGACAGGCAGACGCCTTTGGGCTGGCTGGTCGTGCCGGAGGTATAGGTGATCTTCGCCGTCTCGGCGGGCAGGCTCCGGGGGGCATTGTCCAGGGCCCGGAGATAAAGCAGCCTCCCGGCGACGCGAAAGGGAGCGAGCGGCGCTCCTGCATCGGGTGCGCGATCACCGATCAAAACCCCGGCTCCGGCATCGGCCAGCGCGTGGCGGCGCTGCTTAGGGCTGAAAAAGGGCGGCAGCGGCAGGCTCGGCCGGCCCAGATGGGCCAAGGCCAGATCGATGACGACCCAGGCCGGGCCGTTGTCAAGGGCCAGAGCGACCGGCGTCTCGCCCGGGCACGAGGCGGCAAGGAGCGACGCGGTCTGCGTCACCGCCCGGGCCAGTTCCCGACAGGAAAGACATGTTTCGCCATCGCTGACGGCCGGTGCATCCGGCTGCTGGTCACCGCGGCGAAAAACGGCCGCCAGAACTCCTTCCGTCATTGTGGGCTTTCCACGGGCGTGTTCTCCACGGGATAGTGAAGCTGCGAAAAAAGCCCATCCAGCCCGCCGTTGTGCGCGGCCGGTAAATAGCGCTCAATGCGGGCAAAGCAGGCGGCAATGCCGCCGGCGAGAATTTGCGGGTCCGAGGCATAATAGCGCCCCCAGGAACGTCCCTCGTCGGGCAGCAAGCGGCGGTCGGCGGCGCCCAGCTCCAGGGGCGAGACCCCCATGAACCTGAAGGCCCGGCGCAATGCCCTGGTCGCCGTCACCGCGGCATGACTATACCCCTGCTGCCTGAGATAGGCAGCCAGGGTGACATAAAGAAAGATCGAGGCGCCCTGGCCATCCGAGGCGAGGTTGCCAATCTCGACAATCTTTTCCCGGGCAACCGTGCGGCCCAGCGCCTTGCCGAGCATGGTTTCGATTGCCGCCGGAAGATAGTGTTCCAGATACAGCGGCTCATCCGCCGCGCCCCGGAAGCCCACGGCAGCGAGGGTTCGCCCTTCGTGGTCGTGGACACTCATCAGGGTCGGATAATGATTTTTGATGCTCGAGCCATAGTGACAGGCATAGGCCTGTTCGATAAAACGTTCGACCCGCCGCCGCCGGGGACGAAACCGCTGGGTGATCGAGATAATCTGCGGCGCTGGCCGGATCGGCGAGCACATGCGCCGGGTGTCGAGAAACAGGCTCCCGCGGACAATGTTTTCAGTCATCAAGGCAACTTCCAGCACACTATTCCCCTTGCTTGCTGAGGCACATAAACAGGTGGGGCATCACGGCCCGCACATCCCTTGGGACGCCGCCATGCGCACACCACCCCACCCCAAGGTTTTAACGGGGGGAACAGATTTTCAGTATTTCAAAGGTCGTATGGCCTGATGGCAAGGAAGCGGGCGCCAGAGGAGCGGGCGCCAGAGAGGGGATCAGGCCTGATGCCTTTTGGGCCGGATCCGGGTGACGAAGACTTCGGTTTGTTCCTGCAATTGCCCGGCCAGACCCTCCAGCGCGCTGGCCGCCTCAAAGACCTCACCGGCGGATTCTCCGGTCGTATTGACGGCGGCGGCGATGCGGCGCACATCCGTGGTCGCAAGCTCGGTCGCCGCTGATGCGCTCTCCACATTACAGACAATGTCATGGGTGGCGGCGTTTTGTTCGTCGACCGCCGCGGCGATGGCCGTGGTGCCGGCGTTGATATCGTCGATGATCTTGGTGATGGCGGCGATGGCGGCGACCGCCTCATCCGTGGCCTCCTGAATGGCGGCAACCTTGAGCTGGATCTCCTCCGCCGCCTTGCCCGACTGGCTGGCGAGATTTTTGACCTCATTGGCCACCACGGCAAAGCCCTTGCCGGCCTCGCCGGCGCGGGCCGCTTCAATGGTCGCGTTCAGGGCAAGAAGATTGGTCTGTTCGGCAATCTCGGAAATGACGGCCAGCACGGAGCCAATTTCCTTGGCGCGATCCGAGAGCGTGCGAACCCGGTCTGTGATCGACCCGGCCTCATCAACCGCCTGCTGGGTGATCGCCCGGGACTGACCCACCTGCCCGGCGATTTGCGCGGTCTTGGTGGAAAGCTCCCCGGTCGCGCCGGAGACCGAGCGAATATTATCCGACGCCGTTTGCGCCGCCTCGCCGACGGTGCCGGTGGTCTCGATCCCCTCCCGGGCCCGGGTTTTCAGCTCCTGGGCCGCCGCGATCATCTGACGGGCGGTCGCCGCCACTTTGAGGGCCATCTCCTTGACCCCGGCCTCGAATTCATTGGCCAGGGCATTCAGCATGGTTTCCTGCGCGGCGCGTTCCTCCGATTGCCTGGCATCGCGCTCATGGCGCAGACGCTCGGCATCGGTGCGGGCCTTTTCTGCGTCCTGCGCCGCAACCTCGGCCTGCGCGCGCGCCGCCTCGGCGGCCTTTGCGGCTTCAACCGCCTTGTCCTGCTCCTGCCGGTTGTGCGCAAACAGGCTTTCAATCTGGTAGCTGACCCAGATCAGACCGGCGGTTTCAACCGACAGCGCCATCAGGTGAAAACCGGTGCGCAAAAGCCCGCCGTCTTCGGGCAGCACCAGGTCGGGAGCAACGAGGCGAAAGATAAGGTGATAGGCGACAATGGCGCCCGCTCCCGCCGCCACGGTCTGCCACTCGCAAAAAGCGGCGGTCAGCGCCAGCACCGTGAAAAAATAGATATGAACATCGGCCTGCCAGGGATGGCCCTTGTAGATCCCCACCAGAACGGCGACCATGGCAATTAGCAGAACCGCAATAAGCTGGCGCATGGCCCGGGTCTCTCCCATAACCCGATGGGCCAGCGTCGCGACGGCGGCAATGGCGAGGCACAGACCGGCAGCCATCATGGCGTGCTCGGATCGCGTGAACCAGCCGTGGATCAGGGCGGCGGGAACATGAGCCCATAGAAATAAAAGGGTTATTTTACCAATATCAGACCGCAACTGTGTCAAATCATTACTCATTTGCTGCTTCCCCCGAAAATCGACCACAGGCAGCTTGAATAAAATATAGTGGTTAAGGAAATATTCCCATTTCCGCTTTCCCGGAAGGTGCGACCCCGTGTCGCAGGCACCAGATCACCAAGCGCGCGCCGAAATCACCCCCGTCAGGCGCGCTTGCGCGCCAGTGTCAGCCCATCGCCGACCGGCAGCATGACCAGGTTGATGCGCTCGTCTTCATGGAGCTGATCGTTGAGGGCGCGCAACGCCTCGGTATCGGCTTTGTGGTTGGTCTCATCGGCCACCGCGCCGGACCACAGCACATTGTCAAAGACCAGCAACCCGCCGGGCCGCAGCAGGGTGAGTGCCCGTTCGTAATAAGCCGCATAATTGGTCTTGTCAGCATCGATAAAGGCAAAATCAATTGTCCCGCCCGCACCATCGGCGATCAGGGCATCGAGGGTGTCAAGCGCCGGCGCGAGCCGCAAATCGATCTTGCCCGCCACCCCGGCCTCGGCCCAATATCGCCGGGCGATGGCGGTCCAGTCTTCATCCACATCGCAGGCGATAAGGCGGCCGTCTTCAGGCAGCGCGCGGGCCACCGCCAGGGCGCTGTAGCCGGTGAACACTCCGATCTCGAGACATCTCCTGGCCCCGGTCAACTCGACCAGAAAAGCCATGAACGCGCCCTGGTCAGGCCCGATCTGCATCACCGCAATATCGCCGAGTGTCGCGGTTTCCTCACGCAGCCGGCGCATCACCGCGGGCTCACGCACCGATTTGGCCACCAGATAATCGTAAAGCCGGTCGTCAAGGGTGATATATTTTCCCATGTTCGTCGCTCCTTTGCGCGATTAAATCACTATTGCCCCATTTTCGCCTGATTTCGGACCAACTTGCGCCGCATTGCCGCGCGATAGTCTTGATGTTGGCCTCGTCAGCCCAGTCGTCGCCGCGATGAAAACAACCCCCCAAGCCCCCTTTCATCGTGACGCGGCTGGGCTTTTTCACGGCCGGCGACACTTGACCACCACCTGATTGACCACCACCGACTGGCGCAGTTTTTCGGCAATAATTGCGCTACGCGCGGCATCTATGCCGGCGACATCGATCATCAGATGGATCATCTGTCCACCGGCGACCTTAATCGCCGTCAGCCCTTCCGGCACCACATTATGCGGCGTGAAATACTCCAGAACCCGCGGCAGGCTTGACGGGCCGGCCTCGGCATGGATGGAAAAACGGGTTACGGAATGTTGTGGAGCAAAAGCGCTCATGGCGCATCTCCCAGAAATGACAAAACCTCACGCGAGCCAGCCGCCCCCGATCCCTAAACAAGGACCGGGCCGCTAATTCGCCTGATAAGTCGTTTCTAAAAGATCATTTCCATGGGCCAGACCATGCCGCCGCCCGGCGCTTCTTGTCAAGAGGCAGGGGCGCTCAATCAGCGACAAACGGGTTGCTGCGGCGCTCCTGGCCAAAGCTCGAGACCGGGCCGTGACCTGAAATAAAGGTGACATCATCGCCCAGCGGCCACAGCTTCTGCTTGATCGAACGGATCAGCGTGGCATGGTCGCCACGCGGAAAATCGGTGCGCCCGATCGAGCCCTGAAACAGCACATCGCCAACCAGCGCCAGTTTGTTGGCGGCATTGAAAAACACCACATGGCCCGGCGTATGGCCGGGGCAATGCAGCACCGACAGGCTCTCGCCGCCAATAGTGACCTCATCGCCCTCTTCGAGCCAGCGGTCGGGAGTGAACGAGCGCGCCCCGGCAAAGCCGTATTCCTGGCCCTGGCGGGGAATGCCCTCGATCCAGAACTGGTCCTCGCGCTGCGGCCCCTCGATCGGCACCCCAAGCCGTTCGGCCAGCGCCGCTGCGCCGCCGGCATGGTCGATATGACCATGGGTAATCAGGATTTTCTCGATCCCCACGCCGTGTTCGGCGGCGGCGGCGATGATCTTGTCAATATCCCCGCCAGGGTCAACCACCGCCCCCTTCATGGTTTTTTCGTCCCACAACAAGGCGCAGTTCTGGACAAAGGGAGTGACCGGGATAATAACGGCTTTCATGACAGGACTTTCTCGAATCGACAGGGTCGGGCTTTGATATACCCTATACACCAAATGGCAGCTCGGTTTTTTTGATCACCGTGCGCAGAGCGAAGCCGGAATGCACCCGCGCCACCCCGGGCAGGCGGGTGAGAAGCTCGGAATGCAGACGCTCGTAATCGGCCGCATCGGCAACAATCACCCGCAACAGATAATCCGCCTCGCCCGACATCAAATAGCATTCCATCACTTCCGGCACCCCGGCCACCGCCGCCTCGAAGGCGCGCAGATGTTCGCGTTTCTGCTGCTCGAGGGTGATCTGGATAAACACATTGCCCGGCCGGCCGGCCGCCGCCTGGCTGGCCAGCATGGCATAGCGCTCGATCACCCCGTCCTTCTCGAGCAGCCGCACCCGGCGCAGGCAGGCGGATTCTGACAAGCCCACCCGCTCGGCCAGCGTGACATTGCTCAACCGGCCATCCTGTTGCAGGGCATTGAGGATCGCGCAATCAATCTTATCAAGAGACTTATTCGGCATAGTCCACTTGTAAATATAAATTTATTCACGATTTCTTTTATCATTATGGGTTTTCACGCATGACTTTGCAAGGACATGCGGCCCGCCCGCGCGCTAGAGTCTTTAAAGCAATCAACCCACGGGAGACGGACCATGCGGATCGGCGTGCCCAAGGAAATCAAGGTTCACGAATATCGTGTCGGCCTGGTGCCGGCCAGCGTGCACGAACTGGTCAAGACCGGCCATGAAGTGTTTGTCGAAACCGGGGCCGGGACCGGCATCGGCTTTGGCGATGGCGATTACGCCGCGGCGGGCGCCCAGGTGCTGGGCGATGCAAGCGCAGTGTTTGAAGCCGGTGAAATGATCGTCAAGGTCAAGGAGCCGCAATTGCCCGAATGCGCCCGCTTGCGTCCCGGCCAGATCATTTTCACCTATCTGCATCTTGCCGCTGATCCGGCCCAGGCCGAGGCCCTGATGGCCTCGGGGGCCACCGCCATCGCCTATGAAACAGTCACCGCGCCGGACGGCTCGCTGCCCCTCCTGACCCCGATGAGCGAGGTTGCCGGGCGCATGTCGATCCAGGTTGGCGCCTGGTGCCTGCAAAAAGCAAATGGCGGCGCCGGGGTGCTGCTTGGCGGCGTGCCCGGTGTGCACCCCGGCAAGGTGGTGATCCTGGGCGGCGGGGTGGCCGGCTCCAACGCCGCCGAAATGGCCGTGGGGCTGCAGGCCGAGGTGACGGTGATCGACCGCTCGGTCAAACGGCTGCGCGAATTGCAGAGCCTGTTCGGCAATGCCATCAAGACCGTCTATTCCACCCATCATGCCATCGAGGCCCATGTGCTCGACGCCGATCTGGTGATCGGCTCGGTGCTGATCCCCGGTGACGCCGCGCCCAAGCTGGTCAGCCGCGATATGGTCCGCGATATGCGCGACGGCTCGGCGCTGGTCGATATCGCCATCGACCAGGGCGGCTGTTTCGACACCAGCCGGCCGACCTCCCACGCCCAACCCACCTTTATCGCCGAGGGCGTGGTGCATTATTGCGTCACCAACATGCCCGGCGCGGTGGCCCGCACCGCCACCTTCGCCCTCAACAACGTAACCCTGCCCTTCGTGGCGGCACTGGCCGGCAAGGGCGCGCGCCGGGCGCTGGCCGACGACCCGCATCTGGCCGCCGGACTGAACATCGAGGGCGGCCAGATCGTCCATCCCGCGGTGGCTCACGCCCTGGCCCTGGCAAGCTGAGCGCCACCCATTGCACTTTAGTATGGGCCCCGCGCGCGCAGCGCCCCGGGGGTGACCAGAAGGTCTAATTTCCGCGCCGGTGGACGGCGTGAAATACTCTTGTTTAATTGGTGCCTCTGCGCGCCGGACAATGATTTTTCACACGGAGACGCATCATGCCAATCCCAACCGCCCCCGCCCTGTCTCCCGCCGTCGCCCAATTCGCCGCCACCCCGCGCAAAATGCTGATCGGCGGACAATGGGTCGAGGCCGCCTCGGGCAAGACTTTCGCCACCCTCAATCCGGCGACCGAAGAGACCATCACCCAGGTCGCCGAGGGCGGCGCCGAGGACATCAACCAGGCGGTGGCCGCCGCCCGGCGCGCCTTCGAGGAGCCCGGCTGGGCGCGGATGCGGCCCAATGTCCGCGAACGCCTGCTGCACAAGATCGCCGACCTCATAGAAGATCATGCCGACGAACTGGCCGAGCTGGAAGCGCTGGACAACGGTAAATCGGTCACCATCGCGCGGGTTATCGACGTGGTGGCGGCAATCGAGTGTTTCCGCTATATGGCCGGCTGGCCGACCAAGCTGGAAGGCGCGACCATTCCGCTGTCGGTGCCTTTCGTGCCGGACCAGGAGTTTTTCGCCTATACCCAGCGCGAGGCGGTCGGGGTGGTTGGCCAGATCATTCCGTGGAATTTCCCGCTGCTGATGGCGGCCTGGAAACTGGCCCCGGCGCTGGCCGCCGGCTGCACCATTGTGCTCAAGCCGGCCGAGGAGACGCCGCTGACCGCGCTGCGGCTGGGTGAGCTGATGATCGAGGCCGGGGTACCCGACGGCGTGGTCAACATCGTGCCCGGCTTTGGCGAGACCGCCGGCGCGGCGCTGGCCGCCCATCCGGATGTCGACAAGATCGCCTTTACCGGCTCGACCGAGGTGGGCAAGCTGATCGTCCAGGCGGCCACCGGCAACCTTAAAAAGGTATCGCTCGAACTGGGCGGCAAATCGCCCGCCATCATCATGGCCGACGCCGACATGTCGCTGGCCATCGAAGGCGCAGCCAACGCCATTTTCTTCAACAGCGGCCAAGTGTGCACCGCCGGCTCGCGGCTGTTCATCGAAAAGCCGGTTTATGACCAGGTGATCGAAGGAGTCGCCAATATCGCCGCCAATCTGCCGGTCGGCCCCGGCCTGGCGCCCGAGACGCTGATCGGCCCGCTGGTCTCGCGCACCCAGTTCGAGCGGGTCACCGGCTATATCGACACCGGCCGCAAGGAAGGCGCCGAGGTGGCGGCCGGCGGCGAGCGGGTTGGCAACAAGGGCTATTTCGTCGCCCCCACCCTGCTCGCCGGCACCAACCGCGAGATGACCGTGGTGCGCGAGGAAATCTTCGGGCCGGTGGTCTGCGCCCAGTCGTTCGAGGACCTGGATGAGGTCGCCGCCGCCGCCAATGACACCCCCTACGGCCTGGCCGCCGGCGTTTGGGGGCAGGACATCGCGCGCATTCACCGCCTGGTGCCCGCGATCAAGGCTGGCACGGTGTGGGTCAACTGCTATAACGCGCTCGACAGCGCCCTACCGTTTGGCGGCTACAAGCAGTCGGGCTGGGGCCGCGAGCTGGGCCGTCAGGTGCTCGATCTTTACACCGAATCCAAGTCCGTATGCATCATGACCTGACCTCCTTACTTGATCTGGCCGGGGCGGGCGATCTCGGGCATACTGTGTCCCGCACAGGCAACCCCTTGCCAAAGGACAGGACATGGAGCGCCCGGTCGCATGGCGCATTGAGGACACCCGGAATGTTGCTCCGGGCATGAAAATGGCCGTCTCTTTTCTGGCCGATGGTCCGGCCGCGGTGCGCGAATGGGCCGATGGCGTGCGTCAGGACGATATGGAGCTGGCGCTGTTTTTTTGCGCCCCCGACTTCCAGACGCAAGAGACCGCCGCCGCCCTGCGCGAAGCCCTGCCCGGCGTGCCGGTCGTTGGCTGCACCACGGCAGGGGAGATCACCCCCAAAGGCTATCGCAACGCCAGCCTGACCGGCCTGTCGCTACGCCGCGCCGACTGCGTGAGCGCCAGCCGGCACATGACCGATATCCGCAATTTCCACTTGCAGAACGGCGGCAAGGTGGTTGACGCCCTGAAAGCCGAACTGGCCGCCCGGGCGGCCCCGCCTACCGGCCACAACACCTTCGCCCTGCTGCTGGTCGACGAGTTGACCTATGTCGAGGAGCGCGTCGCGGTGTCGGTGGGCAGCGCCCTGGGCGACATCCCCCTGGTCGGCGGCACCGCGGGTGATGACTGGCAGCTCAAGGAATCGAAGGTTTTTTACGATGGCGCCTTTCACGGCAACAGCGCGGTGCTCACTCTGGTGCAGACCAACCTGCCCTTCCAGGTGCTCTCGACCCATCATTTCGAGCCCGGCGACGAGCGCGCGGTGATCACCGAGGCCGACCCGCTGCGGCGCATCGTTTATGAAATCAACGGCGTGCCGGCGCTTGATGAATATGCCCGGTTGTGCGGCCGGCCGGTAGCGCAGATCAATCGGGTGAGCGCCTCGCAGCATCCGTTCATGGTGTGCATCGGCGGCGCGCAATACCCCCGCGGCGTGGTTACCCTGCGCCCTGACAAGAGCCTCGAGTTCGCCTGCGCCATCGACAAGGGGGTGGTGTTCACCATCGCCCAGCCGCGCGATCCGGTGCGCCACTTGAAAGATACCTTCGCCACCTTGCGCAAGCAGTTGGGGCCGCTGGCGCTGGTCATCGGTTGCGACTGCGCGGCGCGCAAGCTGCTGTTCGAAAGCCAGAACATCATGGGCGATGTCTCGCAGGTGCTGGTCGACAACAAGGTGGTCGGTTTCGCCACCATGGGCGAGCAATATAACACCATCCACATGAACAATTCTTTTTCCTGCGTCGCCATTGGTCAGGGCAGGGCCAAGGAATGAGCGACCCGCTGGCTCGTCTGCGCGCGGAAAACGCCGCCTTGCGCAAAACCCTCGCGGTGCTCAAGGAGCGTGTCGAACGCGACATGGACCAGCGCGGCGACGCCTTTACCCTGTTTGAAACCGCCATCGCGCTGGAAGACACCGTGCGCAGCCGCACCCGCGAGCTTAACACCCTCAACCAGCGCCTGCGCGATGAATTACAGGAGCGCAAACAGGTCGAGGAAGCGCTGCGCGCCGCCAAACAGGCGGCCGAGGACGCCAACCGCTCAAAAACCAAATTCCTCGCCGTCGCCAGCCATGATCTGCGCCAGCCCCTCAATGCCGCGCGGCTGTTTTTGGGCGCCATGTCGAGCGCCGACCTGCCGCCCGATCAGGCCCAGCTGGTCGGGCGGATCAGCGCCTCGCTCGATGCGCTCGACGATTTGCTGACCGCTTTGCTCAATGTCTCGCAACTGGAATCGGGCGGCATTCGCCCCTCGCCATCCGATTTTATGCTGACCACCCTGTTGGAGCGGATCGTGCCGGAATATGTCGAACTGGGCGCCGCCAAGGGCCTGCGGGTGCGCCTGGGCCCCTGCCGGGTAGCGGTGCGCTCCGACTATCGGCTGCTCGAGACCATCCTGCGCAATTTCCTCAGCAATGCCATTCGCTATACGCTGCGCGGCGGGGTGCTGATCGGCTGCCGCAACCGGCGCGAAAGCACAATCATCGAGGTGTGGGACAGCGGCATCGGTATTTCCGATGATCAGCGTGACACCATTTTCCAGGAATTCAAACAGGCTCATGATGACACCATCATGGGACGGCGCGGCATCGGCCTGGGGCTTTATATCGTCAAGCTGATCGGCGGGCTGCTGGGCCACCCCATCACGGTGCGCTCGACCCTCGGCGCCGGCTCGGTGTTCGCCATCGAGGTGCCCCTGGGCGCCCCAACCCCGGCCGACCCGGACAGTGGCCCGCTCGGGCCAGCCAAGCCGGTCCCCCGGCCACTGGTGGTGATTATCGATGACGACCCGCAGGTCTGCGCTGGCATGGTCGCCCTGCTGCACAGCCGGGGACACCGCACGGTCAGCGCGCCAACCGCCGATCTCGCGTTGGCGCAACTGATCGAACGGGATTGCCGGCCCGACCTGCTGATTGTCGATTATCATCTCGCCGGCGGGCGCAAGGGCACCGACGCCATCAACGAGATCCAGGCCGAATATGAAGACAAGATCGCCGCCCTGGTGATCACCTCCGATCGCGACACCACGCTGCACAACCGCTTCAAGGCGCTGGGCATTCCCCTACTCTACAAGCCGATCCGCCCGGCCCGCCTGTTGAGCCTGATGAACCATCTGCTGACCCGCGGCGCGGACCGGCGCGGCTGAGCGGCAGCACCGTTTTCGTCCAAATCCACCCAAAGACTGTCGGGATTCTTTACAGTTCAGATGAGAAAGATTCCAGATATTGGCATAAACCCATAAAATAAAAATAGGTAAGGAAATAGGCATGAATTTTGCTCGTGGTTTCTTGACTTAATGTCAAGTGTGCATTTGAGTGGAGATTCCAAATGTTAAAAACCATCAAAAGATCCATGGCCGCCCTCGCCCTGTTGGCGGGGTCCCTGGCGCTCGGTATTCCCGGGGCCCAGGCGCTGCCCATCAATGTGCCGGTCCCCGACAACGCCTTTATCACCCAGGGTGGGCTGGACTGGGCGTGGGCTGCACCCTGCGCCCCCACGGCGCCAAGCTGCGACGTGATCGACCTGAGCTTCCAGTCCTCCTTCGGCTGGCGCCTGCCGACGGCCAGTGAGCTTGCGGGCCACCCCGTGGCCAGCGATTTCGTCTTCGCCGGAGCCAATGTACCGAACGGCGGCAGCGATGCCAATGGCGCCCATTTCCAGGCCGGTTCGCCGGGCGCTGACGCCGCCTGCGCCGCGCCTTATTTCAGCACCGCCCATACCCATTGCGACTGGAGTGACGGCGTCGACAATCTTTGGGCCGGCCTTGCGGGAACAAGTGGAGCCTGGGAAACCCTGGTTGTCAGGGGCGTGCATGAGGCCCCCGAACCGACGTCACTGGCCCTGCTCGGCCTCGGCCTGGCCGGTCTTGGTGTTGCCCGCAGGCGGCGCCGGACAGCCTGAAAGTCGGGTTAACATGACCTCTTCCAAACGGGCCTTCGGGCCCGTTTTTTTGCCGCACTCATCCCGCGCCGATCTGTTTTTTGGCCGCCAGCACCGCCTGCACCCGGTTGCTCACCCCCAATTTACGCAAGATCGCCGAGACATGGGCCTTGACGGTAATTTCCGAAATGCCCAGTTCATAGGCGATCTGCTTGTTGGCCTTGCCCTCGGCCATCAGCGCCAGCACCCGAAGCTGGCGCGGGGTGAGCTTATGGCCGCTGCCGGTGCTCTCGGGCGCGGCGGGGGTGCTGGCCGGCTCCAGCCCGGCCAGCCCCAGCGCCTGGGCCGGCACATAGGAGCCACCCGACATCACCAGCCGCAAGGCGTTCTCCAGCACCTCGGTCGAGGAGGATTTGGGCAGAAAACCCAGCGCGCCATAGGCTAGGCACTGGCGCACATTCTGTTCATCATCGCTCGCCGAGACCACGACGATGGGCACCGCCGGCGCGCGCTCGCGCAAGGTGATCAGCGATGAAAAATCCCGGGTTCCCGGCAGCACCAGATCAAGCAGGATCAACTCAAACCCGTCATCCGCCGCGATTGCCGCCAGCGCCTCGGCCAGCGTGCAGGCCTCGACACAATACGCATCGGCATAAACCCGGAAGATCACCCCCTTGAGCGCCTCGCGGTAAAGCGGGTGGTCCTCGACGATGAGAAATTTTTTCCGGTCGGCCATAAACATCAGTCTATACCAAAGCTCATGGATAAAAACCCGCCAAACCAGACAGGGGGCCCGCAAGGCCCCCTGTCCGTTCAGGCGTCACGCGGGAAAGTCCCGCACCTCCCACCTGGAAGTTGTCCCCTAAAAGTTAAAGCTGACATTGACCCCCCAGGTGCGCGGCCGGCCATAATATTGCTCGACCATGCCGAACAGGCCGCCATTGGCAACGGTGCCCGACAGATCGAAGGTCTGGACCAGATATTTCTTGGCGGTCAGATTGCGCACAAAGACGCGGGCGCTCCAGACCTCGCTTTGCGGGATCCAGGTGATCGCGGCATTGGCGACGAAATAGCCTGGCGAGGTCGAGGCCGGCGTGCCCAGCAGGGTGAAGGTATGCCGGGAACGATACTGACCATCCGCCTGAAGCGCCACATTGCCGGTGGCGACCGGGAACTCATAGCGCACCAGACCATTAAGATTCCATTTCGGGGTCTGCACCGGCCGCACCGTGGCGCCGGGCAGCAGGGCGGAGACATCCCCCGCCGGGGTCATCACATCGATGGTGATGCCGGGGACATCCTTGACGTTGGCGTCGATATAGGCAATCCCGAACTGCACATCCAGCCCTTCCACCGGGGCGGCCTGAAGTTCAAGCTCGAAGCCCTTGTTCTTGGCCTGGGCGTTAAGGGTGAAGGTGTCGAGACCGACAATCGAGAACGCCTGATAGTTCTTGTAGTCATAGTAATAGGCCGCACCGTTGATCCGCGCCAGACCATTGGCGAAGTCCCATTTGAAGCCAAACTCGAAGGCGTCCAGTTTTTCCGGCGCGTAGTTCATGAAGGTGTCGGTGACAAAAACATCCGTCGGCAACAACGGCGCGTTGAAGCCGCCGGACTTCACGCCCCGATTCCAGCTCAGATAGAGCAGCAGATTGTCATCGGGCGTATAGTTGGCCTGGACCCGGGCCGACCAGTTGCTGTCATGGCGCCGGCCATTGTAGGGAGCCACCGCATCGCCGAATTCAACCGCATTGGGGTCAAGGCCGCTGGATGAGGTGTCGGGGAACATGGTCAGAATGTCCCGGTAGCTATGGGTCTTGTGTTCATTGATCCAGCGGAAGCCGCCAATCAGCGCCAGTTGATCGGCCAGGGCGTATTCAAGCTGGCCAAACAACGACCAGCTTTTGGTCTTGGTCTGATAGGGGTTGCGGATACCGTTAAAGGGCAGGCCCGGGCCGAACAGGGCATCGAACAGGCCGCGGGTGATGCCGCCATTGGTGTCATTGATGTCCAGATTGAGATAATAGAAGCCGGTCACCCATTTCAGACGCTCAAGCTCACCGGCCAACCGAAGCTCTTCGGAATATTGTTCGGCGTTGGTGGTCAGGAAGAAATCGAAATATTCAACCGGGGAGGCATCCGAATCCTCGATATAATCGCGGGTCACCTTCTGATAGTCGGAAATACTGGTCAGCTCGGCGAAACCCAGATCCCAGTTCAGCGTGGCGGAATAGCCCTGGGTCTCCAGATTGTTATGGCCCTGAAAATTATAATCCCCGGCATAGACATCACCATCCGTGTCGAGGTAATTGTTCAAAGTGGTGTTGGGCACCGTCGGCGTCAGCACCCCGTCGGGAAAGGCCGCCGAGACATTTTCGAAAAAGCCGGTGCGAATGCTCTGCTGGCCGTAGCGCGCATTGAGCAATAGGCTGACCTCGTCGGTGGGCTCGAACAGAACCTGAAAGCGGAACGCGGATTCATTGGCATTGTTAAGCTTGGACTGAGGCTTGAGCCGGTTGGTCACATAGCCGTCGCCCTGGTGGGAAGCAACCGAAAGCCGGGCCGACACCTTGTCGGTCAGCGGAATACCTACCGCGCCCTGAACTTTGAGCCGGTTAAAGCGGCCATAGCTCACGCTGCCATAACCATTGAAGCCATCCTTCGACGACGGCTTGACCGTGACATATTGCACCAGACCGCCAGTGGCGTTACGCCCGAACAGCGTGCCCTGAGGGCCGCGCAGAACCTCGACCCGGTCCATGTCAAACAGCAAAAAGCCGGCGCCCGACATCTGGCTGATATAAACCTCGTCAACATAGATCGCCACCGGGCTTTCCACATTGGTGATGAAATCATTATTGGCGACGCCGCGAATGCCGATCGAATAATTGGCCTCGCCGTTGGGCTGCATGAGGCTGACCCCGGGGGCCAGCGCCGCCACTTCCTGGGCGTTGGTCATGCCCAGCGCCTGCAACTGCTCGCCCGACATGGTGGTCATCGAAATGCCGACGTCCTGGGCGCTCTGCTCGCGTTTCTGCGCGGTGACGGTGATTTCCTCCATGAAAATCGAGCCGCCATGTTCTTCTTCCGCCGCGGCCAGGGCGGCCGGCGCCGCGCTCATCAGCGGCGGCAATAAAATACTGGCGGCCAGCAGCGCCTGTTTTGAAAACGTCCGTTTCCCTGTAATGTCAACGGTGTTGTGCTTCAGAAACCGCATCATTTGGTCGTCCTCCCGTTATTTGCCCGCTCGCGACCACCGGATGCTTTCCGGTTTGCTCGCAAGGCAGGTTTCCCATTCATAAGAGATAGCCTAGGAAAACAGCGGGGATTCTGGCAATTAGACAATGGTGTCGCCCCACCCCCGGGCCTACACCTTTAGTATTAGGTGGTGATTTTATGTCCGCGCCAGGGTGACTGTGGCGCGAAGGCCGCCCTGGGCGCGGTTGGCCAGCGTCACGTCACCGCCGTGGCTGCGAACGATCGAGCGGACAACGGCAAGGCCGAGGCCGGCGCCTCCCGTCTCCCGGCTGCGCGACGTCTCGACCCGGTAGAAGGGCTCGAAGACGCGGCCGATCTCGCTGTCCGGGATGCCCGGTCCATCGTCTTCGACGGCGATAATGAATCGCTCCGGCGTCGCCTCGAGGCTGACCCGCACCCGCCCACCATATTTGACCGCATTGTCGACGAGATTGGCGAACACCCGCCTTAACGCCAACGGCCGGCCGCTGTAGGAGGCGTGCGGCGGGCCGGCGTAAATCACGTCACAGCCGACATCGGCCGCGTCATCGCAAACGCTTTGCACCAGAAGCGCCAGATCGAGGGCCCGGCGCGGCTCATCCGTGCTGTCCTCCCGGGCAAAGGCAAGAGTGGCGGCGATCATCGCCTCCATCTGCTCGAGATCGTCGAGCATCTTTTCACGCTGCTCGGTATCGTCGATGAACTCGGCGCGCAGGCGCAAGCGCGTAATCGGCGTGCGCAAGTCGTGAGATACGGCGGCCAGCATCTGGGTCCGATCGCTGATCAGACGACGCAACCGCCGCTGCATTTCATTGAAAGCCCTTGCTGCCCGGCTCACCTCGCGCGGGCCGTTCTCGGGCAGATCGGGGGCGTTGACGTCCCGGCCCAATCGTTCGGCGGCCCATGCAAACAGCGCCAGGGGCGCCACCGCGCGCCGCACCGCCCACACCGCAAGCACGCTGACCACCACCGCCATGACGAAAAAAGCAAGAAAGAACCGTGACCGCCAGATCGAGCTAGCTTTAGGGGCAAGCGTCAGGACGTTGAGCCAGCGGCCGCCATCAAGGTGGTAAGAAACCCGGAGAACCTCGCCGCTGCGCCGCGCCCCCATCATGCGCGCCATGTGCGGCGTCATCGACATGCCCCGCATCCGGTCCATCATCCACCCCCTGTCCATCATCCCCGACATCCCCCACATCATCGAGCCCATGCAGCGCTCCATGACATCGGCGAAAGCCTCGCGAGAAGCCTTGTTGCCGCCGGGTCCATCGTTGGCGACATAAAGGCGTTCGCTCGCCGGACTGCCCAGCAAGTCGCCAATGGCGGCGCGTAACAGGCGCGAGCGCCAGCCGCCTTCACCGGGCCTGACCGCCGCCTGTGACGACAATGTCACAACAAATCCCGGCCCCAATTGCGAGCATATGACCCCTGCGCGCTCGGCCGGTGGCGTTCGCTCCATGGTTTGCACCACGGCGGCAATACGTTTCGCCACCGTCACGTCGACAACGCTGGTCAGCGCCGTATCGCGCTCGCCGGCGTAAATTAGCAGGCCAATCAGATTGGATACGACAAGCCCCGCCAGCAGCACCAGTATGGTGCGCCCGGCAAGCGTGCGCGGCATGACCGTCATGATGCCTTCTCGACCGCCGGTGCGAACATATAGCCGCCGCTGCGCACGGTTTTGATGAGTACGGGATTGCCGGGATCAGCCTCGATCTTGCGCCGCAACCGGCTGACCTGTACATCAATGGCGCGATCGAAAGGCTGCGCCTCGCGGCCGCGCGCCAGATCAAGCAATTGGTCACGGCTAAGCACCCGCTGGGGGTGGGTGACGAAGGCGGCGAGCAGGTCATATTCGCCGGCGCTCAGGGGAACCAACACGCCTTGCGGTGAAACCAGCTCGCGTCGGTCGAGATCAAGACGCCAACCGGCGAAGCCGAGCACGCCCGGCCGCCCGGCGTCATCCGACCCGCCGGCCGGCCCGCCTTCGGCGCGGCGCAGCACCGCCTTAATGCGGGCCAGCAACTCGCGCGGGTTGAACGGTTTTGCCACATAGTCGTCGGCGCCCATCTCGAGGCCGATAATACGGTCGGTTTCCTCGCCCATGGCCGTCAACATGATGATCGGAATTTTCGAATCCGCACGCAATCTGCGGCACAGTGAGAGCCCGTCCTCTCCCGGCAGCATGATGTCAAGGACAATCAGGTCGATCGACCAGTCGGCCAGCGCCTGGCGCATCTCGCGCCCATTGGCGGCGCCGCGCACGCGCAGCCCGTGGGCATTCAGATAGCGGGTCACGAGATCGCGGATTTCGCGATCATCGTCGACGACAAGGATGTGCGGTTGCTCTGCCATGGCGGGAACTATACATGCCATCATGTTCAAAAGACTAGAATATTGGTTACAGATTGTAACCCGGGCAGGCTTTGAAACAGTTGGTTACAAATCCCACCATTTCAGACATCACGGCGCAACAAAAAAGCCTTTAACTGGGGCTCGTACGGGCCACCAACCGTGGACGGCCCGCAGCCACGAAGGAGATATTGAAATGCGCACCCCCCTGAAAATACTCATTGCCGCGTCCGCTCTGGTTATCGGAATTACCGCCGCCCCCGCGCTCTACGCCAAAGGCGCCAAGGATACGCCGAGCACCCAGACATCCCCCATGGGCCACGACGGCATGATGGGCCGCGGAAGCATGATGGGCCATGGCGACATGATGGACGACTGCGACATGAAGGGCATGAAGAAGATGATGGAGAAGCACAGCAAAATGATGCAGTCCATGATGGAGATGCATGGCGCTCGGCAATCGGACAAAAAGTAACAAAGGGTCGTCTGGACGGTGGCGGCCCCCCTGTCGCCTCTGTCGAGCCGCCACCCGTTTGCCGCCATGCCTGCGCGCTCGCGGTGAGTGAGGATGGCCGATCCAGTGCACTGAATGGAAACGGAGACACGTCATGAATTATGGAATGATGAGCGATGCGGGATATGCGGGATGCTGGAGCGGCATGGCGTTTGGCGGCGTGATGATGCTTTTCTGGTTCGCCCTGCTGGTCGGGCTGGTCGTCCTTATTGTCAGATGGATCGGTGGAACGTCGTCGCGGCGCCGCGCCAGCCGCGATGCGCTGGACACCCTCAAACAGCGCTTCGCCCGCGGCGAGATCGACACGGCGGAGTTCGAGGAACGCTCACACCAGTTGCGCACCCCCGAATGACTCCACCCGTCTGGTCGGCCCGCGCATCCGCAATCTGAAAGGATCAAGGCCGGGTGACGGGTGCGGCCTCGGCTTTGGCCGCCGGCTTGGCCGCGCCGCCATATTTTTTCTTATCTTGCAGCGTGACCGGGCCACCGGTGGGAAATTCCACGAAATAACTTTCAAAACCCTTGCCTGGTCCGGAAGCCTGCCAGCGAAAACCATTTTTCAACGGCGTGTAATAGACCGGCATGAATTGATCGCTGGCACCATAGCCCCGAAGGCCGCCGTTGGAACAGATGATATGTGGATTGCGATACCACTGGGCATGCCAGATGCTAAAATTGGAACGCGAAACCGGCGCACCGGTGCTCCAGAACAGCTTGCGCGAAGCGCAGTCATAATACATCCCGATCCATGTTTCCTGCTTGATTTTGTTGAAATTCATCAACAGAAAATGGTGGGTCTGTTCGCTGTCAACCACCGCCAGCCGGCCCTGAACGCCATAAAAAATCTGCTCTTCGGCCAGTTCTTTGGCCGCTTTCCAGTAGCCGGCGCGGTTATCCATGCGCAACTGGAAATAGCTCTTGGTTTGCGGGTCGTAAACGGGGGGCCTGTTGGCCAGATTATCCTGCGGTTTGGCCCGCAGGCTGCCTCCCGCCGCCAGAACACCAAGCCCCGTCAGCAAGCAAACCGCCATTATCACAAAATGTTTGTTTCTCATCGCCTCTTTTCCCGACCAGAACAAACTGCCCGACTCAAGCCATAAAATCACCCAATCAGGTTAAGCTCCCGCTAATATAGCACCCGATGAGGCAGGTGAAAAACCATCCTGTTGTGATAAATGGTTATAAAGCCGCGTGCGGGGCCGATAAGGAGATCCGCCGGCACCATGCGCAAAAAATTGCGCCACTGACCGCCGTCAAATGCGCTATAGATGCTCGCCATGACACCTTTGATGATTCTTTTCACCGCTTTGCTCGCCGCCGTGGTGGTAGTGTTGCTGGTTGGCATCGCCGCCATGCTCAAGGGCGGTGCGTTTAACCGCAAATATGGCAATATCCTGATGCGCTGGCGGGTCGGCTTGCAGTTCGCCGCGCTCATCATTGTTGCCCTGATCCTGTTTTCACGCTCCGGATAACCTCATGGTCAAGCTGACAAAAATATATACCCGCGGCGGCGACGCCGGAAAAACCTCGCTGGCCGGCGGCACCCGGGTGGACAAGCACCACCCGCGCATCGCCGCTTACGGCGCGGTCGACGAGGCCAACGCCACCCTCGGCCTGGCCCGCCTTCACCTCGAGGGCGAGCATGACGCCATGTTGGGGCGAATCCAGAATGATCTGTTCGACCTCGGCGCCGACCTGGCCACCCCGGGGACGGATTTCACCCCAAAAGGCCATAATTGCGCATGGTGCAAAGCCAGATCGACCGGCTGGAAAGTGAGATCGACCGGATGAACGCCGAGCTGGCGCCACTGTCCTCCTTTGTGCTGCCCGGCGGCGCGCCGGCCGCCGCCTGGCTGCATCTGACCCGCACCGTGGTGCGCCGCGCCGAACGTCTGGCGACCGCGCTGGCGGCCGCCGAGGCGGTCAATCCGCTGGCCCTTGGCTATCTCAACCGGTTGTCTGACCATGTCTTTGTCATGAGCCGCCTGATCAACGCCGCAAAGGGCGGCGACGTGCTGTGGATTCCGGGCGGCGAACGCTGAACGCACGGCGCATTGACACCCTGTGACAATGTCCATATTGTGCACTGCGGAAAAAATTACATAGCCTCATGTTTTCAAGGCGGTTGAAAGAATTGGGAGACCTGTCTCGATGAAAATTCTGGTCCCGGTGAAACGGGTGGTCGACTATAATGTCAAAATCCGTGTCAAGGCCGATCACAGCGGCGTCGATCTGGCCAATGTCAAAATGTCGATGAACCCGTTCGACGAGATCGCGGTGGAAGAAGCCCTGCGCCTCAAGGAGGCCGGCAAGGCCGAGGAAGTCGTCGCCGTTTCCATCGGCCCGGCCCAGGCGCAGGAAACCATTCGCACCGCGCTGGCGATGGGCGCCGACCGGGGCATTCTGGTCCAGACCGATGTCGAGGTCGAGCCGCTGGCGGTGGCCAAGGTGCTCCAGGCGATGGTCGCCGAAGAAGCGCCGCAGATCGTGCTGCTGGGCAAACAGGCGATCGATAACGACTGCAACCAGACCGGCCAGATGCTGGCCGCACTGCTCGGCTGGCCGCAGGGCACCTTCGCCTCGAAACTGGAGCCGGGCGACGACGAGATAGAGGTAACCCGCGAGATTGACGGCGGGCTGGAGACCGTGGCGCTCACTCTGCCGGCCATTGTCACTGTCGATTTGCGCCTCAACGAACCGCGCTACGCCTCGTTGCCCAATATCATGAAGGCCAAGCGCAAACCGCTCGACACAAAAACGCCCGATGACTATGGCGTTGACGTCACGCCGCGGCTGAAAACCCTCAAGGTCGAAGAACCGCCCAAGCGTCAAGCAGGCGTCAAGGTTGAAAGCGTCGCCGAGCTGGTTGAAAAACTGCGCGACGAAGCAGGAGTGCTGTAATCATGACATCACTGGTTGTTGCCGATCACCATAATGCCGCGCTGGGCGCCGCCACGCTGAATACCGTTACCGCCGCCAGGGCACTGGGCGGCGATGTCCATGTTCTGGTCGCCGGCGCCAATTGCGCCGGGGTGGCCGAGGCCGCTGCTAAAATCGATGGCGTCGCCAAGGTGCTGTGCGCCGACGACGCACTCTATGAACACCCCCTGGCCGAAACCCTGGCCCCGCTGGTGGCCGGCCTGGCCAAGGATTATGACGCGGTGCTCGCCGCCGCCACCACCATTGGCAAGAACTTCATGCCGCGGGTGGCTGCCAGCCTCGACGTCGCCCAGATCTCCGATATTGTCGAGGTGGTCGCGCCCGACACCTTCGTGCGCCCGATCTATGCCGGCAACGCCATGGCCACCGTGCAAAGCAGCGATACCCCGAAAGTGATCACCGTGCGCACCACCGGTTTCGCCGCCGCCGAGGCTGACGGTGGATCGGCGAGCGTGGAGCGCATCGCCGCCGGCGAAAACCCCGGCCTATCGCGCTTTGTCGGCCAGGAACTGAGCAAATCGGAACGGCCCGAGCTGACCGCGGCGCGGATCATCATCTCCGGTGGGCGCGGCATGGGCAGCGGTGAGAACTTCAAGCTGCTCGAAAGCGTGGCCGACAAGCTGGGAGCGGCCATCGGCGCCAGCCGCGCGGCGGTGGACGCCGGCTTTGTACCCAATGATTTCCAGGTCGGCCAGACCGGCAAGATCGTCGCCCCCGAGCTTTATATCGCGGTGGGCATTTCCGGTGCGATCCAGCATCTGGCCGGCATGAAGGACAGCAAGGTGATTGTCGCCATCAACAAGGACGAGGAAGCGCCGATTTTCCAGGTCGCCGACTATGGCCTGGTGGCAGATCTGTTCAAGGTGGTGCCGGAGTTGGACGCCGAGCTGGCCAAGGTTTTGGACTGATTGTCGGCCCGCAGCCGCGATCAACAAAGGAAGATAGCCATGATCGAAAAAGTAGGAGTTATTGGCGCCGGTCAGATGGGCAGCGGGATTGCCCATGTCTGTGCGCTGGCCGGATGCGAGGTTATTCTTTCCGACCTTGAACAGGAGCGAATCGACGCCGCGCTCAAGCTGATCGACCAGAACATGGCCCGTCAGGAGCGCCACGACAAAATAACCGCCGAGGATCACAAACAGGCCCTTGCCCGGCTGACCGGCGAGGTCGGCCTGGGCAAGCTTGGCGATTGCGATCTGGTGATCGAGGCGGCGACCGAGAACGAGGCGGTCAAACGACAGATCTTCATTGACCTGTGCCCGCATCTCAAGCCGGGGACGATCGTCGCCACCAACACCTCGTCAATCTCGATCACCCGGCTGGCCTCGGTAACCGACCGGCCCGAGCAGTTCATGGGGATGCACTTCATGAACCCGGTGCCGCTGATGAAGCTGGTCGAGTTGATCCGCGGCATCGCCACCAGCGAGGAAACCTTCCGCACCATTCGCGAATTTACCATCCGGCTGGGCAAGACCCCGGCCAACTCCGAGGATTTCCCGGCCTTTATTGTCAACCGGCTGCTCCAGCCGATGATCAATGAGGCGATTTACACCCTCTATGAGGGCGTCGGCACCGTCGAGGCAATCGATACCGCAATGCGGCTGGGCGCCAACCACCCCATGGGCCCGCTGCAACTGGCCGACTTCATCGGGCTCGATGTTTGTCTGGCGATCATGCAGGTGCTCTATGAGGGCCTGGCGGACAGCAAATACCGCCCCTGCCCGCTACTGGTGAAATATGTCGAGGCCGGCTGGCTGGGGCGCAAGACCGAGCGCGGCTTTTATGACTACCGCGGTGAAAAGCCGATTCCGACCCGTTAAGGCTGAAAGTCTTCAACCTTCAGTCATGTGGTCGAAGCCAAAATCGGCCACCTTGCGATAAAGCGTCGAGCGGCCAATGCCCAGCCGGCGGGCGACTTGCGACATATGGCCGTTATAGGTCTCCAGCGCCAGCTTGATCACATCGGCCTCGATCTCGGTAAGCCGCCGGATGTCGCCGGCCCGGAAAATATCGATCGGCCCGGCCGCCGTCGCCGGCGCGGCTTCAGTCTGGCCCGCAAGCGGTGCGTTCTCAAGCTGCGAGATATGGGGAAAATCCTCGACCCCGAGCTTGTCGCCATCGCACAGGATCACCGCGCGGAAAATCGCGTTTTCCAGTTGCCGGACATTGCCCGGCCAGGTATAGCCGGTGAGCAGCGCCATGGCCTCGTGGGTCAGGCCGCGCACCGGCCGGTTCTGGGCCACCGCGATGCGATCGACAAAAAATCGCGCCAGCAGCGCAATGTCGCCCTCGCGTTCGCGCAGCGGCGGAATGCGGATGGGAAAGACATTGAGCCGGTAATAAAGGTCTTCGCGAAACTGGCCGTCGCGCACCTGTTCGTGCAGCTTGCGATTGGTCGCCGAGATCAGCCGCACATCGACCTTGAGCGGCAGTTTCGCACCCACCGGATCAATCTCGCCCTCTTGCAGGGCGCGCAGCAGCTTAACCTGGATGGCGGCCGGCAACTCGCCAACCTCATCAAGAAACAGGGTGCCGCCGGAAGCCTCCTGGAACTTGCCGACATGTTTTCCGAACGCGCCGGTAAAGGAGCCTTTTTCATGACCGAACAGAATGCTCTCGGCGAGATTCTCCGGCAAAGCGCCGCAATTGACAGTGACAAACGGCCGACCGGCGCGGGCGCTGGCCCCCTGAATGGCGCGGGCGAACATTTCCTTGCCGACGCCGCTTTCGCCTTCGATCAGAATCGGCACATCGGTAGCCCCGGCGCGGCGCGACATTTCGGCCGCCTCGCGAATGGCCGGGCTTTCGCCGATCAGATCGCCAAACCCCATGCGCCCCGAAATCTGGCGCTCCAGCCGCGAGATCTCCCCGTTCAGCCGGTTCAGCTTCAGAGCGTTCTCGATAGAGACCTGCAAACGTTCGGGACTGGCCGGCTTGACGATAAAATCAACCGCCCCGGCGCGCATCGCCTGAACCACGGTTTCCACGCCGCCATGGGCGGTCAGCACGATCACCGGCAAATGCGGCAGAATGGGCTGAATCTGGGCGAGCACGGCAAGACCGTCGATCTCGGGCATCGCCACGTCGAGCAGCACCAGATCGATGGTTTGCGCCACATCGCTGTTCAACAGGGCAAGTGCATCGCGGCCGCTTTCGGCGGACAGGGTATCATAGCCCTGGCGGCCGATTGAAACCTCCAGCAGGCGGCGTTGTGTCGGATCGTCATCGACGATGAGAACCCGTTTGGCCATCGGTCATGTCCGTCCCTGAAATAAACCTACCCTGTCCCAATACGATACATAGGGTTAATTTTTCGGCAATGCTATAAGGGGAATCATGGTTGGTGCAGTTTTTTGTTGCGGAGAATGTTAATGGATGTGCGTGTTGCGTTGGGCACTTTGCCCGAGTGGGACCTGAGCGATCTTTACCCGGCCCCCGACAGCCTCGAGATATCGGCCGATTTCAGCCGTCTGGAAGATCAGGCAGCCGCTTTCGCCAAGGCCCATAAGGGCCGAATCGCCGCGCTCGACGGCCGCCAGGCGCGTGATGCCGATTTCCTCGCCGCCGCAATTACTGACTATGAAGCCCTTCAGACCCTGGCCGGCCGGCTGAGCAGCTATGCCGGCCTGCTCTACGCCACCGCGCTGGACGATCCCAAGGTTGGCCAGTTCCACCAGTCGGTCGAAGAACGGCTCAATAGCATCGGTGCCGACCTGCTGTTTTTCCAGCTCGAGATCAGCCGCTTGCCCGAGGCCGCCCTAGCGCGCCTGCTCAAACACAAAAAACTGGCCCATTACCAGCCCTGGCTGCGCGATGTGCGGGCCTGGCGCGAGCACCAGCTTTCCGATGAACTGGAGCGCTTTTCCTTCGAGCGCGACATCACCGGGCGGGCCGCCTGGGTTCGACTGTTCGATGAAACATCCGCCGCGCTGCGCTATCCGGTGGGCGGCAAGTCACTGACCAGCGCCGAGGTGCAAAAGCTGCTGTCGGACAAAAACCCGAAGATGCGCAAAACCGCCGGCGCGGCAATGGCCGGGGTTTTTCGCGACCATGTGCGGCTGTTCGCGCTGATCACCAACACCCTGGCCAAGGACAAGGAGATCGAGGATCGCTGGCGCGCCTATCCCACCCCCGCGGCCTCGCGCCATCTGGCCAATCATGTCGAGCCCGAGGTGGTCGAGGCGCTGGTCGGCGCGGTCAAGGCCGCCTATCCCGCCCTGTCTCATCGCTATTACACCATGAAGGCGGCCTGGCTGGGCCAGGACAAACTGCCCTTCTGGGACCGTAACGCCCCCCTGCCCGGCGACGACGACCGCCTGATAACCTGGGACGAGGCGCGCGATGTGGTGCTGGGCGCCTATCGCGCCTTTTCACCCCGTCTGGCCGAGATCGGCGAGCGATTTTTCACCAACCGCTGGATCGATGCGCCGCTGCGCCCGGGCAAGGACGCGGGCGCCTTCGCCCACCCCACGGTGCCGGATGTTCATCCCTATCTCTTGCTCAATTATCAGGGCAAGCCCCATGACGTGATGACCCTGGCCCATGAACTGGGCCACGGCGTGCATCAGGTGCTGGCCGCGCCGCGCGGCGCGCTGATGGCGCAAACCCCGCTGACCCTGGCCGAAACCGCCAGTGTGTTTGGTGAAATGCTCACCTTTCGCGCCCTGCTGGCTGCCGAGGACAACCCGGCGCGCCGGCGGGTGCTGCTCGCCGCCAAGGTCGAGGACATGCTCAACACCGTGGTCCGCCAGATCGCCTTTCACGACTTTGAAAGCCGGCTGCACGTGGCGCGGCGCGAGGCCGAGCTGACCCCTGATGAAATCGCCGAGTTGTGGATGGCGGCCCAGCGCGAAAGCCTGGGCCCGGCCTTCGAGCTG